>Ga0194135_10000625_pt1 | contig 20813 bp, 12 predicted proteins | sample LitLau_LLRF_2013_FD_134024 | JGI IMG/M metagenome (GOLD analysis project Ga0194135, IMG submission 134024) | Freshwater sediment microbial communities in response to fracking from North America - Little Laurel Run_MetaG_LLRF_2013 (version 2) | ecosystem: Environmental > Aquatic > Freshwater >...
TAAATTAATATAATACTAACAACGCGAGTTTTAAAACGTGAATGCTGTACATATATATATATATATATATATATTTATAATATAGTTTCATAGTGTTTGTATGCTCTTGTGGTGTTTCACAGAGTAAAAGAGAAAGAGAGAGAGTTGTGGTTTGACGAGGAATTGTGTGTATTTTTCCTACAGAACATGAGGATTCTCTCGAGTCTCCTTGTGGAAGGAGGACGGGGGGGATTTCCGGAGCGCCTGTTGCCACAAGAAGGACTGAGAGTTGCTCAAGATGACGGGACTAGTAGTTCTGGAGTGCGAACAATAATCTACGACAAACTAGATGAGATTCAAAGGAAGTTCCAAGCTCGTTTTGATTTGTTGGAAGAAGAGTTAAGGAGACGAGATGAGTTTATTTCCGTCCTGGAGAGAAGGTATTGTGAGTCAGATGCGAATGAAGGAGCTCGGAAGGTGAGAGGAGGTGGTGGTGGAAATAAGAATGGAAGGAATCACTTGGAAGACACGTTGGGCATTGAAGGGGATGTTGAGATGGAAGTGGACGAGGAGGAAGATGAAGAGGATGAAGTGGAAGAATACAGCAGGAGAGTTGGGGGGACGCTTACGAATCAATCTTCGTACTTGTTTAGTCGAGGAGACTCGATTGACACGGTTATAAGTGCTCAGGATTTCGATGATGAGGTTTTTGAACGAGCTGAAATTGAGTATACGGAGGCCAGAGAGGTTTTGTCGGAATGTGGAAGGGGGACTAGTAGTAGTCTTGCTCCAGAGGAGGAGGAGGAGGCTTTGTATGCGGAGGAAGAAGAGGAATTCGAAAGTAGAGAAGAGAAAGGACGGAGGAATCATTTGGATAGTTCTGCGTCTTTGGGAAGAGAAACAATTGAGATGAGAGATTTGGGACCAGCCCCGTGGCAATTGGAGTTCCATCGAGATAGAGATTCTTTGCCCCCACCAAATGGGGGTACAACCACGAGAAGGGGAGACAATTCTGTGGCTGTTGAAATCGGGAACACTTCAACAGAAACTGATTCTGGGAGTTCGGAAGAAGTTGAGGAGGAGGTGGAAGAAGAAAAAGAACGGGGAAGCGTTGTGCTTAAGGAGAGGAAAGTGTCGTTAGAAGAAGATGAAGAAGGGAATGACGATGGTGATGATGATTTTGCAGAGGAAGGTGAATCAGAAAGTGACGGAGGAGATGGGGAAGGTTCTGGGAGCATTAATAATAAAAATTGGGAAGTTCAGATGCTCGTGAAAGAAATGGAGAAACAAGAAGAGAAGAGGAAAACTACTGAAGAAGTTGTAGGGGAAGTTCGTAAGCTGGAAAATGACATTGAGGCATTAAAGGTTGCGTTTCGGGAAGGGAATTTATCTCCATCTGAATTAGACGTCCTGGACTCAGTTTTAGAAACAAAGACACAAAGAATGAAAGTTTTGTTTAAGGCATTGAGTGTAGACTCGAGTGTTCCTGGAACTCAAAAGTCCAGAGGAAATGAAGACGAAAGACAAGAAGAATGGAGGAAAAGAAGGAGTTACGAAGACTTCTTTTTACGAAGAGGTTCTGGTGGGTCTTTAACTGCAACACATCAAAATATTCTATTGGGGGGAGTCGTCAGTGGTGGTGGTAGTAGTGGTTCTTCAGGAGTCTCACGGGGATCTTCTCGTTATCCCCCAAGGAGCTTTTTCAGTCCTTTTTCTTCGGATAAATCGGGAAAGCTGAGTCCAGGAGAAACACTGGATTTACAGAGACTACTACTTCCAAGAAAACAAGGAGGACTTGGTGGTGGTGGTGGTGGCATGAGAAGACAAGCAAGTTTGTGTGAATCTCGTTTAGGGGACCGTAAGAGAAGCAGTGGAGAAAGTAAACGAAGAGAAAGTGCTGGGACAGTTGTGACTTCACCGTACGGAAAAGAAGGAGGAGCAGGAGGGGGAGGCTCAAAGAAATCGTTCTTTTCCAGATTCGGGCTAGTACGTCAACTGACAGGAAGAAGAAAAGGTCCTGACGCTTCTGCTCTGGAGGAATCAAAAAGCGACCCACAACAACTAGAGGAAGAAAGTAGTAGTCATGAAAGCCAAAGTAGTAGACAACCACCACCAGGAGACTCATCATCTTCTTCCAAAGGAATCCTTCCACTTGTCTCCTCTGGAGTTAGTTCAAAGTTGTCTTCCTCCACAAAGAAAGACAGTCTTAGCCAAGAACAACTTTCTTCCAGTAGAGGAGAGACTGTCACTACAGATACAACTACGATTCTTGTCCTTAACACTTCTTCCACCACAACTCTTGGTGGTAGTGGTGGTAATAGCGCTGGGGCCTCATCAGGAGTCATTACAATTCCATCCTTTCCTTCATCCCGTCATCATCATGTTGTGACCGAACCCTCTTCGTCTTCTTCTGCTGGTGCTGTTGACCCTGTTCCTGGAGAAAGTCAGCCATTGCTTAAGAAATAAAACATCTCTGTGCTCGTGTCTACCCTTAATAATAATAATCATGATTAATGACTACGTGTAAATTATACTGTACTGACTCGGTTGTGTTGCACACTAACAACTTTTTCATTAATAACTACAACTACATAATATATAAATATATACAATTGCTATAGTCTATATCTACGGATAAATATATATATATATACATGATGGTGATATAAGTCATAAGTAGGATTAAATAATACTTGAGAAATATTTTCACTTTATACTAATACCACAAAGTAACTCACGCATTCGAAAATAAAGTAAGAAATGTTTTGTTGGTACCGTCATTCATTCTTTATAGCCTCGTTCCTTCGTCTTTTATTTTTTACAGAGAGATTACTCTTTGATAAATTGCATCAAGTCATCATTCGCAAGGATCATAAATTTATGTGAGAGTTATATGTGTATTTGCGGATGAACAATTTAATGGAGTTTGTGTATGTATTTATGTAGAAGGTTGTATTTTCAGATTGACTTTATTGAGTTATCTGGGAAATGTCATTTGAAGGGAGTTTATTGAGAGGAAGACGAAGCAAGAGAGAGAGAGTGAGAGAGGGTCCAGAGTGTCTGGAGTTTCCTTGAAATGTTTCAATCGGATTTTATGTGAGCGGAGAAGGGAAATGATTACCATCTCATCTTCTGGTTTTTGGGAAGAAGAAGAAGATCGGATTGGAGTGAGAAGAGGCTCATGAATCTGTCGTCGATGGAGATATTGGTAGTTGTTGAGAAAATTGTGCCCACTGACAGAATGTATCATCGAAGAAGACCAACTGTGAAAACTTGGGGTTTATAAGGTTCCCACTGCTCCTACTGCTTCACCGTCGTATATAAATATATATATATATATATACACATGTGGATGCTGTGTGTGTGCGTTCTATCAATATCCAATGATGCATTTCCTTTCTGCAAATACAGGACTACATATATTTAAGCATGTGTATATATATAAAGCAGTGTGTGCAACACCATCAACTCAGTCCTTTGAAATCGATACACACTTTTCAATTGCCTTTCAACAGGAGACAGGACAGGGTAAATAAATTGCTGTGAAATAGAATTCAGCTGTTTACCTTGGCTTCCCTTTCTCAATCTTTGATGAACCTATCAATTCTCCTTTCACGAACAATGTGCCCATTAAAGAGTCTCTCTGTTGCATAAAGCGTTTCTCAGCGATTTCTTTAATCAGCTCTGATTCTTGTAAGTCTTATGTAATAATAAGGAGTTTTCTCAATTGTGACTGAACAATCGAAAGTTCTTGTAGAAATTAGGAAGACTCGGTAGTTTCCTGGAAGTTTGTTTTAACTTAAGGCTCGATTACTGTCAGGCTAGGCTAGAACCTATCTAATTATTAGACTCATTCTTTATATATTCGTATTACACACTATATTGTAGATCAGCATGCAATGGTGATTTGCTTTTCTAGCTCATTCATCCATAAAAGGTTGAGTTTTCCTTGGATGTTCTAAGAAATATATCGCTTGCTTCCTGAAGTAACAGTTTACGCTAACTAATCACGAAGTGTAATAATATTTGAAAAAGAAAGAGAACTATTTTGCTCTTGATTGACAAGATCTCTTCGGTTCAAAAGGCGGTGTGAATGTGGAACTTGCATACGATTATCATGTATTGATTTTACAAGACCACCACTGCTTCCCTTCAGAGAACGATATGCACCCTTTGTGCGTCATACATATAGTTAACTTATATTTTAAATGCCTACGAAGCTAATGAGTGTCAATGTGACACTCACCCCGAAAGAAAAAACCTTCACTTTATGAGCATCCTTACATGTAGAATGAGATTGATCCGTACAAGACTGCAATTTGGATTTAGGAATCGTTATGTTCCTTAATATTTATGACGGACAGTAATACACTCCATATGGGAGGCAGAAAGGTTCTTCCATTTTTAACAATCATCTCCTTTCTCTCTCTCTACACTACACTCTGCCAATCTTGCACTTGCAACTTATGAAGTATTCCTTATTGCTTCACATTCCTTGATTCTCATAAAACCACACTACACTTTCTTCATTACAGCCATGTTCATTTTTACAAGACCTTTCTGTCCGGTTTGCTACAATCATGTGCTTTACACAACTATGCATTGAAAGTCTCATATTATATACTGCTAAACTCACGCCAAGAATTTGAATATCCATCCTGTAGAAGGATTTTTGCATGATCGATACGTTCCTTGATTAATAAGTTGGAGAAGTCGTATGACACGGCTGAACTTTCCTAATTCATCGAGACTAATAATGTAATGTGCTATGCATGGAAACTAATGGGATGAGGAAGAAAGGGTAGTTAACCATTATGGGGAAACATGTGGTGCGTTTGATAAAGTGGAGTAAAAGGCACACGTTATAAATAAAGCACCCTTCTCTCCAAAGGAATGTTTGACTTGACACAAGCTCTGCATAATCCTTCCGTGGTAAACCAAGTGTCACATTTCACCCCTCGACGTCTTCTCACATTAGAAAGAGCTCTTGGACAAGCCTTCTCGAGTCGCTGGATGAGAAAATCTGAACACTTTAAACTGCTTCCCATATTCTCGTCATGACATAACCATACACATAACAATCATACGATACGATATGGAAGACACTATTAAATGGCAAGCTACTCTGTATAAACACATTATATATATGCCCTGATCACTATATACAGCTTTGAAAGTAGGTTATATTTAAGATGAAATTTTAAGGATGAAAGGAAAGCTTAGTAATAATATAATTCCTTCATTGTGAGACTCCCCGTACTTTTTTTCTAGTGCTAAAGAAACATTTTTCTCCGTGCGTGTATTTCCATGCTTGAGCGATCAATAAGTACATTGATGCGAGTTAATTTTGTTTAACTTTTGTTTTGGTTTTGTAACTTGTAAGAAAACACACAAGTTTCAGGGTAGTTCATCATTGCCGTACATTATTCTTTCCTTTCACAACAAAAACACCCTCGGGTTGACCTCCCACTGGTTAAACAAACCGTATTGGTAAATGATGGGATATAAGGGAAATGCATAGTCACAAAAGTCATTCAGCTCAACGTGTCTTCTTATATAATATAGTCTGTATAGTGTGAAGAGATCTTCAAAGAGTTAATAAGTGTGTAACAATTTTTAGCAATACACACCACCAGGTTTTTCGAGTTTGTGACGATATCAAATACCCTAAGAAAACATACACGAGGAAACTTTAGACTTGAAGGGAAATAAGACTGATTGTGTGACCTACAGAAATAAATGGACTTTCTGATTTCATGTGAGCTACCTCCGTGAGATGGTTTTTATGAACACATGTAGATAATATTTTCAAAAACAACACACACACGATAAATTTACTTCTCTCTCTCTCTATACGAAAGTAATGAGTAAGTTTGAGAAAACAGTCACAAGATTTGGATTTGAAAGCAAAAAGAAACGATTGAGGAGAGTTGTAAGATTTACGGAAACGTAAAATTAATTGCAGAATTTACAAACAGATGAGGATCTTGGAATATCAGTGTGACTTCCGTCTTTGTGTGTATAGAAAAGGCATAAACTCCAAAGCGAGAGTAAGAGCGAAATAAGTTTTCGGGCTGTCGTGTGAACTGCTCCTGGAATAAGCGAGTAAAAAGATACATCACACCGGAGGATAGTTATATATATATGTATATGTTTTGTTAGTTAATACAGAGTATATAGAGAGTTAAGAGTAAAACATCCGTTGGTTTGGAAGATTCTAAACTTCTTCATAATTTACTTTCGAACATGGAAAAATACAAACAGCCAAGTTGTAAGATTATTGGACTCAAGTCAGTCACACGAACAAGCAAAGTTATTTTCCGGGTTTTATGGCAAAAACCGTTTCCGTTGTTTTTACAAGAAAATTTATGGTTTTCATGGCACACTAGAGTTTCATTAATTTTTCCTAAGAGAGAGAGAGAGAGAGAAGTCAAGGGTGCCAGAATGACGAAGAGGTTTTTCAGAATGTCTCCTACAAAAGTAAATAAATGAGAGTGACAAGAACATTGAGAAAATTATGGTTAAATCCGCCCTCGAAAGGTTGGAAGGTTGGACACTTGTCACATCCCCCAGGTGGTCACACATTTCGTGTTAATTATGACTTCTTTTTACTCCATTAAACTCTAATGATTCACCTCAACAAGTTTCTCTCCCCGTCCTATGATAATAATAACATGGAGCAGGTTCACAATGCAATATCGTGAGGTTGCTATTTCAACGATTCTGCTATGACTCACGTACCATTGGTACCATACAAAGACCCCAGGACTCTAAGGTAGCACTGGCTTCATTATTTTTATAACTAGAAGTAGAAGCAGCAGAAAGGCATTTAGGATTTGTCGTTACATATGGTACACACTAAATGCCATTCATCATATATATGAATCTATTCCATTCATTTACTTTCTGTAATCAAATTTTGAAAGATTTTTCAGCTGGTATAAACTATTGAAAGACGTATTTGTTCTGAAGGAACATTCTTGACACTTTCAGCGATTTATTTCCGTGTGAAACGACCAGATTAAGAATTTGAAACCAAAGAACATTTATCATAGACGAAATTTTGGTGGTGCGCTTATGAACATTAAAAGTATTAAAACTTTAACTCTCTGGAAATCGTAGACTTAAATTTTGTAGCGAGCCTGCTAGTAATACTATGTAGGATATATAGTCAATAGTGATGGTGGTGTTGACGTAACGTCTCATATCAAGAGCCTGTCAATACATTCTATAATTTATGAATATTTTCAGCCACTTGAGAATTGATTAATAATATTTGTCTAACCCAAATGAGAAGAACATTCAAGGAAAAACACTTTGCTAGCAGAAATCCATTATTCTTCAGGCAAGATAAGTCTTTGCTTACAAACCGAATAGTTATTAGATCCATCTTCATCTGCTGTTCTAATGTGCATGATCATATCCTGACTTTACTAACTTCAATACATGTTTCACGTTGTTCAATGAGGCTGAGGAGAGGCTGCGCTTTTAGTGTTTTAAAAATGCACTCTATCCATTTCTGACATCTACATTACACACACACATACATATGTATTTACATATACACACACACACGCTGGATTGTAAATTGTGAAGTAAGTTAAAACTTTGAATGGCTCGGTGGAAAAATGAGATGAAACCTTTCGTAGATGAGCTTTCACATATCGCGTCCTATGTTGTGACTTATAGATGATGAGATTGGATATTATGGGAGAAATAATTTATTATCGATTGAGTTTAAAACATTTTGAATTTTACTTTTACCAGAAGGAAGAAGTCAAAAGTGCAGAGGAGAACAAGAGATAGGCAGATAATAAATGAAGAGTCTGCTCTTTGTTCAATTGAAGAATACATAAACACAGACTCTGAATCATAATTCACTCGAGAAGTAGTGACTTCCCTCTTACATCGTTGCATCTTCTTATTTGAAAAGGAAGCTACTTTCATCTGTAGTCTGTCCCACACATATAGCCACATCAACAACCCCTTTCTACACTGAACTTAATGTTAAATTCTTAATGTAATGCTCATCTTTGTCATTATTGCGTTATCTCCAGATTGCTCTACTTATCCTAATAGCCGGTTGGTCGAACCATCAGCTTTCCTTTTTTGTCAACTCAAAAAGTTAGCCTTATCTCTTTTCTCTCCATCGTAATTTGTAATCTCTCGAATGAAATGGGATTATTATTATTGCTATGCTATTTAAACCAATTTTGTTATCTTATTGTGTGTAGCTAAAAACTTTTAATATCTTGTAACTCGTAAAGAGTCACTACTGCTTTCTGAGTCTTTAATGGGGTTCTTCTCTCTGGGTTAACTGTTATTGTTGCTAAAGGTTAGTGTTCACGTTCACAGGGAACTGTGAGAATGAAAGGGAGGCGATACCAATAATAACCAACTGTTCAATCTAAGGAAAACAAACATGGGGTATGTTGAGATTCAAACGGCATTTAATAGGTTTTCTTCTTACACCTGATGTGTAACCATGTTTAATAATTTAGAACACGAATATTAGCAGGGTAGTTTATGTTCAAGTGTTATTTGTGAATTCGCAACTTTTGCAAGCCAATTCGAAAGTGTGAAACGGAGCCAGAAGAATAAGAAGAGCGTGTGAAGTGAATGGATGTTGATTTACTAGATGATGTTGTATAATGTTGTATAGTTGTTGCGGAATGATTCTGCTGACTGAAATGTAAAGTAGACAGGAAAAAGAACACACTGCTAATTTCGATTTAAGTTAAAGTTGATCTTATTTGTTTAAGTGGTAGAAACAAAAGGCTTGTGGAGAGGTTATTACTGAGGAATATGTCAATTCATGAGAAGCAGAGTTGCCTTAATGTTGTCCGTTTGGTTGTCATCATTTACGCAACACATCAATCCCTGTCTGTCCATTCAGCATCATTAATTACTTTTTTCTTCTGTTTTCTTTCGCAGCTTGACACATGGGGATAAACTAAAATGAGTAATCCATTCAGCACCAGAGAGAAAGAGAGAGAGATGGGAAGACCGGGTCAAAATGACCTCACATGAAGGGCATGTCTCTATTAAAGAGACACACTGGATATAGAATATGTACGTATACGTGTGTGAGTATTATGAGTAGGAGGATGTGGATGGAAGGTAATTAGGCGTGTAAATGGGGACTTTTTCAAGGGTAATTAACATCACTGAAGACGAACTAATAAGCTGAGACTAAGCGTGTTGCGACACCGTGTAACAATGAGAGATCGGAATTCATCCGTATCGGCTCCTTCATCTCTTTGAAAGAGACACCAAGACGGAGTAATTATTGATGTGTTCCTCGCAAAATATCTTGGCTCCCACCAGCTGAACACTTGTCATTCTTCAAATACTCTTCCTTCAACTTTCATATTGAGATCTCTTCTAAATTACCCTTTCCATCAGTATTTATAAATTAAAATCAGTGCAATTAATACAGATTTGGACTGTGTCTTCAGTTCTCTGCAATTTTACGGATCGCGTGACTGATGCACCTCTAATTAAAACAAAGATATGGGTAGATAACGAGCAGTATGAAATTTTTTTGTGAACTGTTCCTGACAATTTTTTGTAACTCAGCCAATGCAAGCACGTGGTAGATGTAAAATAGTATAAACGGCTCACCATTTAGTATTCAGTTACGTATTTATTGAATGCAAAGAGTTTCTTGCACAAGGTATATCGCACAAGAGTCTCAAGCAGAATATTTTCACGAGAAAAGTGGATTTCATGCAGTCGATTTAGCAAATTCGAAATTAGAAAGAGCTAATGCAACAACATTTCAGTATTTACGAAATCAAAGTTTCTGGGAACATAATTCTTTCCTTGTCTTAACGAAATTTCTCTAGAAAATGAATATCCTGGTTTTGAGAAAAAAATAGAAGTAGTATTTTAGTAGTAGTTTACTTGTGTATGGAGGACTGCAGTTCAGAGAGACACTTTGTGACAGTACCGAGTTTATTTATTTTAAGCGTGGAAGACTTTTGGCAACCAGGCAGAAAGAATGCAAGAAAAGCCCCTAAATTGCTTTTAAATGAGACAATTAAGAGCAAACATTTTTGTCCCATCATCATCCTTTGCAAAATACAATAATGTCTTCTGCCTACTTCCAACTCCCTTTCTAAACTTATGTCGACTTAAATTGCTCGTCCTAACGAAATACGAACCCCACAAAGTTTTAGTATTCTTCTGAAACTAAAATAAAATCATCAAAACAACTGGAAGAAATTGCATTCTTCGTTCCTAACCTTTCTCGTTTGATAAACATTAAACTTGAAATCGACTTGATAGTTGTAATCTTGGATTGTTTCTCTTAAATGAACTTCTTAATAATTTATACTTTTCTCAAAATTGGGGATGCTTTTGATGCGAAGTCATTGACGTTCAAAATAAATGATAAGAAGTTGGCAGGTGAGCGATTAGGGGAATCTATAGAGGGCGAATGAATGGGAGAGGATCGAGGAATGTGTGAGGCTAATAGGAAGATTAGTGCGTATGAAAGGGAACAGTGTGTAATAATAATTGACGACACACACCACGTTGCATCTGGAGGGTGACACAATATAATGAGACAGTTTTGCCAATATGCAGATTAGACAGATGAATGCCAAGCATTATTGATACACGACGAAGGAATCTGCTAGCAATAAATAGACCAAACGAGCCCACTTGAGTTGGAATCTCACAATTCATTAGCAGCGTTAGAGTGACAGGAATGAGATACCCTTCAGTCTAAGGAAAAAGTAAAAATATGCATTGCACTTAAATATTACTTGAAGGAAGCCAGAGCAAGCTTATTCAGCCTCTTTAAAAGAAGTTGGGCTCATGATGAGAAAGATTTTTAGACTCCCAAAGCAGAAATCACATAGCACACACACACACATGTACACCGTCTTCTTATTATTGTTATTATGCAATGCAATGCCACCAGGACTCACAAGACATTTCAGTTTTTTATTGATTCTTTAAAACGAGACGCCTCCCTAAAGGAGGCTGCAGTTAGGACGAAACCTATGGAAGTTGGACCGAGTTGAAGAATCTCTTCCTCCTGTTTCGATTGAAACCAATGGGAACTGGGATGGCAGATGAATTTACAAAACGAATGTCTCCCACATGGGCCCATGCTGAAGTGACTGAAGGTTTCAAATGAGCCAAAGCGTTTTAACTGGCACCTTAAGCATATCTGATTGTCACTTCCGAACCCTGTCTCACTGAATATTCTACCATAAATGACTGAACGTTCGGAAAATAAATTGCATGTGCTCGTGAACTCACACTTTGCCTCAGTTCATCCTTTGTGTCACCCAAAGATTTGTTAACACAACGGCTTTTTAGAAGAAGGGTTCATTTTTGACAATCAGTTACCACGAGCAATTCGAATTTGTTGGAGCTCCTCTCTCGCTGTTCATTAAAAAAGTGTTTATGCTTAAACTTCAGTCTCCATAAGTTTCATCCTTGCTTCATAACGAGCTCTGTTCTCATACTACTACAATTGTGTGATATATTCCAAGCCGGAATTATTTGAGAATGTCCAAAAAGCTACGGAGAAAGTTGTGGGGTTAAGTGAGATTCTACGTGATCTGTTATTTCTCATTCGGTTATTTCGGTTAAGTGTGCTGATTATTTATCAAGCGAAGCATTATTGCGAGAGAAGGAGACTATGCCTTAATATTAATCTTGTGGATACAACTCGTACAGTGGCCTTATATTTCAAGTAACCAGAGCTTGATCCGCTACAAAGATGGAAAGCATGCCTTATCAAACGACCCCATGTGATAGCAGCAGTAGAATAGCTCGATGTGAAAGTGGGGAGAAATGTGGTGGCGACGATTCTTCCTCTGAAAACAACGGGTCTCCTGCAGGCACACCCCCTCCAGTTCCTTATGCTCAAAGTCCCGTGTTGGTTCCTTCTTCAGTTGTGTCCCATTTCTCCCACCCTTATCATCATTACAACCTGGGACTAGACCATCACCACTCCCACACGTTCTTCTCACCGGCAAGTCAGTCCCATGCTTCAGCTATCAATCTGTCATCGTCTCATCCCCACCAAAGTCATGACATGTCCAACTCAAGTGAAAGAATGGGCAGCAGAGCGATGCCTCAGAATCCTTCTGACTTAACCTGTGATTGGTCTCTTCCTTCGTCTTACACCTCACCTATGAGGGAAATGGAAGGTAATCATCCGTTTTTGATAAAAGTTTATAAGTACTGTCTATTGATTGCGGATTATTTTCTGATCCCCTTTAACTATGAAAAAAATGTTTTTTCCTCTTGTTTAAGAAGTTATAAACTTTTACCTGCGACGGTGTCAGCTGCATTTAACTACTAAGCTATGATGAGGAGATTCATTTTTATAGCATTCCACTTGATTTTTTATCTCTGTGTTGTGACATATCGTTATTAGTACGATTGTCTTTGTAAAACAGGTGCTCAGCTACAAAAACTTATTTCCTGCCTAAAGTTTGTCGACTTTACCACAAAGCCCACCGTTTTCTAAGAGTACCAGTATTGTTTTCTAAAGAGACTAGTAATATAAAATGAATAGAAAATTGTCACACACAAATTCAAGCAGTGGATATGACGAAAGGATTTGGAATAATCAGGAATTTACTGGAATAGTTTTTCTTGCATCTTTATCGTTTTCTTATCTGAACGATTCAGATGAGAACTTTGGCTTCGTTGTAGTGACATTAATTCACAGGCAATTAAACATGAAATCGTAGTGTCACAGAGCTAGATAAGAATTTTTTTTAGAACCAAGACTAAATTAACATCTTCTATTTCAGCATGTCTTCTGACGGCAGGAAAGAATAGGCCTAGTGCCTCATCTGACTATACTTCCATGCACAATCTCAATTGCGGCATCCCTTCCGCTTTGTCATCGATCACTTCCTCACATTCATCGCACGCACATTACTCTCATGAATCGGTGAAACCTGAAGATTCTTCTAATTTACACACCTCCATTAAGAAATTATCGAACAATTCTTCGAACAACCAAAGAAACGGGAAATCTGAACCGTCCTCTTCGAACAACAAGTTGCCTATTCATTCGAAACTTGCTAGTGTGACAGCTACTCTCGAAATGAAGGCTCTCTGGGACGAATTCAACGAGCTTGGAACCGAAATGATTGTAACGAAAGCTGGAAGGTGAGTTTACATGCTTCTTTGTAGCATTTAATATTTCCAATTGGAATCTTAAAAGCTTTAATGCATTAGAATGAGGGAATTTACGGATTTTTCTTATGTAGCTTATAAAACAAAAAGTATGTTTAACACAATGTCGAAGCAGCCTCTACTTTGTACCTTAAATATCATGACAGTTAGTTACAAATCTTCGTCCATACATTTCACGTCATAGTAAACCTATGTGCCTCATGTCTCTGTTACAAAAACCAAGGGGCACTCCAGTTTGGACAGAGTTTGTAAGCGGTCTCATGATACGGTACTTACCAAGATTGTTAATATGTTTTACAGGCGAATGTTTCCGACATATCAAGTTCGCATTTATGGAATGGATCCTCTTGCAGATTACATGTTGATGATGGATTTTGTTCCTGTGGATGATAAGCGATATCGATACGCGTTTCACAGGTAAAAGATTCTCCTTTAGATAACTTTAAATTACTTCCAACTTCTGTCTAACAATTATGTATATGGAATGAAAGTGATTTATGTATATTTAGCAATTTAATTGTTGTAAAAACTATAATCAAATATTTCAAGGACAAGTTAGTGTTCTGCTCTTAGAGGTATTATGAGAATTTGTATGATACAACTGCAACTGTATATTACACATCTCATATATAAGCATGTACAAAGCCCAGCGTGAGTGTTCATATTACAAGATTACAACTCAAAGGGTGGATGAACACCATCTCCTCGAGCATAAAAGAATTCTTTGGACACTGTTGAGTGTCTCCGGTTTTTGTACAAAGTAACGAGAAACCTCATCGCAGAAGAGAAAGCTCCCAGATCTGTACACTTTAATGTGCTCGTTTCATAAAAGAAAGCGTAGTCTGTAGTTTAGGCCAGGCAGACTCGATTGAAATTCTAGAGTTTGTGAGTTGTAATCAATACTCAATCGCTTTCATCAACTCACCAGAGAAATAACAAAATCGACACGATGGATATATCATATTAAGTCCATGTTTTAATTATGACTTGATTATTATACTTTCAGCTCCAGTTGGGTGGTAGCAGGAAAGTCTGATCCGAACTCACCTCCGAGAATCCATGTGCATCCAGATTCTCCTACGAAAGGGGCTCACTGGATGAAGCAAGTTGTCTCTTTCGATAAGCTTAAGTTAACAAACAATCAATTGGATGACAATGGACATGTAAGAAAGGAAGATAAATACGCATAATAATATTAAATTCGGTTTGAGGAAATTTGATGTTTTTATTGTCGTTTACAGATAATCTTGAACTCAATGCACCGCTACCAACCTCGCTTTCATGTAGTTTATGTCAGTGGAAAAAACGAAGATGTTTCTCAAACAGAAAACTTCCGAACTTTTGTCTTCGCAGAAACAAAGTTTACGGCTGTAACCGCATACCAAAATCATCGAGTGAGTGAAAATTTTGACAGAAAAGGTTGAGAGCTAGGTTTTGGATGGAAGGTTTAGTAAAAATTGTGATAATGTATTTGTAGATTACTCAACTGAAGATAGCGAGCAATCCGTTTGCAAAGGGATTTAGGGACTGTGATCCAGACGACTGGTGAGAAATATAAATAAGTATTTTAATCTACTACAGTGAATGAGAGTTGAATGAAGTATATGCATCTAAATACGATTCGTTTGCATTGTAAAATCTGTAGCAGCGTTGCTGAAGCAATGAGCCACCAAGTGAATGCAACAGTAACAAGTTCCACGGGCACTGCCACTACCAATAATAATAATAAGCCTCCACCTACATCTCAAAGTAACATTGGGAATAGCGATCAGTCTCAATCGTCCAGTGTAAGGAACAATCGGTCTCCTAAAATTCAAATTTTATCTTCAGATGAACAGAATAATAATCCGTACAATCCTCACGGGAATAATGAGAGTGGAGGAATTGCTGCGGGTCAAATGGAAACCACAGCTGCTTCGAGTTCCTCTAGTTTTTCGGTGTCTTCTTCAGCTCCATCCTTTTCAATAAAAATCCCAACTTCTTCTCATCACTTTGCAAGTCCCATCATTTTCCCGAATTCCAAAGATTTAAAAGGTAGGTGTACATGCTAATACTCCATAATTATGCATTATATGAACATAAACTAATTTAAATGTGAATCTATTAAGTTCCATCTGGTTTATCTGGTGGTTTAGGAACTGAATACCAATGGTTTCCACAATCAATGCACTCGGCGGATGGGAGAAGTGGATCTACTTCGGAATTGCGAAGCAAAGCATATGAAACGTCGATGACAAGCACAGATATTCCTTACACTGGAGCCGTTCATCATTTACAAAACTATGCAGCTCTCAATGGAAGATTCAATCCTTATCCTCGTGGAACTGATGCGCTGTGTTTTTATAAGACTCAGTGCCGACAGTCGTCATCTCTCCAATAACATTATTGGAATTTTTAAATAATAAGAAAAATCTCTTCAAGTGTAAGATTAAAACAGGTTGATATGAAATTCGTATTTCATGTTCTTACTTTCTATCTTCGGCTCGAAAACTAGATATCTAATTTACAATGGAACACACAGTTGATCCGACATCATAGGCTTGTTAGGATGGTAATAGTAGTGTGAAATTTATCTGTATATGATTTAAAAAACTTAGAACCCGCATTTTCAAAAAACAACAATATATTGCTTTAATATAACAAATTGAAGTAGAGATAAACTGAGAGTAAGGCAGCAGGCAAATTACAATTTCCAAACTAAACTTTAGTCTACAATATTTAAATTGTGGCAATCTCATAATTAGTGTCATCCTCTGAGTTCACGGATCTTTGCAACTCTCCAGGGATTTTTGTACTTGAAGCATATCTGGAATACTTTTCTTGTCTTCTTCGATCGACTGTAAACACTAGAAAAGATAACAAAAGACGTTTTAGTGATTGACAGGGTAATATTACAATTACCATTCGTTAAACAGTGAACGTACCTGGAGAATATTTGAAGTAACCTCAGACACTCGGTTGTCGCATTGCATAATAATGACTCGAATAACTTGGAAGAGTTTGCTGATAGCAACATTTAGGTTGTAAATCTCAGGTTTTAATTGTGAATGGCTACCATCGCCGAATCCAAAATATTCTTCAGGTTTCGTCAAATCAATAGCATCCAGCCCCGTAGTATTTTCTGCAGCTTCTCGGTCCAATATAGCTTGGTTAAGACTCTGTAAAGACGAACTTTCTTTCATATGACCAGTAAAGGAAGTTGTCTGACTGGGCCTATCCTTGGATTCCTGGTTCATCTTGACTACTTGGTCCAGCGAGTCTTGCAAGCCTTGACAAGGATAAATATTCCCTGTAGATGTATTATCTGGAGGTTCCAGCTTGGATAGTGGGAATGCAATAGCTAAAGAAGAGATAAGTGGAAGAAGAAGAGAACTTCTCAAGTTTGTGTTTACGCTTGCGTTTGGAATAGAGTTTGCGGCATCCATCTAAATTAATAAACAGCGAGCATTACTATTTAGTGGTATGTCATCCAAAACATTTTCTTGAATTTGTGAAAACAACTTACAGGTAATGAAAGAAGACTTTCTGGGATTTTATAAGCCTTAAGTAGTTCGTGTGTCAGTTGGCAGACTTTCTCCTTCATAGTTGCGATTGACGAGATACCGTCGGACATATCTGATGCCATTTGTGCAGTTGTTGAACGTGACTGAGCTTCTAATCTGGTCAAAAGAGCTTGATATCTCAAAGTTTCCTGCTTATGCTGCTCACACAGTCGAACTAAGCTGGAGCAACGAGACTGTGCGTCCTTCTTTATTAAATCGATTTCATCACGAGATTTCTTAGCCTGAATTGAAAAAATCAATAATTCTTTATGAATTCATACAAGAAAACAATAATAAAGTGGAACATTTTTTAGTGTTTCAGTTGATGCAACAACATTACCTCATTTTCAATTTCGGTTAAACTTTCAGCTAACGTAGATTTTTCAGCTTGAAGGAAGTCAATCATTTCACTAGACTCTGTCTGCGCTTCCACAAGTTGCTTGGTCAACTCAGTCTTTTTAGCCTCGGATTTCTCATACTCGCTTTGATACCTTAAGGCAGTGTTTCGATATCGATTAGCAAGTCCTTCGAGACGCTTTATCTGCTCAGCCAAGTCCAATGCACCTTCTACAGTTGGAATTGGACTAATACTGGAAGCTCCATCCCCATTAATGTGATGGCACCTCGAGCAAAAGTTCTGTTGAGGGGTTTCTTCAGTCTGGATATACTTCTCTTGCTTTAGCCTCTTCTGATTACTACTCGCGGTTTGTCCCATTGCTGATGACAGCTTCGCGAATACTTTTGTAGTGCTTCCACATTTGCTATCCTTGACACTCACTTGGGAATGGTGACTGTGACCTTTAGCTGACATCCCACTACTTGATCCACCGCCACTGCGACCTCCGGTAGAATGATGATGTAGAGATGATGTTGAGTGGTTAAGGTGATGAATCGACTCCCCGCTTCCAGAATGTGCACTACCAGAATGGTGATGGCCGTTTGTATTAGAACTGTTGGGAGATGTATAGTGGCCTCCACCAGACTTGGCTTTAGACTCATGAAGTTTCTGCATTCGTAATGCAGTTGTTCTAGTTGTGCACGGTTCCCAAACTGGGGGACTTCGTTTTACTCTGAGAGACCCTTGCCGCTTTAAGGAAGAGTTGGAAGATAGCGGAGCTCTTTCTACTCGAGTTACAGTTGACTTTTCAAGGAATGACATACTCTTTGACATCAATTCACTTGGAGTTCCAGCCTTACTACAACAACTACTTTGTTCTCCCCCGCTAGTACAGCTATTTACGTCTGTATCACTAAATTCTAAGGGTTTAACTTTATTAGGCTTCCTCATACGCAAGGTAGCATACTTTTCGATTCTCCGTAACTTGGAATTGAACCTGTCTTCCGACGGAGACGAGGAGTCGTCGAATATCTGATGGTTCAGGTTAAACTTTGCTCGACTTCCAGAGTCAGAGCGAGTCATGATTGATCTCAAAGGAGTGTTCCCCAATTCGGCACTACTACCTAAGCTATCCATTGAAGATTTATTGTCACTCCCACTGCCACTACCTCCGCTGCCTCGAGATTCCCTTTTGAGTATTGACTTTATTGGCTTCTTCAGTTCTGTGCTGCTCTTAGTTGAAGGAATTACTCGTCTATTAGCTGGAATTCGACTTCGTGGCTGTGGGTGACAATGTAAATTATTAGATGGTGTTGTTGAACCAGATTTTGATCTACGAGAACATCTTGGACAATCGGGTTTAATCGACTTGAAATCTTTGGTTGACTGACAAGATTCATTCGAATCCTTTTTGACACTACAGCCAAGATTATTGCCACCGTTTTCAGAATGTGACGAGCATTTTTGTTCTAAGAGTTGCACATGCATCTTCACTCGTTGGGAGTGACCACCGACAGTATTAGAGTCACTTTTGGAGTCGTTCTCAATGACTGCTTGCTTATCGGTGGATGCATTTGTGCATAGCTCTGCAGGTTCTGGTGTTCTATTTTCCTTCTCTTCGGAACCACTCTTGCTCATTACACTATTTGTCATTGAAACTGTTTGTCTGCCATTGTGTAAATGAAGAGATGTACTTTGGGCACAGCAGGAAATACTTACAGAGTCACTAATGACTCTGGAAGGGTCGTCTGGCTCACTGTACCAACTCACGAGAGACAGTTTCATTTCTTCAGAGCTCTGGACAGAAGCTGGACCACTTCCAGGTGGGCCTCCTTGAGATTCATGAGGAACAACAACGCTGCTGCTTAAAGGAACGGCACTGTTAAGGCTGGCAACAGCAACTGTAATCGAACTATCCCCAAGTCCTGATCCTTCCACGTGAAAGTTTGGAACTAAACTGGATGGCAGTTCATCAATGACCGATATTTTGTTGGAGGTACCATCAACAAGAGAGGAAGCTTCCTTCCTCTGTTCACTTTCACCTGAAGAAGGAACAGCCACAGACTCTACTTTAATAGTACTGAAATTGGAATCGATTAATTTGTCCCCTTCTGTTTGCAGGTTGCCTTTTACTACATTTTGACAAGCACTCTGACAGGACTGAGGTGAAGAGGACTGTTGATTTGAGACTATTGACGCCGTCGATGGGAATGGCACATTTGCTGAGGCTTCTCCAGCTCCTACTTGGTTTGTGTTTGAAATACTACTAATACTGACACTACTTATGGTAGAGGTAGATTGTGTATTCGATGCATCCTTGTTAATCCCATTACTCATGCTTGGTAAAGGTGAACTCGATACTGCTACTTTTTCCATTGTCTTCTTAATGTAAATGAATTAAAGGCGAATACAACTCCGTAGGATGATGAGGCGATAGAAGCGTGTGATACTGTGCGCTGTACGAGTAAACTTGCTCTCAAGAAATCACTTTCAACAGAATACATAGAGATTAGGATTTATAGTGAAAGTAACACGTAATTATTCAAGTTTTTCACGTCGTGTTCTGCCGATAGTCATTTATTCCCCGTTAATCTTCTTCCATCATTAATTGAAATTGCGATTTTGAAGAGGAAAATAACAATGTCCCAGTTATCTGAAATTATAGAGAAAAAGTATCGTTTATCATCAAGGGACTCAGTCACAAATTTTAGGATAATTCTATATTAGAATATAGTTTCAAATAATTGTAATTAAATTCATCTTTCTCATTTGCATCCGCTTTTCCTTTTTGCCTTCTCACACTCCACGTGCAAAAGGTTTTTTTAGAAGAACTTTGAGTGAATAAACCCACTGTGCTTTTGTGATATTACTACAAACAAGGATTCAATCGTGTTTCATGATTCATGAGACAAGATTAGCTATGCCGGATGAGATATGCTCTGGTTTCCCATATTTCTTTGGGTATACTTTTCTAACAAAGGTAGCATCTTACGAAGGATTGACTCTCGCAGCCTGTCAAGCTTTATTTCCGCTTAATTTGATGGCCAACTGATTTTCCCATTCACTAAAGTGCTTTTCGAGAGTCTAGGGAACTTCGTGAGCTGTTTTACTTTCCTACCACCAGAGACCTAAGAGTTTGTATTATGTTGGTTTAATTATGACACATGACAGGCAATGTAAAAGCTGCTTACAGTGTTGCGTTGGCTTGTATTAATTGGCTTCTAGTAGTTCTAGTACACTACAAACTCCAGACTATATAAAAAATACACTTATATAGCCCCACTTTTTAAATGATCGAAGTGATTTTTTCTTGAAAGTTAGTAAACTTTGAACTAGGAGAATTTCGGTACATCCTTTTCTCAGGCATTTAGGTTGTGAAGCGATGACTAGACGTTCGGATTAATTCCAACACACTGAAATTTGTTATAGTGGAAGGTGACAAAACTATTTTCAGTCTAACAGTAATAATGATGATATAACTGCAACTTTACCACAGCATTATTTCTTTGCGAATTGAATCAACACCAAGACAAGGTGGCAAGCGAGAGACGAGTAGTTTTTAAGCTGAGAAGCTTTGCACCACCAACAAGTTCTATGTAAATTACCATTAATCGCTTTTAAGACGTCATGTAAACTCTCACATGACCGAAATTATTCAACATTCAACTATTCAGCTTATCGCTTACTTGCCAGGATAATGAGCAATTCCACTTTTAAATTTTTTAGAACAATATATGACAGTAATAGGTGGGCACATGCACAAGACTGTATAGTGAATA
>Ga0194135_10000626_pt1 | contig 20809 bp, 12 predicted proteins | sample LitLau_LLRF_2013_FD_134024 | JGI IMG/M metagenome (GOLD analysis project Ga0194135, IMG submission 134024) | Freshwater sediment microbial communities in response to fracking from North America - Little Laurel Run_MetaG_LLRF_2013 (version 2) | ecosystem: Environmental > Aquatic > Freshwater >...
GCACCTAGTGCTTTAGTTGTTTCCTTGATGAAGTTAATTCATTCCTGGTTTCAATTCTCAGGGATTGTTGTATACGAGAATCTCATCTTCAGTGAAAGACTCCAACCTCTGTGGAGTGTGTACACGCGCATTTTCATGTGAAATGAAGTAGCTCAAGGTTTGTTCAGGTGGAGATCTCATTTGGGATTCATTACAAATGAAATGCAGTTTCTAGATCATCTCCGTCAATTCAAATAGGACGAGAATGCAATTTAGTATTTGATATGACTTTGATGTAAAGAAATGGAGTGAGGAAATAAATAGATAGACATCTCTCAAGTCTCTTCCTATAAATATAGAGAGAGGATAGCATATCATGAGAGAAAGACAGGCTGGTTCTCAAATCTCAAATTTGTATGCAATTCGAAGACGAATTCTCCTGTCTGTTTTGACAGGAGAGATGATTTGCCTCGTTTAGCACAGAATTCGTTATGGTCTAAAGCATTCAAATGCATTTTTCTCGTCCGAGTCAACACTTTGCCTCCTTTTTATTTTCACAACTTTTTCTCTTTACACTTTGTAACTTGTAACTTGATTCTCGAAGCAAACGAAAGATGAACGACAACAAGAACCATATAAACTATGTTCAAATTCAAATGCAGAGCTCGCTAATCGTAAGTTGAATCGTTTAAAAAGTAGCTGACAGTTATTATGACGGTTTGTATGTTGGGTTTGAGAAATACATACAGATAGATAGTTTTTCTGATGGATGATATCGGTTAATAATCTTCAATCTTTTTCACACTTATTTACGTTGCATTCAGCATTTACATCCGGCGTAATGCAATGCATCCTTGATTTGAGGCCTGTGTGGTTTGTAAAAACTTTTAGCAAGAGTTCACATTTAGGTATAAGCTTAGGTACTTATTTTTATTGTAAGATTGAGTGTTTCTAAAATGCTAACCATGTTGTACACATCTCGTGCTCTATCTTTTATTAAAATGCACTTTTGATAAAACTTCAACGATACATAATGCATCGATACAGATGAATGCGAATGTAGAGTGAGTCAAAGTTTAGAATTTTAGAAGAGGAAGCACAAGAACACTTTCAATTAGACTCCATGTTGATGTGTTTTGAGAACACTCTTACCTTTACAAGTTACATTAATTAGCCTCCTTTTACAAAAGAACTATCAAAACTATACATAAACATTTTAGGAGCACTTAATGATACTTTATAATCCAGCTTAAGGTTTTGATTAATTCTAAGCAATGTAGTATTCCCTTTCATCTGTAGTAGATTAAATATTTCATTGTGATCCGAAAAAGTCATCGCGTGCTTATTTCAATTGGGAGAGAACGATCAAATAAGTACGCAGAGACAGATTCATTGAGCATTCCATCTTCTCAACACAATAAAACACAAGAATATACTTCATTGCCTCTTTTGATTTTTGATGAATGAATCTCTTTTATATTTCTCTCTCTCTCTCTAAACTGTAAACGCAGTAGCACAGAAACCTACTTGGATTTTGGATTAGTTACACCTCGTGTGTGTGTACTATGTATCACATACTTATTATTTGTCTAATTAAATCTCCCCAATAAATTAAGATTAACCAAAGGATTGCTGTCTTCAATCGATCAGCCTGTAATATTATACCTAATTCATTTAAAAGAACTGCCATAAATGTCCTCACGAATTAAAATCACTCGTGAGTAATTCTTTCGTTGCACTTTAAGCAGGTTCTCTTTCAGATGAACGTGCACTGTGTCTAATGAGATTAGGTAAAGTCTGCATAATTTCATTTACAGGTATCTCTCTATCTTCACGTCTTTGTTGCATATGTATATATACGATCCTACGAGATTTGTACAATTTACTTTAAGAGAATATAGAGTGTTGCATATACAAAATCCCAAACTACTTTTAGCTGGAATAAAGCAGTAGTATTTAAATCATGACGTGTATTCGTTTAGCTCTTAAAGTACCAAACTTTGTTCATAGTGAAATATGATAGTAAACTATAAATCAAATTAATGTCTTTTTCTTACACACGGACAAGTGTACATGAAGAGAGAGATGTACCTTGAATTATTCTTCCAACTTGCCCTATTATTATTATTATTCATTGCAATGAGAGGGATTTGCATCCCTTTAACTATTCCTCCGTGGAGAATTGGAATAAGGATCTTATGTATTCTTTCCTTCTAGACGTTCTTCCTGGAGTTCTTGAATGAATTAAGTTTCTCATTCAAACTGTTCCACGGTAGACTCTATGTTGATTAAGAGCGAATACTTTTAGCAATAAATGTCAACTTGTAGTTTTCTAAATTGTGTTGTTTCTATTATCCCGAGACAATTGAAAATCTTTTACATACAAACCTTCGCTTTTGTACTGTCAAAGATTTAAAATAATCTTGATAATTCAATGTATATGTGTCTTTTGGCTCCTCGGGAGTTTTACAACTAAAGAAACAATAGCAAACACACATTCATACTATTTATTTGTAGTCGCTTATGCTTCGACACAGAGTCACGAAGGAGAAAGGAATGAGAGTGAGTAATTAATTCTGTCAAGATGGCTTTTGATGGTAGCAGCAATTAATTACTAATTAAATCTAATGGTTTGACATTGGAGAGTGAATGGGAATGAGAGGACTTTTTCAATGATACATTTTGATTAAGCCCGTGAGCTAAACTTTAAAAAATATTCATTCTCAAACATCTAACCATTCTGCCATCATTTCTATGAATCACTGCACACTCAAAATTTATATATGTAGTATTGAAGGTTGTAAAACTCTTGAATTATTCCCTTGGATCTCGATCTCTGTGTGTATGTTTTGATAGTTCCAATCTTCCAATTTGCAACTGTGAACTGAGAAAAAGGGAATAATTTGTGTCTCACGACTCTTCATATCGATTCGTTTCACTATTTGAGTCCACACGGTGCACTCCAAATGCAAAAGACATACCCAAAAGTATACTATTTCGTATGCCGTACAGATGATGATTCTGCAATGTCCTGCTTATTGAGATTGCAATGAATCATCATCGCTCGTCGCATCACTCGTACTTGGGTCGTAGACTACTTCTAAATTCACAAGATGAGCTAAAATGTGTTGATTATTATTCACTAACTAAGTAGAGAGAGATGGATAATAAACTTGAAGGTCTCTCTCTCCGCGTTCCTGAAAATAACTAATTTGAATAAATGACCACATTGCTGACAGCAGTATATGCATGTTTGAATTGCTACACGCTTGCTTACTTCATTCTGCCAAAAATATAAAAAATCCTTTGTACTGTAAGAGATTCATCGAAGCGAGTAACCGAATCATCTTCTATTTACATGAATCCATGTACACTACAAGTATAGATGAAATGAAAAGCAAAGTGCAAGGTCAAAGAAGCATCATTTTTAATGCAAAGCTCGCTCAAGTATTTACCTAACGTAAATTTTGCATTATGCAACGATAATCTGTACGAATTTTGCAGAAATTAGTTCACCAAAAGAAGTTTCAAATCTTTTCTGTGTGAACACTGCACAGACTGCAGTGCAGTAAAAACTTGTGAATTTATTCGCAAAGCTACAATTTACTTTATGGATTATGCGTGAAGATACAATTGAAGTTTTAGCAAACTCCAAAGAGTAAGCAAGCAATAATGACAATAATAATAAATAAGCATGACTCGCTTTGCTGCGGCTGAATTTGTATACGTGGGTGGTTTTAATTTGAATGTTTATGTAATGATGATAATTTTAAGGAGAATTGTTATGTTAACTAAATCTCAGACGCTTTATTATTACTTTTCATCTTTTACAGTCTTCTCATTTGTCCGTCATATATAACTCGTGAGTTTTCTTGGCAAGCAAGGGCAATTATTTTAGTAGAGTTAAATGTTTTATACTTCAACTTTGTTTTGCACTTTTGGATGGAATTCACTGCGTCGTAGTGTATTTTTTGTATCAAAAGATGTATCTATACACACAATCTACTGCTACTTCTCTAATCGAGTGTGAAGGCAAAATCATTGTAGCTCACCTGTTCACTAGGAGAGTGTGGAATTAATACATGTTGTCTGTATCTTTGTATGTAGATATTCTTTTTGTACGCAGAAAATGGTATTCCATGTAGATATGTTGTTGTCAAACTACAAATGTGCATAAAAGCACTACCTGGAGTTAGAATTAAATGTTTTTTTGAACTTACTCACACAAATGATTATGATACTTTCTATAATATTGCTTTCAGCTTTGCTTATTTTGAATTTGTTTACTTATTCACAACATTTGAACTTCTCACAGATTCGCTCATTTGCATGAGAAAAACGAACGCATTTTTGTTTAAATAACATTATTACACTACTACGCTTTTTACTATCATCACGCAATCTAAGAATTTGGGAGTCAAGAGTTCATTTCTTGAGCATGAAAGGTTGGAAATTAAGTAGTTCTTTGGGAACTTTTAGTTTTGGAGGAATATTTAGTGATAATTAAGTCTCTTAACGTGTGAATCTAATTGTAAGAATTTCACCACGACCTCTGCTGAAGAAACCAAGTCCTCAAGAGTAGATTTTAAGACAATTTCATAAAGACGAACTTTCATGGGATAAATTCCAGTGAAATGTTTAGCATTGATTCTTATAAACAGTCACTTTTGAAGAATATTGCAGAAACACACGGCCTTTGAAAGTTGTATAATATTACTAACTAAGAAGAAGTTCATGTAATTCTGAACCCAACCCTTTTCATATACTTCATACACCTTGTGAAAGACCCAACCCTTTTGTGATTTTATAATAAATATATACACAGCCGTAGAATAACACGAAAGATGAGATACACTCTCGGATTTTGTACAAAAATTTTTACACGAACTTGGCTTACAAACATCTTTCTACTAAATACAAAAGCATTTAAACTTTCACACCACATAGGAGTTTTTGCAAATATGTTCATCATTTGAATCCCCTGTGAAGCAATTAAGTAGGAAGCTAAAAACAATTGTTTTTTACACACACACATGCACATTCAGATTTTACCCGTATCCTTAACTTGTTGAGTGAAATAACCTGCCACTGAGCTTTGGACTACCTTACCCGATATTTATTACCATACAATATCTTCCAAACTCAAGACTAATTGTTAGTCTAGTCTTAAACTTGATTCGCAATTAACATTGACTTATGTGTTCACTACTGCATCGACTGTAAAAATATTTTCCCCTAACTAGATTGTTGCAACTTGCAATTAGAAAATATATACGCAGATAATATTACATAGTAGTTTTTTTTACTTCAAGGGAATAAATACCTCAGACTTGGTCAATTGTATAATGAGGCCAGGTTCACTTTCATCTTGAGCTTAACACATAACTTGTTAGTTTAGAAGTTAGAACTATCCATGCTTAATAATAAAGGTGAGTGCAGGATAAACTTTTAATAATTCATTGAGCTACACTTACAAAGTTCAAAGTAACTTTTGTACCAATAAATATTTAAACCTTTTTGTTTTTAGCTTGTAATTTTTATTATCATTCCGTTTGCCTTTGGAAGATCAACCTCCCGAAAACAATTTAAATTACATGCTACAAGTATTTTAAAACGCAAAGGCTTTTACTCTTCAATTCAAGTTAGTTCATGTGGATAAAATATTATTGTTCGATAGTACTTATAGTGTGTAGTTTTGTAGTGTACACACCCTCAGCAGATCTTCTCCTTGTACGTGTTTGTCATACCCAATTTACTTGATCCAACATTTTGCATTTTAAAATCCAGCTAGCTTTACACAAACTTAACTTTGCAGTTCTTTTCCCTTACTATAACTGTAGAGAAGCATGAAATATACGTTGACTTGCAATACTGGACTAATAAAACGAGATGCATACCACAAAGAAGCCATGCATGGTAGGGTGGATTAATTTCAGTTTGCATAGCTGATAGTAATAAATTACTCGAACATTGGCAACCTCTACTTAATCAGAAGCAGAAATAAAGTTCATTTATCTTTTTGGAGGAGATTCACTTTTATATACTTCTCTATTTTTTGTCCTTCATTACTAGAAGATTGTGGAATGCTATGTGACTTCAACATTGGGTTTGCACTGTAAGTGGCGTCAACATAGGCTTTGCAATGCATTTGGAATAAACAGTGTTTGCAATGTATTTGGCGTCAAAATAGGGGTTGCAATGTTAATGGCGTCAACATAGGATTTGCAATGTTAATGGCTAAAATGTTTTTTCGATCGCAATGCTGTTGCTGCTATTTACTATAAATTGCATTGATGGTCGTCATAAAACCTCGACTGATTATTTAACAAGAAAAATAAAGTGAATTTGTGTCACCGAATATTATTGTCAATTGATGGTCAACTATGACTAGACTGCAACTAACAATAACTTCAAGTAACTTCTTGCACATCACCTCGTGTCTCCAATCAAGGAATGATACAAAGTTTATATTCATTTACACATATTAAATCATTACCTGAGAGCATTCGATAGAGTTGATTGGAGCAAATGAAGTGTGCCCATAAGTAGAAATGGAATTCACGTTGAGTTTTTAATAGAATTCATGCATAACTTATTCCTCAAGACTTTTGAAATTGAATGATTGCTTCAGCAATATCTTGAGACGGTGGTGGTGGAAGGAAGAAGATGATTGTAGCGAATCCCATAAGGCAAAAGGATGACCTAGCGTTCCAAATTGAATTTAAATTCTCAATAGCCATCAATTCGAAATGGTCCTCTCTTGCTCATCTCTCGTGTCATTTAGGCATCTCCATTTTTTGTGCTCCTTATTGAACAACCCGAAGCATAAGCTCTCTGTCATTTGAAAAAATTGTGAATGATTTGAAGAATGTGGTCGGTTGACGTTGACACTTGATGACTTGTCTTTGTTAGTTGTCAATGTTAGTTGGGTCGTATGTACGCTGTGACATATTTGAAAGAGATTATACCTACATATTATGCAGACAGACAATCAGACACATGAACCGCTTGAGAAATGTAAATGAGCGTCGTTTGACTTGTTTTAATTCCTTGTGGTTGTTTTTTCAATATCACTCTGGTGTTCTCTTAACACTTGAAATGCATCTTCCTTGTCGGTACTTTATTGTCTACAATATAAATATATGCGTGGATATAGGTTGGGTACATTAAAACAAAAGATGAGAAGGAGATAGATTGCTATTTAATTGAAGATGATCTCCTTGTCATAGGTTTATTATTGCTGCAATGAAGTTAAATGCAAATTTTAATTGACTCTTGATGTTTGCGACTTTATGTTTAAGTATTGCAATTTGGGTTCCGGAATGTGCCTAGCTTAAAAACAAGTTTGTTCTACATTTAAACATAAAATTAACAGGGAATTCAGGGGTGGACTTGAGATGAGTTTTGCTAGTCTAGACAATGTAGATCTTTGAGTATATTAAGCAGTGCATTTTTCATTTATAGCTTTCATTCTATACGAAGACAGAATAATGTCCTTAAGTATTTATTAATTTGTTACTCTAAAAATATTATTGCACTCACGAGTCCTCAAGTCTTTGACTGCTCGTCCATTATTACTATTTCATTAAAAATACATCCTCTAACCTAAATTAACCTTTAACTTCTTACCAACCAGTGTGCGTACATATTTTTATTATTTTTTCGTGTGACTCAAACTGACCAGCAACTCAGGTGTGAAATTAGAAATTCCTGTGAGGACACACATATATCTTCCTATCGCATATAAGAGACTCCCACTAAAAAATAAATAAACATATATCTATAAGGAGACGAGAAATCTTACACTTTAAGTTTAATCTCTTGGTTTACGTTCACACGTGTGTTGTTGGTAGTAATCATTACGTGGATAGTGTCATTATCTCATTAGAAATTACACATGGGACTCGGGATATGTCTCCTGTTTTATGTCTTCTTGGCTTTCTGTGTAGTTGTTCCATTCTTGTCCTGATTTAGTAACGCTCCTTATGGGACAAAACAAGGTTACTATATTTTGTTAATAGCTGTTGAATGTGAAGTAGTAGTAGTGTATGTAGCATATACATTATTATTATGTCTTGGGGAGTTTGTCACTTCTTCTTCTTCTTAAGAACTTTTGTCAAAGCAATTTATGATATTCCTGTAACTTAAGGTTTTCTTTAGTAATAAATATACACAAAACTTTGTGGTTTATACATTTCAGACAAATTAATGGTCATCTTTGTGTCCAACAACATTCGGACAATATACAAATGTGTCTTGAGTCTTGACCTTCACATTAATGTAGGTGTCACCTTCCTTGCGTCATTACAGTTTAAGTTTACGCACATTCTATGTAATTTGCCCAATTGTAATGATATACCTGGATAACTATTAAATTCTCAATGAATATACTTTTCCTTTTTTCATTTTAAAGTTCAAATTATATCACACTGAAGTACGAAACTTGGAGGAAATGAAAGAAATTCTAAAATCGTCCATCTTGTCCAAGGTTCTTCTTTAAAAACTGTATAGCCAGGGGGCTGAGCAATATATAAAAATGTTGAATCAGCTTCTCAGTGACTGTGTGTCCGTATCTTATTAGTTCTTAATGTATTTGTGAAATATTCTTGTTCTTCATTCTTACAATTATCTCATTCCTTGTCGAGCATTTTGTGTGTCTTATTAGTACAAAAAAAAGTTCAAGAGCTCAAAAACTATCCTCACGTATTTTAAAGTTGTCTGTTGCCTCCCTGCCCATATAGTTGACTTTGAATTATGAGTAAATAGGTTGTTCTGATGACCATAGTCTTATTCAACCTTATTCCCTGTAGAGATATAATAAACAGATTTATGCGTATATATCAAATAGACATCCTACTGGATTTATATTTTATATATTTAAGAAAGACTCCCTCATCAGCATCATAGTAGTAAGTAAATTTCCACATAAAATTAAGCCAAGAATTCTCGTCGTCTCACCTTTCTTGTGTGTGTGTATGAAACAGAATCATTATCACCACAAGAAAAATGCAGTTGAAGAAAGAAAGATGATGATGAGAGGACTGGAGGCGCAAGAAGAATTTCCATTTTCCATTTTAGTCTCTTTTGCCACCATCATCTCATCATCATTAAGACTCACAAAAAACGCCCATGACACTCCGGAACATAAACTAATGGACTTGTTGCATCAAAATCAGGACCAAAAGTCTTCTCCCTCTCTTTTATATCATATCATGATGATATAAAGCACGACCTGGGTTCTGCTGTATCACTTACAAACACCTTATACATACAATAAAGCATGTATATTGTTATCTTAGAAGGAACAACATTGGAGACTTATTTCCTGGAAAGGTATTTCATACGATAACGCAACAAATAGTAATAAAAGGGTGGAATTTAAATCGTATATGATGAATCTTTGTGATTTCTTTTTTACTTCATAGTATTTGTATAAAAGAGCAGAAGCTAACTAACCAACAATTTGATTTATGAAACGGAGAACAATATGAGATGAAGGGTGACAGGTGCAATAATGCGTGCAGAGAGCTGGTCGACCACAAATTACTTAAAGGCAAGTTAAATAAGACTGCCACTGTTCAAAGAATATATTCCTCCAGGAGAGAAGATCTTAGATTCTTTTTTCGTATGGTATATGTATAACAAGTTTGAAACTTTTTGCTCCTAACCATGCCCAGGACATGACGAAGATGATGATGATGATGAGTGCAGTGTGAAAAGTCGTGATTATTTCGTAACTTTCGTGCTTTTGTTTGTCTAGTTTTTGTTAGTGGAGCTACATGACATCACATCACAGACATGAGGTAGATATTTTTAGTTCTAAAATCTAAGACAAAGTGTACGTAGCATCACGAATACTTTTCATTTCACTTCCTTACACGAATACGAACAACAACGCACGTATTCAAAGTTACACATTTTTTCTCCCACAGATCTGCAAGGTTTATAAATTAATTGAGATTTTGTGGTAAATGCAGTAAATGCGAATTTCTTACAAAAAGACTCCACATAATTTACTTTTATAATTTAAGACAGCGGGATGTAGAATTCTAAATTAAAGGTAGTATAAAAGAAAGTTATCAGTTTTTTTAGTAATTCTTCTTGAGACGACCTTAACCTTGCTCACCTTAACTGAACTTACAACATAGTTATATAATATACATAGTATGTATTTGTGTGTGTGTGTTCTCGATTCAACACAAATTCTCAGGGCATCGTGCGAGTTAAATCCACAGATACCTATGCGCAAACAACACAAGTACGTGTGAAAAGTCAAAAACTAAGTCACTGTATACATATATAAATGTAGCATATCCGGAGCGTCCAATAATGCCGACTTGAGAATATTTCCAAGGACAAATCATAAAACGGATGATTAATTCTTATTGCGTACTACACTCTTTTAATAATTATTGACTTAGCAGGTAAATTCCAGGTAAAATAATAAAATATTTTTGCAACTTTGGAACTTGAACTACCTAGCAAGTTTTATTCTTGCACAGAGTTAAGACAGGGCTTAATAATATTGCAGCAGCTTTTATGCCTGTTGAAAAGCAGGATAAGCACAATATAATTTGTAACAGAAATATATTCATGCAAATTGTCCGTCATTGTTATATTATTGTGGAAGCTCCATTGGAATTTAATGACTTTGTATATAAAGTACACACACACACTCGTTGCAACTTCTCTCACAAAATCAGAAGGATTTAATTTTCTACAAAAATCATTAAGTTGTGGGAAAACTATTTTTCAGCCTTGAAATAAATTGTGCTAATGCATTAGGCATTGAGGAAAGACACACATACACAAGAATAGAAATGATAAGAATAGCGTATTTTCTCAGTATTTTTTCTTTAGGAAGGAAGAATCCAAGAATCATAGTTAAATGATGAGGTGCAAATCCGTACCAGTCGTCAGCACAAATGTCTGTCAATAAATCAATAAAATATCTGAGGTGTTCATCTATGGGTGCGTCGTGTCAGTTCAAGATATATATATGTATGTATTATTACAATTGCTAATATCTTACTCATCACCAATCCTTATATATACTAACAGTAAGATAAATCTAATTAGCAATCCATGTTAGTAATTCGGCTCGGATTCCTCAATGTCATTTTCCGCTCTGTTTCTTCCCAAGAATAAACTTACTTTCAAAAGGAATCACACACACACACATTGCGTGTTAAAGAAAGATGTTAAATCTGTTCTTGTGGGTGCCATTTATCTCAAAGTAAAAGGAATCTAAAAGCAATCTGAACTTTTAGATAACATTCTATGCAGCTTCGTGTATACACGATACCAATATTCTATCGATAAAAAGTACATGCTAGTAGTACATTGTCTGTAGCAGGTTCAGCAACAAAACTTATTTTATTAATCTAGATTTCTTGCAGGGTAATTTATAGTTTCACCAATTCCACGCTGGCAGTTATACATTTTATAAGGCGATCCAAGGTCGCGTGCTTCACTTTTTGTATGTTGTGGTGTCTTCAATTTTGTATATTCTAAAGCTTTGCTCCTGGAACAACAATAATATACATGGCATACCTTAGTAATTACGTAAGATTATACAGAGAATGATGTAAATATTAGATAACACACTCACACACACATGCATTTGTGCTATGCTTTCCATAATATCCTTTGTGAACAATCTCAGTATACAATAATGGATGGACAAATATCTTCCCATGTAAACATTTTTCTTCTCTCGTGTGGACAAAGCAAATTAATGCACAGTCGATAGTTTTAGTGATACTGATCGCAACTTTAGCATCATCGCATACTTTTCATGCTAGGAGACTATTAAAATAGACTCCAGAGAGGTTGATTAGATTTGTCAAGAATAAGTACACAGTTGTTTTTGTGTCCAGAGAGAGAGAGAGAGAGATCGATAGACTAAGTCTTATTTATGTCCAGTATGCATAGCTTCTTTCTTTAATCAGTCCTCGCTACAGAGAAGCTTTTGATTTAAGCTTCATCAGTTTTATTATTAGGGAGATGCGCGGAGATATTTATTGGTTCATTGTTTCTCCAGTCCACTTGGTATTTTCATCAGATATTATTTCATATTTACTTTGTCCATTGCCTTATTCCTTTCATACGATCCACTGCAGATGACTACTCAGAATTTTAATTTGATTTCGATCATATCATTTATTAAAAGAGAGAAAAAATTGCTTTGCATGGAATACATTGAACATATTCTTTATGCTACGAGCATCGTTTACAATGTAAAAGTTTAGATTAATGTGTGTTTGTAGCAACACAACACATTGTACTCTCACTCAAACATTATTCGTAAGACGCATGGAAAAGCTCTTTGGATCTTATTGTTACTTTAAAAAGATACCAAAAGTTAGAAGAAGCCAAGTGAATGTCAATTTAACGTCTGAAATCCATCAGGCTGTTAGAAGGGGATTTAATGGATGTTTAATCAGCATGAGCTGGAGAGATTTTTTATACTTGCTACCTTCTGCGTTCTACATTCAACTTAATGCAAATAAGATGAACATATAGCTCCACGTGTTAGAGGTCAAGTATACAAAAAATATGTGTGAATCTAATTTTGCTAATTTTTTTAATGTAGTACGTATGATACGGTGATGTGTAATACAAGTAAAAGATTTAAACTTGAACTTCGACTTCTGACAAATCTGGACGCTAGTACACTTACAATACTTACGTAGTAAACTTTTAATGCTATTTTTCTCATGCAAAAAATCTCGATCTTTTAAAACTGCATTTAAAACTGCACACACAATCAAAATTATTATTCTACATTGTCTTTTTGAATGTGTGTGAGCTCATAAATCTATTGCGGACAATTGAAACACGTTGAATAGTTGAATGTGGTTGAATTCACAGTTTATTATATACATGATGAACGTGTTGAGAGAAGTTTTTTTCTCGGGTTTGAAGAAGTTGGCACAGACTTCATATCATCTTCTTCTTAGTCGATGAAATCATTGTAAGATTTAAAACCTCAGATGAAGTTAATACAGTGATATCGTCGTATACAATACCATCTTGACATTGAGGAAGGTTATAAAACACAACTCTTGAAATGAGAGCAACAGCCCATAAGAAAGGACATAAAAAAGACGGTTTAAAACTTCAGACGATGCATATATGAATGTATGTGGTCGGCATTCTTTGAGAGTTACCTGGCAAGTGTGTAAAACTCAAAACTACACACAAAATTAAGATACAGATGAGATTTCTTTCCACAGAGTATTAAGATTAAGAACTCCTTTAAACGATTTTGAATAAGGAACTATAACTTTATTTATTGAGTAATATATAACATTACGCATTGTACCTAGTAAGAAGATGAACAATGTCACAAGAATTTATTACATCACATGCTACATGTATTTTTAATTGAATAAAGAATAGGTTCGTTAATTACATAAAATGTCTGAGTCTGAGTTTCTAATAAGTTTATAATGTTGCTGCCGAGAGACGAGGGCTCAGAGAGGGAATGAAAAATTGGTTGGTCAAACGCCTTTGGGTTTTATGTGTCTCATCTTCATCTTTGTAGGATGAATTCTTGACTCCTTTTTATGTTACGTATATATACTTTGTAGCTTCAAGGCTGTAATTAATAATATAACTATAAGTGTATAAGGATCGTAAGGATCTGTGTTTTGGCCTTGAATACTAATAACTCGATATTAGAATTATTAGAATCCCCTTTTGGTAATCGGGAACATGATTAGAAAGATAGTTATCAATTCATCATATTACGCGCTTTAAGTCTTCTCCCTCACGTAGAAATCTACAACAAATCTTTTCATTTAAAATTGCATTGTGCCTTAAATGCAGTCCTCTGATTTAAACTTGTGTATTGATACAAGTTTTAATGTATTTTTGTGTAGGAGTTGATATAATTACGTCACGCTTTTCACAAATTCCTGTGGTTGAGACTTTGTTTCATTCTTAAGAAAAACAACCCACAATGCACAATAATAACTTGAGTAAAGTTGTGTTACTTGCTACAGTTTTTTATTGATACTAATTTGACAGGTATTAAAGAGTAAAACGATATTGAATTGCGTCGGCTTGCTTTGCTAAAAATTGCTCCAGCAATAAATCTTTTTGTGTCAGCTATATTTGAGACAAGGACTAGCAGTCATAATTACAATCGTAATTATTAACCTATAATATATATTAAAAGGTCCTTTGATAGTTTGAAACCTTTAAACTGTATGTTTTATGGACGCATTATTTTACCTCTATATCAGTTTGAATAATCTCTGTACATAAAATTACAGTTCACTGCCTGGAATAGCTCTCGGCAATCCACCAAAGCTTTAGAATATGTTTTTGAATATTGTCTAATACGTAGCGTGATCCTAATTAGACTTGTAGAATTATGTCGAGACCTGAAATAGCGCTGTGTGTGCGTTTCTTTAGTATATCCATCATCATCAAAAGGTCGACGAAACAAATGTTTCGGAAGAATACTTGAAAAAGTGAGAATCCAATTTGTTTCTCAAGAAAACAGCTTACACGAAGAGGGAGAAATGAGTCCACACACGGAGAGGTGAATAATAAAAAATAATAATATTTCATTGGACTCCACTATGGACATATATATATATATGCATGATTGTATTTTTCATTAAAAAAGTAGAATACACCAACCACGACATGACATTCATGACCAATCTTTACACAAAATTCATCTCTGTACCTACCTGAACCTATCTCTACACATTTCTTCATTATTGAGACTTTTATTGTTTCTTCTAGAGGGAAAAAACTTTTTCTCTTCTCCAATGATGAGCATATTGAGTTTTGTTTGAGGCTTGTCCAAATGCCTATAAGGAAACTATTATTAGTGTAATAAAGGCGTGGATCAAGTGACTGAGAGTGTTATTACAACAATGTTCATTATTAAAGGTGCATTACACTCTCAAGTCTCAAGTCAATCCGTGTGTGTGTGGATATTCCAACACCGCTGGCTTATTACAAAGAATAGAGAACATCAGAGTATGGCTTTCACAATTTCAAAAAGCTCTTAAGGCTATACAGCAATTTATATATATACATGATCAGACTTAAAGCTTAATCATCACTTCCTTTATTATCACTGTGTAAAATACTAAAATGCTTTTACCCAGAAACCTAATCTCAATCTGACTCTCTTCACTACAGCACAAGGTACCAAAAAAGTATACGTACACGCTAAAAAGACGAGGTTGGGTATTTTTAAAAAGCTTTTTATACACTTTGCATAATATGAAGAAGAGTAATGAAGTATTTTTAAATGTCTGGATGAAAGTAAAATTCGTCAAAGGATTTCACACAAATGATGACTATGCGATGAATTAACTAGGCGCGGTGTAAATAATAATAAGAATCTATTTAAGAGACATTTCTGTCTCCTTATTTTGTAATACTTTAATAATAATAATTTTAATCGCTCCAAAATGCAATAAAAAGCTTTCTGACTACACGAATTGTTGTAGAAAGTTACAAAAAGCATAAAAAGTCATAAATGCAATTATATGTGCATAATTTACCTTTATATAGTTTACTCAATTGAGTGCTAAAATTATATGATTAAGAATATATTATAATAGCTGAAGAAGATTATTGTCTGCTGGTGCAGGTAATTACTATTAGTAATTTTCCCTCATACATTTTCTGCATTCTAAGGAAATCCTTTGTGATTTAATATCGCAATGGAACGGAAATAGTAAAATAAGATCGGAGCCGTATTCTATATTGTTTTGTAAATCGTTTATCTCTTTCATAGTAGGTATCAGTACCTTCTTACTTAATAATAATAATAATACTAATTGTTACCTAAAAAATTGGATAAAGCAGTTCAAACATTTCAAAACATTTAATTTACTAATTTTATCACAAATTATTTCTAGCGATTTAGGTTAAATTCCCAAATTAAAAAGTACAAAGCCCAAGTTGAATATTCCCAAGTGACAAGAATTATTTGTCATTACACCTCATTAAGGGAATTAATGATTTAAATTTGCATGAAAATTACAGAGAGACTTGTAATGACCTAAAGATGCGCTTCTATTGTTTATGTGGATGTGGGTGATGTTAAACACATTTTGTACACGATACGTCGTTGCATTAATTTTATTTGTGTGCAAGTATCTTTTAGGAGGACAACAAGCGCCTCAAGTCTGTCAGCAATTAATGAGCTTTTGTAATGTGTCATTGTGTGATCATGTCATCCGTCCTTTTATATTGTTCCGTTGTTGTAATTCATACACACACTCATCTTTTATTTGCCATGTTTATTTAATTGACTTTTGTTTCTTTGTTTTGTGTAGGATCGGGATTGTCCGACTTGGTTATTGTGGAGGAGGGACGCAATGATAAACTTCAGTCTTATGAAAATGCTGCCTTTGTTGATGATTCCGTCGATGGCAAAAGTAAGTGCAAATAGATTCTTCATTCATCCCAATAAATTAATCATTTGCTTTCTCCTTTGCTGATTTCAAACTGCAATTAAAATCATTGTATGTGACATTTAATAACGTTTGTGAGAAGAATTCTAAACATACAAACCTATACCGATTGGAATTCAAAAGTAATACCTTTAAATACACGAATTAATGAATACGAAGAGTTTAAAGACTACGACGTCTACACAGACACCGATAGAAAATACGTACGAAGAAATGAAACTAACTATATATGTATATATATAAACTATAAATCAATAATTAAAATTCCACAACGGTACCGCTGTCTGCGTATAACTCTTTGGCTGACCAAGCCCTTCATCATCATCACGAGAATTTATCGTTGAAATAAAAAGATATCTCATCAAGCAACTCACAGAGAGCTTCTGCGTGATGAACAAATTAATTAAAATATTTTAAAATCATCAATAATTAAACTCTTGATGTGTATCGTTAGATCATTGGACATTGCGCGTTGTTATATTCTAGTTAGGAATTTGAAAGTACTTCAAGTATGCAACGGTGGTGGCTACATAACCTCCTCTTCCGTATATGCAACGCCAGACGATCAGGTTATCGAAAATGCACCACCTTCAACTTTTCGTTTCTACAATTCAGAAATCATGAGTAACTCTGAATAATTCTGAATAATTAACCTGTCAATTAATAACACAAGGGATTTATGATGTTAAACATTTTGATCTAGTAATTCAAGTTCACTCCTTCAACTTTTAACCATTTACAACTTAACCGGTAGGAGTTTTATTCATTATCACCTTGTTGTCTTCGTGAACTTTTCTTTCTCCTAAATCACTCGCGCTCACGTTGACGTAGGCTGTGTGTGTGAAGTTTATGATTTTATTTTACGCGTTGCATGTTAATAAAGAAGTAGGCCGAGATCCTCACTAATTGATCAGTTTTTAAGTTTAATTTCTACCACTAATCACAACACATACACAGGTGATGTTAATGATGTAGTTTGAATTCTACTCAGGGCGAATACATATATACTATATACATAAATACAGATTCATATCCGTAACTCTTTGAGACCCGCGTCCCTTACAATTTAAAAGTGTTAAACGAATATGAATCTGTTGCGAAAGGTTCTAAATATATTTTATGCAGATGAAGTCTACTCAGATATATTTTATGTATTCTATTATAGATTAAAATTATTCAAGCGATATTTCACAGGCAGAGTCAGTAGCTTCAAATAAAATATTATACGACTCCTCTGTGCTCTGTTCATTTCACATCGGGAAGGGACTTTGACTATATACACTGCTGCTAAGGTTAATGTAATAAATCTAATTTTCACTTGAGCCACCTGACTTGGTGGAAAGTTGGTTCATTAAATCATTAATCATTACCGAAAGAGCCTAAAAATTCTTTATGAATGTCTCCTGTATTGTTGAACATGTATGTATAGAGAGAGAGAGAGAGTCTAGTCGGTCATCATCATCATCATCAGACAGGGTGGTCTTTATACGAACAATTAACAATAGGCAATTTTTATTCATACATTATATATAAATGTATGAATATGTTTCAGGGACTGCAAGTACATGCCAACCATCACATTATTTTTATTTGAGACAGTAGAAAAGCTAAAGGTATTCTGAAATACTTGTTCCTCCTGATTTTCATCTACTTGTCAATATAATAAGACACTGACCTGCTAAATCAGAAAAAATTGGTAAACCTTCTGAGCTATTAAAGTCCATCAATTTATTTATATATTACAGTAAATTATGGAGTTTGTTGAATCAACTAATTGCGAGATAATAAGTGCGTGTAGTCTTCAAACTTAAAATCCCATAATTCATTTAATTCAGAACTGTGATTTACTTTATTAGCCTTAGTTTCAAGTGAACTTAATGTATAACCACCATATTATTCACAGTCTATGAGGTAACTTGAGCGTTGTTTCTTTTTTGTAATGGTGTTAATGGTCCACTGCAATTTGTTCATAAAAGATTATTCATATTATTATTACTATTCTTCCGTTTTCACAGCAATTTGTAACTTTAGTGGATACTTCACAAAAGACAATAAACGTCATGAATTTCAGCACCTCATTACACAGCCACAAATGACTTTGAGAGAGAGAGAGAGACTACGAATTTTGCTTAAGGTTGTACATGAATAGAGAATATGTATATATTTATTAAGTTTTCCCTGCAGGAAGCAATTTGGCTTATCTCGAGAAATATCGGTGCATAAATAAAACGAATATATTCTTGTGTAGCTTGTAAAGTGTTCAATGTACTTTTAAGAAGACTCTGGGGTGTTTGAATGGATGGTCTTTTTTTTCTTTTAAAAAGACACACTCACAGTAAACTGATACAAAATGCTTAAATCTCTTCTGAGTGCAAAAAATGTGTCTGCAAAAATCGTGTCTTGTTTGGCCTGCTCTTCCTCCTACAAAAGTTACACCTCTCTTGTCATTCCGAATGAAAATACGATCTGTAGTTTTTGTAGTTTCCTTCATTCATTACACTCTTTGTGTGCTACACACACTGTACACGATTCATTCACATGTGTGCAACCACTTAGCTGTATACATGATACCACACGATGATTGACTGACTTCTAAATTTTACGAAAGAGCCAAGAGAGAGAGAGAGAGAGAGAAAACGAAGAAATGTATGCAAATCCTTAAACTTGCTGACAAGAAACATCTTTTCAAATATGAGGAAAATTAACTCACACTGACACTTTATACTTTCTGAAGAACAAGAGTATGTATGTAATAAAATATATTCAGGGTGAGTGTCTTGTTATTGGCATTATTAAGTCAGTCTCTTTTGATATCACACAAGGAACAAGAAAGGAAGGATGAGTTATTTATTTAATTAATTATGATAACTCCACAGATTATGAATCGATGAAGAAGTTACTCATCTTTCATTTGATTCTTATATGTTCTATAGTGTTATTACTAACCCTTTTGTATAAATCTTCTTTATTCAATGAATCAAATAGATCTTTTATCTATCCTTAAGTTTCGTGTTTCAAAAACAAACATACTCGTACTCTAAAGAGAACTTTATGAAAGAAAGAATTAACTCTCATTATGAATGAGAACACTTCTTGTAAAAACATTTCATGTTATTATACGTAGGAAAGACAAGTGAGTTTCAAACTTATATACTTAACAATCACGATCTTTGTAAAAATATGTTACTGAGTATTAATAATGTTCGGTGAAGTGTAGTTTGATGTTAACAATAAATAAAATTGAGTAACAGCTTTCCAATATTTTCTGTTCAATCTCTCATGTATATATTGTGTGTATTATTATTAATGAGTGAACAGTTTCACGGCTCATAAAAAGGGAAGGAATGAGGATATTACTCTCTAATAACTTTTGAAGATGTGCCACACACACACGATATAATAATACTCACAGAAGACGAAGTGTTTAGACGAGCTAATTTAAGTGTGAAGAAACACATTCAACATTTACTAGTGATGTGTTCAGAGTTAAGGCGAATCTTTAGCAAACTTCTGCAACGTAGCTTCTAAAATATAACCCAAATAATACTATGAATGAGGTGAATTGTCAGTTGCACGTGTGAACATAAAGCTTAATTTCAAATAGTTACGAATCTAAACACTCTGCTGGTCAGTAGGGATTATCCTTGTAAAGTTTCGTAGAAAATATGTAAATACTTTTTAATATACTGCCAAAGTGCCAATAACTATTTTTCTTTTGCTAAACGGTCGAATCTCTTTTGAGTATGAGTTATAATTTGTTAACTTGTTTTTGTTTCGAAAGAGTGTGAAGAATCAAATTACACATTTTACACATTCAGCCAAGACTCGCAAGATTAGAAAAGAGAAGCGGATACATTTCTTCAGGGAATGTATAGGAAATACTGTATCATTCAAGCTTATATAAGGAAAGTTCAATTGTTTTTAAACAATAAAAGTCAAATGGATCTCAGCTCACAAAATTAGTTAAAATTGTAAAGTGACTACATGAAATACGACTTAATGATAACAAGTGATTGATTTAAAATTACTGGTAAAGTCAAAGATTCACCCAAGCGTAATAAATATGTTGATTGGAATAAAAAATACACACGGAGCTCATTCACTTATTATTATTGTTCTTAAGATTTACAACAAGTCAAGAATGATAATTGTTTTTATGTCAACTCGAATACTTATAAAGTGAGAGCAATATAAACGAACACAAAATTATTGTTATTATTTATGCAATAATAAATAGCCCAGGAATTTGGAATTGTTGACTCTTCAATTATTAGCCCAGGTATTGGGGTTATAGACCCGTGTATGATATCGGTGTCTGTCTTGTCTGTCCACTTTTACTTAAAAATGAATAAATCAACGAGCATTCAATGAAGCGA
>Ga0194135_10000627_pt1 | contig 20799 bp, 12 predicted proteins | sample LitLau_LLRF_2013_FD_134024 | JGI IMG/M metagenome (GOLD analysis project Ga0194135, IMG submission 134024) | Freshwater sediment microbial communities in response to fracking from North America - Little Laurel Run_MetaG_LLRF_2013 (version 2) | ecosystem: Environmental > Aquatic > Freshwater >...
AGTGAGCTTCTGCATGGGAAGCGATTCTTCAGATAGCGATTTCAGGGATGAAGAGCACACCTGCTTATGCTTGGAACACTCGAAACTGTCTACTTATATTTAATCACACAAGAGCATGCAAACTTGCAAACACTATTAGTTTTATAAAGATGATCCACCCTTTTGAACACTTACTTGGTACGAGAAAAACGAATAATACCAGAATATCAGGAGATTAATACGACAACCTAAATAGGAAACATTTTTAGAAAAGTGTGAAGCGATGCATTAAAATCGAGCTTTTCTGGAAGAAGGGAGGGGGGGGGGTCTGCCTTAATAATAAAAAAAATAATGCTGAGAAATAGTCCATTTGTGACAAACTAAATCCTCCTCAGGATAAAAGATAAAAGTGAAAAGTATAATAATCATAGATATCATCATGAGCTTCGAGCCTCACTGGGTAAACAGAGAGTCTCTGTAAGAACTTTTCTTGAATTCTTTAACATAACTAGAAACGAGAATGCGTAGGCGATGTAGTGAATCTTCCCTTTAGTGTGAGTACTTGTGTTATCTTAACTTACAATGGAAATTGCTGCTGCCTTTGAGGAGCCCCGTCAATTTCTGATTCTCGAATGCGTAGGTGCGACAACTAAACCTTCCTTCATTTCTTTCCAAGTAAAGATAAAATTAACTTATGTATATTGCAAAAATGTGCACTGTATAACTTGGGCGTGTTTGACATGGTTCACACATTGAGGAAATTAAAATCGGGGCTAAATGGCGTGTGTGTAGTATCCTTCTTATTACATGGTCTAATATTGTACAGATTGGAAGGCATATCAGAGAAAAGTAGTGGAAGGACGGAAATTAAGCAATCACCGGATGTGTTAATTTTTGCACAAAAAGCTCATCGATTTTACGGTTAATGGAGCATGCCAAATGCATGAACGTTGTTTCTTTCTCAGAGAAAGCTCTGCAGATGAAAATTCTCCTGTTCAAACCATCTGCGTGAAGTTTTCTAGTTTCATTCCATCTTGCAACTTTTACGTGGATATAATACTCTCATTGTTCTCCGCTATTTGAGCTATACTCATCATTAATTATTTTGCTTAAGTCTAGAGAGAGAAAAGGGAAGGATTTTTCTTAGGAGAAAGACAAAGAATCTAATTTCATCAGCAGACTTCAAAGACCTCATTTGTAAATGAATTACTAGACCAGAGAGTTCGCGTATTTATACTTTAGACATCCTATACAAGTTTCACCAGTGAATTTTAGTGCAGAGAAAATCTTTCTTATACAACTTCATTTCACGTGTGAGACTCATCGGAGTGTCTTGTCTTGGACGTTTTCACTTTTAAGAAAGTTCATACCTGGCCAATTTACAAGTCTAAAGTTCATATGTGACACAAGTCAAATCATCCTGAAAATGTCAAGAGTATATCATGCATTTGTTAATAATTAGACGAGCGTGCTTATTAGACAAATTAATTATTAACCAGTGTCTCATTATTGTGAGAGAAACATATTGTTCCTAGAAGTTGCTTAAATCATTAATGAGAAGGCAGACAAGGCTGGCATTTAAATAATGGCTCATTCATTCGTGATTTTCGTGAGTAATTACCAATTATCCGGCAGAAATAAACGATGCATAAGAGATGAGACGTGAGAGAGGGTTCACAACGGGAAACTCATAGTCCTATGACAAATTTTAATTTTAGACTCTTTGGTCGATTCGGTTTCTGATGATGTTTCCTTGAAACTTTATTTCAGCTAAGAGACCGCCTGTGGAAGAGACTGCAAGCTTTCTCCAGTCTTTATTGGCCAGCCATGGACCGAACTACCTTGAGAAATTATTTGGCCAGAAAGCTCGTGACGCCTTGTCACCGTTGGGTGGAGTGGAAAAAGTTGCCATTGCATTGTCAGGTAATTCACGTTTTTCATCTTCCAGTTGATTGTACGCAGTTTACAGCCACCACAAACCTTTCTCCCCGGGGGACTCTGACTCCTGATGAAAGAAAGATTAGACAATGAGACATATTTTGGAGTTCTCAGAAACTTTAAATTGAACTCAATCCTAATTTTCTCGCACTGCCGATGAACATGAAACGGTTTTCTCTGTCAATTACTGAACAACATTGAAATGACTTTCAAGTGAATTTCAGACAAATGTTCGGAATAATTAATGAATGAATTAGCACACAATGTATGTAATGTGGAGGATGCAGTGTTCGTCAATGTGGAAGTGAAAAATTTATTCGACACCACTAGGATAATATCATGAATTTGTGCCAATTGAGAATGTGATAATGATCACGAATGCTCGTAATGTACGGTTTCATATACTGCAATCTTGTCGGATGTCTGTGAAGATATGATCTTACACAAACGTAGAATGACACGGAGCATAACAGCTGATAAAAACTTGTTACTTTAATTGGGCTTTTCAGTCTATTCACAGTGTAAGTAACTAAAAGTAAAATCCTCTTCGTATTTTTCCTGAAACGAACGAATAATAAAGTTAGCATAAAATGTGTACTTACCAGCTAAACTAGAATCAACGCGTGGTATAAGCTCCGGAAACAAGTTGCAACCAGTTGTAAATTTGTAAATTAGTTTTATCATGATGCAATCGCAAATAAGTAAAGAAAAGAACCAATTTTCACTGACGTAAATGTGCAACTGCTGCTGCCATTGCTTTCTCCTACATGTATAAGTTAGTAGTGGTGGTGCCATGCACACAGGACGCGTTACAAAACCTTACAAACAGACATGTTGGTTACATGATTTATATATATAAAGAGCCATGAACCACGAAAAGGAGGTAAAAGGAGCCTGAGGCTGCTGTCGAATCATATTTGGAATAGCCGCAATCGGATATGATCCATGAGAGCATGATAGAGCTCCATATACCTCATCATAACTGCGACGCGAGACCATTTATATTGCACTCTCGATCCGGCGAAATCCGTTCCACAGAGTGTTTTACATGAGAGAAATTTATCCTCCTCAAAATTGGCGAATAAATATCGATTTAACCTGAGGGAACACTTTCAGACGCAAGACACAGCAGATGTGCCTGTGTGACTACTTTGCTTTATGTGGCTAAAAGGGACCCTTTTACAAGGAGGCAGCAAGCGATTCCCTTTTCGAAAGTAAATCTAAATAAGTCTCAAAAGACATAATTTCACTTCTGGTGGCTTTCGGCCGCTCTCTCTCTCTCTCCCGTATATTTCCAACCCATTGCAAAATCCTAGATTATTGTTTAGGGAAAGCGTGAAAGTTTATTCTATTGAATAAACTTTCACATAAACTTCTTTGCAAGAGTCATAAACAACTCTGGGTTATCCTAATAACTTATATATATACTGCTGCTTTACGTCATTCACTCTGCTCTGCTAGTACCCAGTCCCGTTTTACGAAAAAAATCAATAGTGTAAGCAAGGTGTTCGAAAGTTTTCGAGTTTCTCAGCTTCTTGTGTACCTGGTTGGTGGCGGTGGAGCTAAAGAAACGACGGTTTATCCATAAGAGGATGTGGAATTGAGAGAGGAATTGATATAAAAAAGCGTACACAATTCTTCTTTGGCTCATTGGACAAAGTGAATTTCATTTCTACTTAGCTCGCCATATATTTCCTTTTCATTTGGTCCCTCGATATTGGCTTATCTTCTGTGGAAGATTGGTTATTGGCTCTACGTGCAGCAGGATCTTCCGAATGGAGCAAGTGTGGAAGGAAAGAAAGCATTTTTTGTGTTCGAACTTACTTCCCAATTTTTTGCCATCCTTGTCGTGCATGACATGTACAACATGCTCTTTGAATGAATGAGCTAAAGGCTTATATATTGCATTGCAGGATGCTCTGCGAGCTTTCTCCCTGTAAAATATATATATGGACCCGAGTGTGACAAGAAATAGAAAGGGAATGAGCAGATGTTCATTTCACCCGTAGCAATTTACTCTTTTCTCCAAGTACAAAGTATCTACGAACGAGACTCACACGACACTTCATTTTATTTTCAACTTTTTTTCTTTGCACTCTAAAACAGGACTAACCTGAACAGGTTTCGGACGAGAAGCAGAGAAAAATTGAGCGTGAATTTGTACCTTCCAGTCTCTTATCTTCTTCTCGTTATTACCATCCTTCTCCTTCAACTTAAACTCTTGTGTGTGCGTTCTAGTTTCTCTCAAGAGTTATGTGTATCATCATCACCCGCTTAAGGAATCAAATCATTCAATGCAAGTCTTACATATGAAACTAAATAGTATTAAGTCCCATTATAGTCATCCAATGTCACCCGAACCTTTTGGTAACTTTTTACCTCAAAGTTTATGAATGAGAAATGGTACGACCTAGTAACAGAAGAGTTTAAAGATGAGGCAAGATCTATTTCATTACATTTTTCTTATCCACAATTAACTTTGCATTAGTTTGAAGAGAACTTTTTCGAAATCTCTACACAGCTTTTTCTGATTTTAACTCGATTTCACGAGTTATAATTATTCTGAAATGGAAAACTTTGTGGAGTACTCAAAGTTCTTTAAAACTGAACTAGGTGAATCTTCTTGGCCGTTCATTTTTTTTCTAAAAGTTAACATCAAAAAGTAAGAAAATCTTGTCGTATGTTCTAACTTGTCTCAAGTTAGTTTTCTCCTGAAAAGACAAACTAAAACTTTGAGTGATTTTAAGCACTTTAGAATGTTCCTATCATAATCAACTTCTTGTTTGCATTGCGTGCTTGGCGAACGTGTTTTCTAGTGAAAACAACTTACCGCACACGGTACGTGGACTAAATAATATTTAGCAATTTTGTTTTTGACGTAAGACTCTAAATCACGCTCTCCGGACAGTTTAAGCTTCCCTTTTTTGTTTTAAATATTTGGAAGTTCGTTTCCCTGTTGCAATGCCATTCAAAAATGAGTGGGCAAGAGAGAAAGCATTTCCCAGCAAACCTAACATCAGCGATATAATAAATTGAGTAGTAGTGCAACTGGAACTTATGACTTGTTCTAGAAATTCGAAATTCCACGTAGTTTGTTTATACGTGAATGTTTATGAACACTTTTTCGTGTGTTTGATGAGCCTACAAACATGTCACGGAAGTTATTTTGAAAACGCCCGAAGGAGTTCATGTCTTTGACGTCGTCCTTGTCTGAGATGTCATTTCTTCAAAGACAAACAACTTTAAACACACATGTGAATACAAAACTAATTTTCAGATAATTAATTTTCCTCTTTCTCTGCAAGAACCAGAGTGAAATTGAGTTCGAATGTGTTTGACTCAAAATTAATTACGAAATGGAATTGGGATTTGGAAAAACTGGCGTTGACTTCATCAGAGGTTTTTACTTTTTGCATGTTATGCATTCGAGTTTGAGAGAACACTTCATTTTGACAATCGCTCACGAGTCGCATCTTCTTAGCAATGGAAAACATGCACATTCGGAATTGTTTTGAGTGTAAACCACACAGGACGCGTAGAAATGGGGAAAGTTTAGTGTCCCAAGTTTTATAAACTACAGAGAAGAGTGCAAATTTGCACAGAGTAAAAACGGAAATGAACACTTTGGGAATAAACTTTTATGTATTACAATACAGTGTATGAATTTTTCTGGTTTTCATTCTCTCTCGCTCAAGGATATAACCCGCAACCAATCTGAAACAGTAAATGCTTAAAATCTACTTCACCCTCAAATGTTCGGAATATAGTCTACCTGAGAGAGTGAAATGCCTTACTGCCTCGTTCCAGTGATTCCCATAAAGGAACAAAGGAACGTGATGTAAAATTCATGCAACTCAAACTTGCCGTGGAAGTTTTCTCTCTCTCTCTTTAATCATTTGAATCTACGCTGCTTTGATCGATCGATCCTTTCTCCGTTTCTGCCAGACACAACTAATTCAAGTTATTTTTGAATTATTATACTTTAAACCTTGTGAACTTTGAAACTAGGCACACAAAATAACATAGTACATATCAGTTTCCGCTTACCTCAACATATTCTGCACGCAGACTTCGCAGATTGCTTTCGTTCATTTCGAGTTCGTAATAAATTACAAAGCTTTTGGTTCTTTGTGCTCTATTAGTATTATTTCCTTCCGGTCTTTCGATTTATTAACTTTTATTGTTCGTCCGTGCGTCAACCTTAATTTCATCTATTTATACGTAGGCGGTTGGGTCGAGTTATTAGGTATTCACCTCACGAACATATTTGTTTTCGTGAAACCTCATGCAACTCTCAGTTGCGTAATGAAGTAACATAAAGTAGACCTTATACAACAATGCGCATTAATAATTAGCAAACACAGAAAATGACACTTTCATGAAATGGCTTACACCGAAGCTTCCATCAACTTCATTTAGCAAACCAATCGACATAATTCATTTCAAACTGTAGCAGACAAATACAAATTGTACTGCTTAATAATCGCTTATCACGGTGTCTTCTAACACAGTATTATTACAACATGCTCCCGAGCCAATTACTGGTTACTTTCATTACTTAGGCAAATATAAACCGATGGGAACAGGGAAATTAAAATTCATGGAAGTGTCACCACCATCGTGATCACAATCAACGCCTGTATTTATATACATATACCTATACTATATAGTCGGTGAATGTTATAGTGATTCACCAAAGTCAGAGTGCCTGTTTTGTCTTTCTCCTCAGAACTCGTCCAACATGTGTGAAATTGGTCCATGTAATTAGAAGATCTACTCGAATTACAAATTAAGAATTACGAAATATTTACACTGGCCTGTGTGGCTGATGGTCTCACATTTCCTCGCTCAATGTTCTAAGTACCACTATAATAGCTTTCTATACACGACATATAGGGCCCCGTTCCTTTTGTTGGCTTTTCATCACATAACCATGAAATCGAACAGATGCTGTTGGGTTTGTGAATTTGTGGATCCTCGCTAATGAAGTTATTATCTTTTATTTTGGAATTATTCAGAGTAAATATTAGCTTAGGTGTAATTTGCAATGCAAATATGTTGTCTACGTGTGTTTATTAATTGTGGGTGTGGCTATTTGGGACACAGACCTTGTTGTGAGTTACAAACGAGTCTTGTGATGCGTACGCTTGTAAAATTTTATGCCTAAGTCCGCGTGAAAGGGCTGGATTAATATTCAGCAGCTAAATAACAAGACTTACTTATGTACAGTACAAGTAGGATGAGAGCCCTCCTGCGACTTCGCGGAGTAAGGAAAGTAAATTAATATTCGCAAAACAGTCTCTGAAGTCTGAACTTTCTGTTCATTCAAATGTCACAAATATTTCTTCGCGTGGGACTCAGCAACTCTCCTTAGGTTGTTGTGTATGATTACCAGATGGAAGGAAAACAGAGTTATAAACCCCACCCACTCAATTCAATAACTCATAAACTCTTGTTTCTTGTTTACTCTATCACAAAATGTTAATTGCTCTTAGATTTTAGGCCTACCTATTCTTTGGTTGTACTTGTCTCAAGTTTTTGTTGGGCACTCTCTCGTAGGACAATGGGCACATCGTTCATATTATCATTGAAACAATAGACTGAGTCAACTAGGTCAACACTTGCACTTGACAGACTTTCGCTTGAAGTAACAAGAACAACACACTCAATAACTTGATTATGTAGGACGGTGAACAATGGGCAATTATTAACGAATAAGGAGCAAGTGAAGTTACGGACCCCTCTCGGAATAGCCGCAAGAGTGTACGACGACAAATGTTCTCGTTTCATTCTGCTATTTTGCATCCATTACATCAAAAACCCAACATAGATCATAGAGATTCACGTTTTTATCTTCATGATTTCACCTCCAAAACTCATCTTCGCCTTCATCTCCATTTCACTTACTACTTCATTTTGTCTAAAAGACAGAGTAAGAGTAAAGTAAGAGTAAGTACAGAGTCGTCATTAAATGACGAAGTAGAAACTCTCCATTTGTACTTTTCTCCTCGTTATCATCAAGCTAATGTACTCGTTAGCGTTAAGTTCAAGAACTAAATATCTTTTCAGATGAGATTGTTTTCCTTCCTCTGCTTTTATAGACTTGCACGTAGTTTCACATTGAAATGACTGTAGAGCCTTCTTAATTCTACTCTTAAAAGGAAATTAAAATGCATTGCGAAATTGCATGTCATTCATTCTAACGAGGGCCAACGTTTTATAGACTCTCATTTAAAGAAAAAATCATCTGCTTTCTCCATAATTTAAAATCTCAATCTTCCTTCTCTCCAAACATCTGTGGATTGTACTCATTCCCTATATATACTCCGGGTATATTTAATATCATCATCATCAATGACATCATAATAACAATCTCGAGTCATCAAAAATCATCTAAAAGTGACATAAGATAAGACACTGGGGAATTCATGGAATGAAATAAAAACAGCCTTTGGGTAACTCTGGGAAAAAGCAGGCTGAATAATAGACGAAAGTTGAAGATGAGAAATCAGAGTCAGTACTCAAAGTAAAAAAGACGAAAGATATCTTCTTGAGTGTAGGCAGTTTCGATTTGCAATGAAATCTTGAGCTCGTTAAACCCGCTTTCCGTGAATTGATAGGAACGATGATGACGAGCAAAGGCAAAAATACAAGCGGAAGGAGAAATGATTTCTCTTGTGCATTTCGAGCCGCAGTTTGCGGACAGGACAAGTCCACACTAATCTCTTGTGGGGATGAAACGAGGTTATATGTTATATTGGATTGGGAGGATTAGTTGAGATTCCATCAATTTTTTATTGCCTCAGTGGAAGTGTCCAAGAGGCTCATGTAGATGGGATAAACTGGAAGCAACTGAAGGTGACAGGTTCATTACTCGCTTTCTCCATTCCAGGAAACTCATTGTTCTTTTCTCGCAAGAAACTCATCCATTTGTTGCGTTCCTTTTACTACTGCAGTATTGATTGAATCCACACTCACACATGGACAGACCAAAGTGTCTGTTAAAAAACCTTATAGCAAAGTGGTTCACTGTATCATACTGTATCACATATCACTTCCTTCTGCCATCGTCACGACCACCTCCACGTGAAAAGTACTTTCTCTTGTTTTGCTTCCTGCATCGGGACTCATCAAAGATTTACAAGACTTTCACCTGAGAATTCTAACTTAACACGTTTGTCTTTAATGCTCAATTATCAGTATTACAATCAGAAGACTAGACAAGAAAGTATTAAACAGATTATTGTCTGATCAGAAGTATTTTTTAAGTCATTATTTCGTTTCAACTTTTAAAAAAACAGACATAAGTATTAGGAATAACCAATTCATAACTCATAGGCTGTGTTTATCTAGTATTTATGGACAACTTTTCATTGCTCATGGCCAGTCTTATATAACACATAACCGCCGCATATAATTCAATAGAACTGCTGTTATCATTGTAATAATCTAAAAAGAAACCATGCAAAGTATATCGCATGTGGGCTTTTTACATCTAATCGTAAAGCAGCTACGCAAAAAAAGCGAAGAAAAACTGAAGTGCACAACACTTTTAAAGTAATGCGAAGTTCTCTGTAAACTTTTAACTTTGAGTTGAGGCTGAACATTTTGAGTTTGATTAAAACGAAAGTTGCCTGAAAGTAAAAGTTTATATAGAGCTTGGCAAACACAAAAAAGGAAACGCCAAGTTGTTGCCACTCACAGCCAAGTCCTTAATAAAATGATTTTGTCCCTTAACCACCCACTCACTCTCAATTTCTCATAATCCAATCCTGTAGTTTATAATGTCATGCAGCAGCAGCAGAACCTTTTCACATGACATTCACTCTTATTACGTAAGAAATATTATTATGAGATGAGTGTCTTGACTTTAAATCAACCTTCCTGATTGAATAAGAATAAAAGGTAGACAAGTAGGAAATGACATTTCCTCTTCTCTTTTGAATTTTAGCCTTGTTTACTTTAGGATTTTGTATCGTGAGATGTTTTATGTATATCTCTGGTTGCCTGCATGCAATACATATATACCATATATATGGCACGTGGTGAAAGTACATAAAGGCCAATTTTGACTGGATTCGCAGAGTCCAACATAAGAAGTGTGTCCTTATATGCGAAATAAACGGCGAAATATAAGCCACAGAGAGTCTAAAATTTCTCAGAAATGGTTTTATACTTGCAATAAAATAACATTTTGGATTCAACTCGCGCGTGTATTCTTCCTTGTGGAGGCAAATGTTGTTGTACAACAGTAACATTTGTGTGCAACACAGAGAGCAACATTACCGAAGAAAGTGTCTTTGATGGTGTAATAACAAAACTCATTTCTTACCAGTAAAGAAATCGATGCGAGTAGAGCGAGATATTTCTGCTGCAATCTACTAACACTGTTGAATAACACACAAGTGTGTCAGTCTGTCCCAAACTGCCAATAAATCCCTGAAACGAATGCAATGCCAACTGCCTCTATTATTCTTTACTCACAAAGGAGGTAGTTCAAGTTGTAATAAAGCTCATTCTAAGCTCAGAGTGAGTGAAAGCAAGTTCATTCCGATTTAGACTAATCTCCCACGTCCCTTGCCTCCTCGCTCAAGTTGGTTTTACAATAAAGCGAGAAAGCAGCTCAGGACCAGTTTGTATATACGGGCTAAATTGTAATCCACATCAAAACACCTTTTATTCCATAATACTTAACTGTAGACATTCACAATATACACACATGTATGTGATTTTGATGTGTGCACGTAACGAAAGTTGTCATAATTTCTCCTTCCAAGGTCAACGTCAATTACTCACGAATCTCAACAACAGCGTTGTTTTATGCACGGTATGTCTACTAGAGGAAACAGAGTAATATTAATTGTAAATTTGCTTTGATTTACTACCACCCACTGCTCCTTTCTATTTTTTATATCATTTGCTTTGGGCTTTGAAATAGCGAAAGTGTACTACTTGTGAGTTTGAAAGGTTTGAATATTCTAAACTTTATTCGAGAAAAGGAATATTCTATTAGGAATTGCGCCTTCATCTCTTCTTCTCATCATTTACGACTGCTAGAGATGGAAAGTCAAATTAAATTATTTCTTCTCGGAGAGGATATAGTGTAGTGTAGGGACGATTATATTTATGAAGGGAGATTTATCATTCCATTCCTACTATGGAAGTTTAAGTGCACTTGAAGGGAAGCTGAAGTTGAAATGCAATTCCAGGTCGAAGGCAGAGAGTCAAATGTAATCTAGATAATTAACTAGACATGAGTTTCGGGAAAAACCTATCGGTCGTATATATACGGCCGCCGTGGTCAACTTGAGTTCATATTCGATCTCATTATGTTTCATATTCGATCTCATCATGTATGCATACGCGAATGATACAAGTTTTCAAGTCTTGTTGTGAAGTCAAGCGCAAAGTACTAATAAAATATAGTTGAGATTCATAACGCGTAGTTTGTGGTAGTTCATGGTTTTGTACCAAGAGTTGAATAGACGCACGAACTTTCGCTCAGTTGTGGGACGATTAGAAATGCCATAGATTGTCTCTCCAAATTTCCAGAAAATTTTAATAAATGATTCCACGAAAAATTCAATTGCATAAATGTACTAAAGCCTGCCGTATGAAATGAAAAGAAGACACAATTGGAAAAAACAGCAGTTCTTTCTCATCGTGAATACCGTGTGACTGATGGATATGAAGATGAAAGTGTTTTCTAACAGCGTAGTCAACAGAATTCTAGTCTCTCGAGACTCTTTTCTAAAGTAGTGACATGAAAATTTATTCGTAGAATTACGAACAAATCTAGTGAAAATTGAAGTATCGTTATAACAAGTAGAATCTGTTTGAACTCGACTCATCTCTTTTTAAATTGATCCTGACTCAGTTAGTTTTTGTGTGTGGGAGTCGAAAGTTCTTTCAAAAGCCCCCACAGATATTTCCGATTCTTCACGCGAGAATAAAAGCACACGCGAAATCGGAGCTGATCAAATGGGGATTCGATTTCATGTGGTTTTGTTGAGCAAATGAAAAGTGTCTATATATATTATGTATTATGTGTGTCTATATGTATGTATACATACGGGATGAAGTTTGTGGTGAACTTAATAATCAAGGAGCAGAGTCACAGTGGTTTAGATTTCCTTTGACTATCTCTCCTTTCCCTTGCCATTTGACGTGGTGGCCCTACTCCATCTCATGATATGCATGATTAATAAGACTTCTTCTCTCTTGTCTTACAGAATCTCAAACGATCGAAGATTTCGGAGCGGCAATGCATCTCCTACGAACTGACTTGGACCATCTAAGATCGGTATTTGTTGCTGTAGAGAATGGAGATCTGGGTCGATTGAAATCTCTTGGTATCAAAGATTCGGAAATTGGAGACGTGCGATTCTTCCTGGAGAGACTTATCAACACAGGATTCCTTGACTAAGCCGCGATATATGTTCCCCGCGAGTACAAGTACCCCTTTCTTCTTTCTTCTTCCCACTCAACGTAGCTTCAAGTCTTCGCCTTTGTTTCGAGGAAGAAAAGGTCAATCCTTTTAACTCTTTAATTCAACATCATCTACTTCGTTAAGCCTTTTATCTACCGGAGGAACTTATCTCCCTACTTCTCTTTGCCTTCCCTGATTGCACACTTTCCCAATACGTATCCTTCTGCATTTCTTCACAGGAGTGAGTAGGGGAAAGTTGATGTAGTAGCTTCATAATCAACTCCTTTCTACTTAATTTCCACCAAAATCTTCTTGGAGAAATCTCATCTCAAATTAAGTTGAACTTGCCCCGTGAGTAGCATTTTAAAAAGCGAGTTAACTTTAGTTCCCTGGTGTTCTTTGTACGATATCTCACCTCTAATTCTACATGACTTTCCTCTCTCCCGAAAGTCTTTTTTCCAAATCCGACTACTATCACTTTGGAAGAAGATGATACTTTAGTTCAATCACTTCTAACAACTTTCTTTACAACAAAATAGAAAGCAAATCGTGAACTGCTAAGAGGTTACACACACATCCTTCAACAAACTGCGCTCGTATAAGAAAGGATTCTGAATCACTATTCATCAGGAAAAAGGCGATGACATCAACAGGAACTTTCCTCCACTCTTCTTTGTTATATATCCTGATTTCAAGAGATCCACGTACATAAATATCAACACATGTATATTATGCATGCGTATACTTCTTCATAAAAAGTAGGTTTGTAGAGCACCGCGAATGAGTAAAATCCATTTAGAAAAATGAGTAAGACATTAATCATCATCTTTTGACGAGCCACCTGGAGTGAATTAGGCTATTAGCAGTAATGGACGATGATGATAATGTAACAAGATACATAAGCATCAATTAGCAAGGAAAGACAATGTAACTCAAACATACACACTACTAGTTGTACACATATTACTACACTTACACACATTAACAGTGACCTGGTGACATGCCATCATATCAAAAACTATTCGACTTGTACCATATCACTCCATCATATCAAATTAAGCGATAGGAACATCACGAGCCAATTTCGAAACAGATTATTATCCTCATGTATAGGTTCTCATTCTTATTTAACGAAAGAAATGTGCATAACGTTGCATCATAATTCTAAAAATATTTCTGTGTAAAGTTGGAATAGAATGTATATACACAATAATATACATAGTAGACACACACACAGCAGCAAGTAAGCGAATATATTACACCAAGCAGGGTAAACTCTGGAGTTGTGTAACAAGTACGCGAACGTATATATATATATGGAAGTTCAAGTGACACTGCTTCATCCTCCAAGGGAAAGTTGGTGAAAGTGAACATTCACATATATATATATATAATTTCTGGAAGTGAGGGTGGTGTGTACATTAATTGGTTGAGTAGTTTCGTGTGGGTTGCTAGCAGTTCTGTAATTCATGCCGTGCGTTGTGTGGGTGAAAGTATATTAGAAAGTAGAATGAAGAAGAAGGAGGAAGGTCCACGAACGAACACTTTCGTGTCCCATAATACGCGAGTGATTGGTAAGATAAAGATTGATGATGGTAATGAACAGCAAAAACTTTTATGGTAATGTATAGAGTTCATTTATTATGTATGGATGGAAGATAAAGACATTACAACAAGGGAAAGTTTATGCATATACATTGGTTTATATGTAAATTGCAACTTTTATGTGGGTTGTACAATGATAACACAGTTGTTGCTTCATTTGTGTTTCACAAATAAGGACAAGCGGTGATGAGTGACAGATTCAGTTCAACTTTCCTTTGAAATGTAAAACCCCCTTTTGTCCGATGATCGACTCCTGGCTTCCCATTGTTGTTGTAGTACTTTTGTCATCATTTCCTCCGATGTAATCATCATCGTTGTCGTCGTAAACTGAGATGAGGAAAGACACACAGTTTGTGGAAGTTTCAAGTAGTTTCTAGTTTGCAAGTTTATTATTATATACATGTTCATGTTTGTCGTCACTTTCTCCTATCTTTCATCATTAAACAAATCCAAGTTCTGTTCCGCCATTTACACATTCACTCAAGAGAGAAAAGGTTGGCCCTCGAAATAAGGAAAGGTATAAAATAAATAAATAAGAGCCAAAAATACCGCGTACTCGTCGTATCTTATCTCGAGGATTTCAGTCGTTAAAAACTTTTTATAGCATCGTATTGCATCACTCGTATTTCTTGCTTAGAGGCAAAATCCGCAAATCCACCTCGTGGACTAGGTTATTTAAGGGAAAGAGTATCGTGTCTAGTTATAAAAGACTACAGTGCGGAACCATAAAGGAAGGATATAACAGCATAAATGTCACACACAGTTTAAAGATGCATAATATTAGGGGACATCCAATTTCCACTTTGTTTGACTTCTATCACATGCATTTACGCTTGTGTAGTGTTCGACTTTCTCAATCAGGCGTAGTAGAGAAATATGGTGATGGTTCCTTGAGCCAATATCTGAATAATTTGTTATTTGTGTATCATCAATACAAAATCTAATTGAGTTGAATCTTCTTAAGCACACAGAAAGAAAGATGCAAATTGTGGTTCATGAATTGTTTCATTCCCTGAGTCGGTCTAAAAACTCTCAAGTTATAAAATATGTGCGCATAACAAAAGCAACAACAATCTTTGTAATTGAACTTTCTGCTTGGGAAAAACATGCGTTCGAGAGTTGAGAGAGGAGATGAAAGAACCTCAGAACACTCAATGATGCATAAATTATCATCTAGACTATCACCACGTACAGACTCTCTGGTCTTCTTTCTTAGAATAATTGGGTGATTTATGTGGATGTCAACATGTTTTCATATCGATCTTGGGAAAAACATCGTTCAAAATGAGACAATTAGATAGAGTGACTTTCCCGGATACGTGTGTATATACCACGGAAGGATAATAATAATGCAAAAGCAGCCCCAAAACAATATTGCAGCAGGTGAAGTCACTATATATACACTTTCTGAAAGAAAATAAAGCTAAAGACACTGTACGAGAATTTTGTTTGGCAGACAAGGATGAGTTACATTAGTTTCAGTTTCCCTTGAGATTGGACACACCTGCGTGTTTTTTCTCTCTCTCTCGTTCTTTCTACAGCTTTTATATATATTTGACGAGGAAGTATACAATGCTGTATATATGAAACAAGGAAAGAGATCTTCCATAACATCCACTCACACACACACACGCTCTTTCCTTGAGTCTCTAAATGCCTTTTTGTTGAAGAGGAGGAAGTTACGAAGTCAGAGAAAGTTATGGGAGATTCACACAAGGAGAAAGTGAGGCTGTTATTTTATGCATAATATCAACCACACACACAAAACGAGACTCTCCTCATATGTTTTTCTCTCTGGCTGCTTAAGTTCCCATAAAATCTTAGAAAGAACGAGAAAGAATTCCGCCGCTTTCCCTTCCACAGAGAAAGTACAAAGGAAGAGTGGTCGTAGTAGTGTTTGCATTGGGCCACAGGAGACCTGATCTCCGCCTAATGTAATGGGATGTGTAATGGGCATTATGCACTATCGTGTGTGCCTATGTGTGGGCTCTGAGACGTGTAATGAGAACTTCTTCCATGCACTATTTTCTATTTCTATACCGCACATCCTTTATGTCCTCCTTCTGTTTGTTCTCCTGAAACAACAGACTTTCTGCACCGCCGTCTCTTGTTAGTAGCAGTCACTGAAGAATTCAAAAACACACGTACACACACACACACGAAGAATGCATCTAACTAGATCAAAAAGTATATAATTGAATTTTGGGAGACTCATGTGTCATAATTTCACCTCCACCAACAGAGAAACAAAGATGAACTGATGAGCAAAACAACTCTGAAGAAAAACTCAAAGAGTCCTTTATCCTAGGTTAGCTAGGAGTCGAGGTGGATGATGTCATCATTCATAAGGTGACATGCTGCTATGTACAGACATGTTCAGTGTGTAAGAAAGCCTCCCTTGACACGCCCTCCCAGAGTGTTCTAAAGATTTGTTGCGTGGGATTTGGAATGTTGAACATCGTACATCGTATCATAGTATTACCCTTGTGCTGCTAAAGTGGGAAGGAAAGGACGATGAGGGTCCCTTAAGCATTCCGTATATAAAAGTGGCGATTGCCAAATAAATCACGAAATAGAAGATTTTGCGTCAATATCTACGGATGTTTGATTTACGCCCAGGCACACAACCAGTTTTGTGTTTTGACTATTCAATATGGCTATGGCAAATCATGAGATACTTTCCCACGGGATTTCTTCATCAATATGTAAACCGGATACACCTTTCACGTCACTCGTCGTTGTTATATATTTGCCTGTCTCGAAGTAGCGTATACATACGATCATACGAATAAGTGCCCATCACCACACATTTGTAGAAAGAACGATTGCATAATATAATCTATGCGAAATTCGAAATAGCGGTTATAGCAAGCAGGTTGGAGAGAAAGTGGGAAGCGTTGTTGTACGTGGGTGGTGTGTGGTAGAGATACTAAAAGTGGCAGCTGGGAAGCCTACAATAAAATTTAGTTTGATACACAAGATGAGGAACAAACGAGACTGAAAGTGTAGTCACTCCCTTGGGTGTGATAGACAAAGAGAGATTGGAAGTCGAAATGATGAATAGTGAGGAATGGCAAGTCTACCCGAAATTATCTTATCGATCTCTGGACACTGAAAAGACATTTATTTCTCTCCGCTGAATTAGACTATTTTACTTTAAGCACTACGCCCACCTCCATCGTGTAATTCGTGTAATAATGATATGCGTTGCATGTACACACGACCAAGTAACATGGTTGTGGTTCAAACTGGTAGCTTAATTTATAAATTTCTACTTATGCACTTTGGATTTCAACCATCCATCATCAATCTTTGCTTTGGAAGGCTTTCAAACAACAACAAAATTAAGATTGCAGAAAATGATAACCCGAATAACAAATCGGTATTTACGAACTTGTAAACTTACTGTAAACGAAGTGAATAAACACTACTACCCATACAACAATGAGTGAATTACAGAATAGAGTAACTTGGGCCTGACACGTCAACCCCCGCAATGTAAGTAGCATTGAGACTCCTTGTAATAATCAAGTTGTGTAACTTCCAATTCGCGAAATATTGTACAGTGCAGACGTGCATATACGTATGGTGCGAGTTTTTGGTGGTGGTGTAGGTTAAGAATGACAAGAAAACGGATTGAATGACTTTAGCAAATTAATCCACTCCATCTCAGATTACAGAGAGAGAGAGAGAGATGGGATAAATAAACGAGATGAGGCAACCTAACATTATTGTACGGGGTAATTTACCTTCATTACCAGTCAGAAAACGTGCCAGTCCATTCGGAGGAATGCTATCTGACAAATCAAGTTAATATTTGAAGTTTGGAACTTTGGTAGGGTGAAAGTAGAGAAGAAACCAAGGAGGATGATACGACGACGTGCAGAGAATGATCTCTGTAGTAGCTCTACAGCTGTGTGTCGTAGATCCTAAGCGTGTAGTGCAATATTCATTTGCAGAATGTAATGTCTAATTACACTCCAGATAGCGAAATTAGAGATAACTAATCAAGGTTAATTGTAAGTAGACAGATAAATTAAGCAGTGATAGCCTTAAGTAGTATGTAAGGTGTAGTGTAGCATAATATACAAGAGAAAGTTTTAGGGGGTGACTTGAGATTGCAAAAAATATATTTAGTATTAGCAATGTAGAAGAAGTATAAAATGATATTGCGTATGTGTTGTAGTCATATAAGCTCGTAAGTTAAAAAGGTAAAGACCCTCTCTTTCATGCACTTGACGACTGTGACTGATGATGATTAACTAACGGTAATTGTATACAACTAGAAATAAATCTAATGTGAGTGTACACACATCCTTTCCTGTGAATTGTATTGCTTTTTTGTGTCTCCTAATAATCTATACGAGGAAATATCAAACCGCACATTTGTAATCATATACACATCAAACCACCATATCAAAAATTATTAATAATATTTCACTTATGTAATTCACACAAGTCCATATCTGAATCATTTTAGCCTTAGAGGGAAACTGTAGAGGAATAACAAATTTGCTATTAGTGTGTATAACGTGTAAGTTATTGTGTGTAGCTATCTTTTTACTTTATGGAATGAACACATGTGTGTGTATTTAAAGTTTAAAATATTATAAAATTGATTATTTAAGAATAAAAAGCTCTGTATAAATTATTATTAGTAATGGTTGTACTTGAAATATCAACTTGCAACAATGTAGCAGTTAAAGTGGATTAATAAGAAAGCAAATTCAAGTTTTAGTCAGAGCACACATATTGTACATATTATGCAAGTTATAAAGTAACGTTATGTGTTGTTATCATTGAGTTCTTTGATCATGTTCCAGGAGACTGTCACTGTCTCACAGTTGGTGACTATCAATTTTGACTTGACTGAAAGAATATCTGATGAATTGACATAAGAGACACAGTATATATATATACACGAACGATATTGCAGCCGAGGAACGCTGTATATATCTGACACATATATAGATCGATACATAATATATATTGATTGTAAAATTCAACATTCAAAATAGTTTCATAGAAAATATAAACCTGATTAGAATGCAAAAGATGATAATCATCATATGAGATCGCGAAGCTGTAGCACTTTATTTCGTCAAGTGAATCACCCACTTGTTACAAAGACGGCAGTATTCCCAAAGATATCGTACACAGTTCCGACAAAATAAGATCAGGGAATCAGAAGAATGAGTTGAGACAACGAGAGAGGTTTCATTCTCCGGTCTTTGACAACGACCTGAATACGCCCTTTTCTACAATCGATAAGTTTCAATCAACATCTCAGAAGCTCACCGGGGATTGAAACCTTTCTCGATCTCATACGCTTTCGGCTCTTACTGACAAGACGTATCACTTCTTGTGTCTCCAAAATCTGTTTCCATTTCACATGCTATTTACTCTAGAAAGTTGATCTCATCCATTGGCTATATAGAAATTCAAACAACTCCATTTGTTTCATGATGATTTGGAGATAAACAACATTGAGTCTTTACATAGAACCCGATGGAAAAATATTAATGCTGTAAACGATATGACAAGTATTCTACAAATCGACGATGAACTAGTAACTCAAACCAAAATTCAAACGAAGATTAGGAAATATGGTGCTAACCATGAGAAGGTTAAAAGAAGTGTGAATTGAAAGGAATGGAAATATTTTTGATAGTTTACCTCATTATTATCTTCGGTTCGTTTTATACACATCATCAATTTTATTCCCAACACCTTTAATAAAACAAATGACTTGTCTATAATCGGCTGCAATTAATATAATAATTAAATAATTTTAGTTTCAAAATCAAATGTTATATAGCTGTGGCAAAAACTTGAATTTTAAAAGTAGGGAAAAGCAACGTACGATTTAAGTTAAGTAGATTACAAAAGTGAACTCTATTACAATACGATGTGATTAGTCTATACCTGGTTCGTAATTAGTGAGACTCTTATTGTGTAAGTTACTCTTATGAAATGAAATGCGGCATGTGTATGTCTTCTGTTGAATAAATTGTATAAGATTGGTTTACATTGTCGAGCAATATGGTCATTTCTCTCGTGCACCTTAATCCACTGCTTCGTGTCATGAAAGTCCTCGTATTTATTTGCATCTCATCATTTACACTTTCACACACAATAAGCGTAGAGTGTAGGGAAAATTAGTCATTTCAAGAATGATGACGGGCACACACTGGAAGGAAAGTAAAAGGTTTAAGGTTTCATCGTTTGTATGAGAAGGTAAAAAGCTCCTGCTTATTCGCGCAGCTGGGAAAGTTTTAGTCCACTGAGGGACTTCAAAGAATGAAATGCAAATGCAATTTTTGGCTCTTTTTTACGTAGCGTGAAACATTCTGAAAGACTTCTTTCTTTCCTCTAGGCTTTGAATGACGGAGTGACGGATATTTGCATAATAGAATAGAAAAACTTATTCCAATCCGTGCTCGTCCGTAGATCCCCAAAGTACCCGAGTATCAAATCACGAGTTTTTCAGGAATCTCAAATATGTGCTTTTACTCTTTCTGTAACTATACTGTAAAGCAGCTGTATCACGATAGGATCAGGGAAGTGTAGGTGTCTAAACCTCTAAACGATTATGATTGAATTAGTATTGCGGATATAATACCTCGCCAAAACTAACGAGCTCAACGGCACAGCTCACATTACTAAATTCCACTTTAGGTATTTCACATGTACCCGAATGTACTGCAAGTATGATGTCGATTCCTGGTACAATCGTGTATATTTATAAATGAAGCTACCACATTCACATTTATAAATAGTAATCATTATATTTATGCAGCAAACTGAACTATTTCCCTTACTTGATTACCCAAATCAGACTTTCTTAA
>Ga0194135_10000628_pt1 | contig 20779 bp, 14 predicted proteins | sample LitLau_LLRF_2013_FD_134024 | JGI IMG/M metagenome (GOLD analysis project Ga0194135, IMG submission 134024) | Freshwater sediment microbial communities in response to fracking from North America - Little Laurel Run_MetaG_LLRF_2013 (version 2) | ecosystem: Environmental > Aquatic > Freshwater >...
CCGACTCACAATCATCACTCCCATTCTTGCGGCAATCGCTTTTTCTCAATTTATGCAAATCACAAAATCATTTACACTGCAAAGCCACCAGACTCGCATTCATTGTTTAATCTCGAAAGAACTCTGCCAACTAAACACTTTCCATCCAACACTTCCATAATTGACCTCCTGCCTTTCCCTTTCTCTCTTCCTCCGACAATCATCATCACTTCATCATCAACAATACATGTTTTTGTATTCATTTCATTCACCAGTTCTTTATTTAAGTGTCAGTAATTGAAATTCACAGAAATATTACAACTCAATGAACCAAATGATTTTTAAATTTTAATTGCCTGTAACAATAGGACAATAAAAAACCTCATGACGCTGCAAACTCCACCAAGTGAAATCAAGAATGGAAATAACATACATACAACTGCGTAAAAGGTTTTGGTTTTGGACTAATTTTGTTCGTTCAACTTACATGGCAGGTGAATTCAATTTTTCGCTCTGGATATACCAGAATGGACTGTGTTAGCTTAAGACACAAACGAATTCGATGGAGACCCAGAATGCAATAAGAGCAGTGAAACATTTTTAGTGATATGTATTCACCGAAACAAATGGGAAGTGTCCAACCTCCTAAATTGACAAATGTCCTGGAAGGGTCAAGAAGAGTCTCAGGAGAGTGCAGACTTTTTCTTCGCTTGAAGTAACTCCATAAATAAAACAATTTCGAAACTGCATTTACTGAAAAGTCGATAACTGGAATATTATCGCTATGCCCATTCCACACTGATAAAAACTTAATTCTGAATGTACTTTATTTGTGTGTTTGTATTGCTTTATGACTTTATGACTTTCCTACGTTTAATTCAACTCTAAAAATCGGATAAATGCTAGTCATTCATTTTAATCCCTGTAAATCATGCACCATCCCGTTATATAAAAATATCCTCAAAATCAGGAAGTTCATGCAGTTCGCTCGCTCTTTGTACACCAGAAAGTTACACACACACAACCCTTTTTCGGTTTTGACGTCCAACGTATCATGAATTTGCATACTCGTAAAACGAGCAGCAGTAGCGTGGCACTTGATTTCTTTCCCCACTCTGCTCATTCATTAAAACCCTCAGAGACTGATAATGACTCCATGCGTCGTCGTCCTCTTAACAAAAAGACTCAAGGTTGGTTTATAAAATGAATCTACAAATCATTAAACAAATTTTTCCTGAGATGAGACCGGAAGAAGCGTAATGGGTTAGAGGAAGGAAACTGAAGAGCAAGTTGTGTAGCTGCAAGCATATTTAAACCAGCCCTTCTTCTTTACTTTCCCAATGAACATATACTCTCCCTAATAGTAATTCCGTGTGATTTTACCACCAGTGATTTTGTAGAGACGACTCTCATCAAGTAATGAGTTCCCGTTTACTATACTCACTACAATCGGGAATTAAGGAAGAAGGAATCACTGTTGGCTGGGCTCAAGAGCGAATTTGATTTGCATATTGCAATTAAAAGCTGTGTAATGTGATCTTTTGTTTTGCTCAGGGAAACAACTACATCATCATCCTCTCTCTCCCTTTTGTTTTCCCGTATGTTTTATGAGCCATCGGTCACAAACACCACACACACTTGATTTATTTACGCATAATTTTACAATATTTAAACAACTATTTTGCATTAGAAAGGCAGCACATACGCTTTTCAAGATCATTTTGCTGAATGCGGTACACGAATGTATGAAAAGTTATTTGCATTGTAAGTACCCGCAAATAAAACACTAGGAACCATTCTTAGCTTTCACCTTAAACTATGTGTGGCTTGTCACTTCTATTGTTGAAGTATATGTACATGATCAGTATACCCTAGTCACACTGTATTAGATAAAGGACGTGGGGAAGTAGGTGTGTCATTATATGGACATATATGTAACTACATAAATCCTTTATATATTATTATTTATTATTTGCTACTTACCTTCCGTGAGAGTAAATAAATACATATTGAAGTATTTTGGCACAACAGGTAGCAATTGTATGCAGCAATAATAACAATCATGTTAAGACTTGCAAAAAGCAGGTGCAACAAGCCACAAAGAACTTACAATATAGTTTATAACTTACAAATGTGTCATTTGTTTATGCTTCACTTGAAAAGCAGTTTTAGTTTTTATGTGCGTTTCTTGGCTGTTAGTTTTGTGTTCGTCTACTTGAGTTAACAACAAAAGAGACAATACAATAAAACTCTCGCAACACAACAAGTTACATACACCCATAATACATCATTTCTCTAGAGTTTTGAGACAGGAAGAACAAAGTCGTTGGATTAGATTATAGAAGGAGCTTTCACCAGTGTCTTGTGCGTACACGAATGAATATATATACAATCTATATATGCACAGCTTTCTCATGTTAGACAAGACAACCTCCGAAATAATTTTGATAATTAGTCTTTATACGATTTCAACATTCGCAGGAGATCAGTTTCAAAACGAAGAAAACTTCAGAAACTACGTCTTCATCCATGATTGCTATAAGGATGAGAAATTTGAGGCTGACTTGGAAGCGTACAGCTCCTGGCCCAAGTTGGTTATTCGGTGTCCTCCGTATTGGTGGTTTTACGGTAAATTATTCTCATCAAGACTTTTTAATTATCACTGATAGGAAACCTTTTGAGTGTAATTTCATGTACTGTTTTCTTGTTTGATTTGATTATATATTTAGATCGATTCCCTACAGAATCACCTCAACTACCTCGTTACGGGGCTAACCGTTACACTCACATATTTTACACTGTGCTAAACCCCAATCTCCTCGGCTATTGGTCTGATATGTACAGCAGAGTATCATTAACTCAACAAAGATTAGATTTCTTCGAGTATTCGTCTAAAAACTACCCCAAGTACAGAAACTTTGAGTCATGGGCTTTCAAAACGGATTACTATCATTCTCAATGGAATCAAGATAGATTTGTTATCCACGATTCGCATGAACTCATATTGGGACATATCTCAGAGGGTACGAACTTCCAAAAACCTACGTTCTTCCAGAATAAGGAAGACAGAGTGGAAAATATTCAGCGAATGTATCTGATGTACTCCACCCTGAGTGGGTGGGGTGGAAATCGCTGTAGATTCTACACGAGACAAGAACAACTCTTTTTCTTAACAGAACAATACAACGCATTTGATATGCTCTTTTGTGAGGTGTTTAATTACTTTAACATTACGCCGCAAGTGGACTTTAATTTTAAGGAGGTCCGTTGGACAAGGAACTTCTTTTTTCGTGACGACCTTACTACTTCGTTTCCTCCGGAATCTAACGCTGTATTCTACGAATCTCCTGGCATTACGTTTGTCATGTTGAGAGAACCACCGCTATTTTGGAACAATATCATCCGACCATTTACTTTCGATGTGTGGATGTTTGTCCTTGCATGTCTTGTGATTATTCCAGCTTGTACCAAAGTCTTTTATAAGGAGATGAGTAGTCAACCCTTTGCGATTTTTAAACCTTCTTGTTATTACAGCCTGAACTCATTTATCGGAGGGTTCAGTATACTTAATCGATCAGGTAATACGGAAGGAGAGCGAGTTGATTCCTCTCGCTGTTGGGGGTTTTCTGTTCACATCTACAGACTCATACTTACCTCAGCGTATTCAGGAATGATTCTAGGGAATTTCCTTAACAAATCATACCCTTGGTCACCGAGTACATTTAGAGAATTGAATAGCACAAGCAGTGTAATTCTTACGACTTTTAAAAGCTCCGCAGTGGGACCTGATATGTTGATAAATAAAAGCTATTTGCTAAATGGAGTCAAAGGGTTTGTGATTGATCGAGAGGACCCGACGTATGGGACAAAACCAGCTTTAGGGCACTTCTTAGACGACGATGAAAAGGACCTGGAGCATCGCTACGCTCTCTTCATGTACGACGACAAGAAGTATCACTTTATCTATTCGAAACAACAGCTTTACCTAACGCATAAGTATCTAGACAAGCTGGAGATAAACAAGGAAGTGGTGAGGAGAGTGATGAGATACATCTCCGTCCCTCCGTCAGCAACCAAGCTCCATTTCATTATAGATGGAATAAGGAATTGCTTTGAAAGTGGGACTTGGATAAGGTGGAAGTATCTGGAGCAGAATTATTTCAAATATGTGGCTCCCATAATAAGTAAAGTGTATTATGGTAGCGAGAGAACAAAGAATGAGAATCGACCTTTGTCTCTCTACGATTTAATCAGTACAGGATTAGTGTGGGCATTTGGTCTTGGGGGGTGTCTTGTAATATTTGTTCTTGAAGCGTATAAGAGGATTGTAGTGGAAATGCTCACAGCTGTTGGAAATTGCTGCCTTTACAGTGGATTTGGAATGCTCAAAGTCAAGAAACGGATCAGTACACTCAATCAGTTTGATTAATATGAATAACAAAATAAAATCGATAATCCCATTTGGTCCTGAATCCATCATCATTGTGTTTTATTGGATTGATGACATCCCACACAAACACATAATCCGAGTTAGCTAAACTTGTGAATTGTCACAAGTAGTATTTTAGGGTTGAGTGAATACGTGGGTGACCGAGTAAGGATCACTTTTCATCTATTTTGCTCTTGCTGATGATACCGATTAGAGTATTTTAGTAACAGTTGGTGATATGCTTGGGATTGCTTAGGCGAAAAATGTCACTAGAGAATTGATCAAAAAGATGCCGTAAGATGTTTATGAAAATGCGCTTAATCAGCAGACCTTAACTTAAATATAACACACGATTTATTCTTATGTTACATTTCTGTTTTGTGCCTGCATGGGTTTATGTACTTATTGTTCATTCGAGTTGTCAGTGAAAGTTCTACTTTCTCCTTGGTTAATCATTGTGGGTCTAATTTCAAAACACAGTTTTTGTGGAGAAATGAGTCCACTTCTATAGATCATTGCAGACCGTACACACTATTGTAGTAGTTCTTTCACTGTTTTGAAAGACTAGCTCGAATCGATCTGAATACAGGTGTCCAATGAGTCATCACTGATTTTATGCGTAGGATCAAATACTGATGCAGATGACTAATCTCAGTGTTCTCCAGTCACCAGTTGAGTTTACTAAGACCATTTTGTTTCTGGGGCACAGAGAGACACACGTGGATCATCATCTGTAGAGCTCCCAGCTTTCTCTTCTGACGCGTATTAACTAAGGCTCTGATTTTTGGGCCTCAAGTCCCCTCGCTAATTTATGTATGACACCGATAATAAAAAAACATACTAACTCTGTATCGTCAGTTTGGTTTAGAGTGGACTAACATTGCGAGATGGAGTGAATCGTGAGTCACAGAGCAATAAGAGGATTCACCAATGCAAGTTAAATGGTTTCTCTTTCCGGAGATTCTACATTCTACCTTCGTCAGAAGCTGTTAATCGTTTTCCCTTTTGGAGATAATGGTTTTTCTTGTCACAGGGTCCATAAGTTATGAATGTTATGATTCGAGGCTGAAGTACAGAGAGGTTGAAGTTGTGAATAAAAGTAGGGTGCGAGGGTTCCTCGTTGCCTCTTCTCGATTTGTAGTTTGTTCGAGTCGCACACACTCTGACTTCTGCTCTGGTCCTTCTCTTTCGATTCCTCTACTGCTCGAGACTTCTACATTTGTATCTGCGGGGCTTGTTGCACATACATAGCACACACAGTGTAAGAGTATCATTTTTACTTTACAGCCACCTTACTTTAAAATAAACACTTTTGTGACTCGAAAATACGTTTCTAAAATTTATACTTCGTTAGAATGGCGATACCAAATTACGAAGAATATTTTTACGATCCAAAAACAATAAGCATTGTGATTCAGAAACCTCCTGATTCTAATAGTAGTGTGGAAGTGAGACAAACTCAAGTGATCTCGTCGTCTATTTCGAGTCCAATTTCTGTAAACTACTCATCTCATCAAGTGTCATTTCTTCAACAACTTATAACTGAATTGACACTCGTCCACAATGTTCTCACAGACTGTTCACAATTCTCAACCGAGGCAGAACGAGATGGTTCTGGGTTGCAAAGACACGAAAGAGTTCCTATTAAATCAGGTGAGATATCTATAATTTATTGTGTCATTTATTGTCATTGTACGGTCAAGTCGCATAGACTGAACTAATGTGTGATTGGAACCAACAAAATGCAGATTAATGCACTTGCGTGTTTGTTATAAAAGCTATTCCATTTTATTATGAATCACTTCTCAGCTTGAGTCACTTTTTCTGTTTCTCGAAGTGACTCATTTTCTAATAGGCAAGTACATTCAATACATCATTCCGTGGTTAATCACTAATTAATAAGATTGCAAGTTGTTAAAAACTTATTAATTTTCAGAACCGGGTGAAAGTGCTGGAGTGTATAGTGGGCGAATCCAGTATGCCACTGTTTTAACCTTAAATCCATCGTCTGAGTCACATAAGGAGCTTGATAAAGGAGAGATTAAGAGTCTTTGCTTAACAAGGACCTGGAGCCAAGAAGACGAAGCCATTTGTCACGCAATCGGGGGTGACTTAAGAAGAATCGCAGACACATTTAATTGGGTATGAAGAATTCAATTTGACACTGAGCTATTAGCTTAAAGTAATTATTTTTATTGTGTCTATATAAATAATATAAAAGTAACATTTGAAAATTCTCTTTGTAGCCTCGTCAGCGTCCAAGAAGGTCAGCTCAACAAGTCTCCAACACTGTGTCCCCGTACAACCTGAGAGTGGCAGTTGGACTGAAGATCATTGTCTTACTTCCGTCTGTAACTATCTATGTTGGCTTTGTTTGGCTTAAATCAGTTGGAGATTAATTTTCATTAATCCGCAATATGGAAAAGAGGTTTCAGTTCTCATCATTTCAATTGTATTTCTATCTCATTGTACCCATATAATCGTGTTTCAGAAGTTTTTCGTGTCTATAAGTGTACATCTTGTGAATTGTTATTTCCACTGATAATGTGTTAAATTTTACGAATTGTATGTGATTTGTGATTGTAAGTAGATATACCCGAATAACAAACCAGTTTTCCGCTGGGGCAATAATTGTAATTTACTGTTTAACGTTTGATACACACTTACAGATTTTTATTCAATAAAATTAAAATGAATTGAAAAAATAATGTATGACTGCGGTTTGAATTTATTGGCATTATTGTTCATAAAACAGTTTTACATAATCATTAACTTCAAGACAACCTATGCAAATACTCATTTGTACCACGGGCCGAGTGAATTCATAAGTTTCATTGTCATAAGAAATGCCTCTTCCGCTCACTTTATAGCATTTTTGAAGATTGTTTCAAACAATCTGAATCATTTTAAATGTCAGAATTGATTAAGAAGCTGTGTCTTCTTTGTCAACAATTCAATTAACTCTTCCATCTCCCGTCAATGCGTTAGGGCAAGTCTCTTGAGACTTAAGATTTGGCTAATGATGTTCTTTCATTTTCACTTAATCAGGAGAAACGAATACACATCCCATTATTCAACGTGTTCAGGGAGCAGTCCACCCCCACGCTACACAATAATCTAATCATCGTGGCACCACCAAGAAAGAGAGACTGATGATGATGAGCATCCTGAACATTTAGATAACTCGTCTCATCTTCTAAAACCAGGGGTGTTAGTTTTAAAGCAAAATGTCAAGGGACTTGTGCTGTGGTTTTTGGTTTCAGGAATTGATCAATAGCATGTGTCAAGGGGAGCACTCGTTCGTATGTAGTTGAGTGAAGTATCTATTAGAGTTATTTCATTTTCAGGGTGTAAGTCAGAACTCAGAGAAATACTATTACACATCATCACGCGTCATAGTAAAAGGTCGTTTCAAACTTCTACGATTTCATTTTATCACGAATAATTTTCGTACAATAATAAAATATATGCTCGCATGTGTCTCGTTTTTATTTGACATCTGGTAATGGAATTTCATCTACTTAACATCGTTGTTTCTTGCATTATGAATTGTATGTGCTTGGGTTTAAAATCAGTTCACTTGATGATCCGATTCCAAATTTTATGAATAACATTTTTTGACCGTGAAATGGTTTTGTAATTCTCCATGCTCGAGTTTATTTTCGTCTAACTTCGCATGTGTAATGGTATGACAGGACTTTCCATGTCATAAATTACAAAAACACGAATTACATTAAATGTGACAGTTACAATCACACAGTTCAATTCATCATGAGTTGCGCGTTATTGTTTTAAAATAAATTGGAAACCCAAGTCCCATCCAGGCAAGTCTCAAATTACAATAATAAGCAGAAAGCCAAACACATCCCCACAAGTAGAAGAACATTAGTAAAGGAGATTGTGTCAAATTGGCGAGATATTCAAGAAGACAGATTAGTCTGAGATTTAGTAAAAATAGAGTGACTGTTTGAGAGAGCATCATTTATCATAAGTATCTCGGGGCATTTAGTAATTCATTGAGCTGATGAGTAGTCGAAGGGATTGATTAGCGAGACAAGTGGTCTTTTTCGGGGGAGGATGGGACACTTTCATCAATAACAGATGAAGCCCCCTTTTCTGCCACTGCTGAATTAGACGACAAAGATCCATTATCCTTCTTCGTCTTGCTCCGAACATCTGACAATACTATGATTGAATGAATGCATGAATTTGACACGAATATAAAAAGAGGAACAGAAGGAATAAGTGCAAAAGAAGATGCGATGAAAGATAAACGCAGAAAGAGACAGAGAGAGAAAGTGAAGCAGTGATAGATATTTTGAATGACTCCAACAGGAAATCACACTTTGATTGATGATACAGAAAGAAGCTGAGTAAAACTTATCACTTTTAGTGCTCATCATCATGCCATGCTTACGAGTCCCATACAGTGCATAGTAAATTCACCCGAGATTAGTAATGTCGCTACTACACTAATTGTTTTTCTGTCGTCTATTTTTACTGTGGCTGCTACAAGTAGAACTGACGACGATTTTTATTATCATAGCGTGTACAATTGTCTGTTGCAAGCTAACTGACCAAATCTTACTGAAGAGCTTGCGATCAGGTTCCCTACAACTGATTGTGAATTGTGTCATCTAATGATTATCAGGTTGGAAATTATGCGTTTCTGCCACCTGATATGACAGTTTCGTGCAAAGGTGATGGATCAATTACTCAGGGAATGAGAATTGGAAATTTGCATGAATAATTAAGCCCCAGAGGTGGAGTTCAGTTATAAAAATTATACCTTTTTGGGTATTCTTAGTTTTGATAAACAAGGCCTGTGCATTCAAATTACTATCAGTAGGCGTGAGATGACAAACTAGAGATAATATATTCATTTCAAAAAATCTAAAAAAGTATTTACACGCTATGAATACATGTTTCGATTACTTCATTTGCTATTGCGTGCAACATGAGTTTTAAGACTATAATTTCTTTACATAGCCATCTCACGTGTGATCATCATCTGAAGACCCCGTGCAGTACAACAACTATAATAGATAGGTCTCACATTCAAATCACAATGGCAGACGATAATACTATAAAGTAGTAGTAGAAGGAATTGAAGGAACTGGAATGAAATTAACTTTTGATTCAGTAACTCCCAGCCAATACGTGTATTAAATAAGCTTATTTGACTGCTTGTAAATAGTGATTTGGTCAAATACACCGATATGTTCCTGTTGTCACATACACCACCATGCACCTACCCTAAAGAGAACTATAGAAGGATTCCCAGGAGATCCGCTTAACAATATACACATAAGATACTTTGGCCACCCCGAGTCTTTCCCAAGTAAAGCTTTCAGTTCCCGGCCGTAGTTGTGTTATTGTGAAAGAGAGAAAGTTGAATTATGATTATTGGATTTTTATCTCAAATAAGAATAAACTCAAGTCTTATTATACAGACTTATTTCAATCCGTTCGGAAGTCCAGTGTGTGTGTTTTTATTTCCAAAGAAGTATTGAAAACACAATGGTCTCTGTGTTCATGATACATACACACTAGTGGACAAGCATTGAGAGGAGTGAATAGGAGGATGAATGCTCACCGAACCAGAGTGAATTTGATTTGTCCATTTTATATTTCATCAGAGTTTACGAGTTAGTAAAATCTCATGTCGCCTCTCATAAAAATACACCCCCTCCTCTTGATTCACTTGTAGCAGAGAAGTTTGCTGCTTTCACTTGCCAGCCTGAAATGTGAGCAGGAGAGTATTCATTGTAAATGGTGATGGAGTAAAGACGGATTGTGTCCGTCTCTCGAAATCGAATCAAATTCACTTCAATTCACTTCGCTTCTATTTGGATTTGGGTTGATTTCCTCAAAGGATGTTGTGGAGATTGTGTTATACGATCTCGGGGTTTATGTCACCCTTCAGCAAAAGAATGGGAGGAAAAATTCGCAATGAAAACTCACCCATACCACCACCACCACCATCATCATCATCATGTTCGTGTCCCCTTGCGGCTTCATCAGTTCTTGCCAAATTCCCATTGAGAATATCAGAAGTAGGGAAAAAGTCGGTTTATCAGATAATGATCATTACACAACGGGAAAAATGTCATTTGTGCGAAATTGTTGTGTGGCTGTCTTTGTATCTAATTTATCGCTGGTAGCAATCTATATGGTCCCGTGTACTCCAACAAATGATCTTTATCCTGTGATCTCCTCTATTTATTCGCGATGAATCCTTCCAAATCCGCACACACTCCCAGCACGCGTGCAACTCATACAGATTTTTGCAAATAAATTGCGAATTACTAAAAATAAATGAACTCCCTATATGTCATCTATTGTTGTAGGTATCTAAATAAGTTTTCCTTTTTGGCTTTGAAAGGCACGAAAGAGCACGATGAAGGAGCAGGTTCATTTTCTCCACAAGGTCTCTGTGATTCGGTAAGGAAATCATATTTCATCTCATTGCGTGCGTGACACATTATTTTATTATTAAAATTGGTATTCCCCTTGTGTCGATCACAAAACAACCCTTAGGATGATTCTTCTCGGTGTGTTTTCTCTCCCCCAAAAATGTAAAGGTCGTTTTTCCATCTTTCCCTCATTGTGTCGTTGTTGCAACAGACTCTCTCCAGACCATTCTTACTGACACCCACACCAGAGTATTCCTGCCAAAAAGCTAGAGGACAAGGAAATGAAGGGATGACTTACCACTAGACAAGCCATTCAACCACCGTTTACATTTACGGTTGAACACGCTCCACTTTGAACTGACATCAGTGAGAGAAAGTCGTAAAAATTGTGCATTTCACCTCCTCAAATCTAAACGACGGGATTTTTCTCCTTCCTTCATAAAAATTCTTTGTCTCACAAGAACCACACTCTTTAATGCAATATAACGCTTTCTCCCATTACTCATGGACTCTCAGTCCTCCGCTCTGTGTCCTGTGTTGTCTAACAATAAAAATAATACACACACCCAAATCCTGTCGTATCTTTTGTTCTCTGGGCATCTATTTCATCTATCTATATGCGTGTGTGTGTGTGTTTACCAGTGTGGGTGCGTGTGTCACCCAAAAGCCACAGTATTTGGGAAAGATTTACATTTTTACGATGTTGCGGAGACACGATCAGGTGCATGGAAGCGAATCCTCCACTCGTAAAACAGTGAGAGAAAGCCTCATCATCTCATGATCTCATTCATTTCCTTTCGGATTTTTCTTTGACTCCCGTCGTAATAAACTGATGAGTGCTGGAGGGAAGGCAGCAAGCAAGACTGTATAATAAGTAGTTAGGCGAATTATGAGCTCTGCCACGTGCCTCTTCTGTCTCAGCACACTCGTGTGTTTAATGGAAACATGAATTCCCGAGATATGTGTGGAAATGTGCACCACTACAACAGAAAGCAGGAAGGAACTGATTGACTTATTGCATATATAGGACTCAGCGTAGATGATGATGACGAGACGAAGAAAGAAGGGTCAGTGGAAATGAGTATCGTTTTGACCCTCTCTGGTCACAGCTGGAATTCGTGTGTATTAAAGTGAGAAATAAATTGAGATGATTGGAGGAAACCTATTGTTGTACTCTATCTAGATTGAGAGTCGGCATGTGTTTGTGTGTAAGTATGTTTTAGGAGAAAGCATTTTGAGACACACACACAACACACACAGTCTTCTGAACAGGGGATTTCTTTCATTCATATAAGGAAAAGTAAGATGTGAGTTGAACAATAGAAACTGCGAGGTCATAAAATTAGGTTAACCGAGAATTCCCGTGAGAGGGTGAAAAAAAGTCAAATCCGATCCAAATGAGTTTCTTTCACTCTCCTCAGAGGAATATTTAAGAGACAAGGCGGATTTAAGTCTTTCCTGTAGAGACTTGAGCCACAATCATCATCGCAGTGCAGATGTATTATTATGACAGAAACTCACCGAAGAAGAAGAGAGAAAGACACCCACAACAATAGACTTGCCGATAGGAAGTTTATGACGGACATAAGGCTGAACACTTTCATCATTCAGTGAAATGTCAAAGTAATTTGAACGTATTCTTCGGAGTAGTAGTCAGTACTAGTCAGTCACTATGCAGGAGACGTGTTTGTGTGTGATCTTGAGATGAGTCTTTTTACCGTTTCTTGTACAGAGATAGAAATGATATACATCACAAGATTTAAGATCCAACTTGATTCTCTAGTGAATGCAAGCAGGATAAGCAAGCAGATATACAGAGACTCTTCGTATAATATAGTGCGAGTAATCGTTTCTTTCGAGTAAAAGACACGCAATCCTGAATGATGATAGTTGAAGAATGTTTCAAGTGCACACATGAAAGACTTCAAAATGTCAATAGACTTACCTCGGAAGAAGAAGAAAGACCAATTGTCAATTCGGTCGTGTCTAAAAAGCTTTTGTTCATGAAAATTCCAATTTTTCAGGATTTCTTTTTATATGCCTGTAGATTTTATCACTTTCGGTGATAGCGGGTAGTCACTTAATAACAAACGTGAAATAACGGGAAGAGAGTCTCTGCTCTCACTCGGGGTGTAATTTCCATATTCCACATATATATCGCGTTTGACAGATGATATTGCATATTGTAGCAAATAGTCGCCAGGTCAGAAAATGTTAAATAAGTTTTCTAATAGTCTCATGAGGTCTTGAAATGAGCTCATATGTGCATTCCCATGTAATATAACTTTATACGATGTAAAACAAAGATTATTCATTTAAAATTTGCATAAATGTATGACAAGTCAGCCAACACTATTTTGACATCAAAGAGGGCACACGAGGGGGGAGAAGATAGCGATCGCGTATAATTATTTGTGCAACATCTACAGAAGTACTCATAAGTTGATGGTATATACTCATCTCCAGTTTCAGAGCGAAGGAAATGATGAGCTACAATTTTGGAGTGTCCACTTCAAATCCAATTTTGCCTTTAGGAATATTCGTGAACGTGCGTGTATTCACAATATCATTGTGTAATAATCATCGTTGTAGTCTTTAATTATATTTGCATCTTGTCCAGAGAAGCTCAGGGCACCACCGAACAAGATGAAATGAAGTAGTTTGTTATAGTCCATCCACATTAAATTGCCTCCGTTCATTCTTCTGGATAAGTGACCACTACTACTACACACATTAGACAGCATTGAGCTGCTGCACGTGGAGAAGTGGTCTCTTCTAATTACCTTATTTCATTTGAACCTCTATTAAACTCAACTCATTTGAATACGTCGGAGACTAAATAAATGGGATTCTAAATCCGTCCGATGTCACAGTGGGAGATGATGCACCCAAAGCAAATCATCCGCAGTTTGCAGGGCTGATATAGCGTAAATTCAAGCAACTGTCGCTAGAAATTACAGCTCGTAGGAGTGAAGAGGGTGAAACAACAGCCGTGGGCAGATGACAGTTAAACTCTACTGTATATAACATGGTCTCCTTCACTAATTCAACTCAGTTGTGTCCTCATATGCTTATATTAGCAGATATTCCTACAAACTACATTTATTTATTTTGCATGCATGAAATCATCAACTCACAGTTTGTAACTTTAGTTAACATCGTGACTCAGGAATAACTTTTATTTGTTGTAGGTATATAGTTGCTAGTAAATACAAAGACTAATACGAGACAGACTAATGATTAATTATCGTGAGGGGAATGACTGCCAACTTCATTTGTGATATTATTCTGATCGACTTCGGTCGAGCCCCCCTTTTTGGCAGCAATTAGGAAATGCTTAACAGGTGGGTAGACAAGACAGAATGCAACGAGGAGGACTACCGCAGTGATGATTCCTAGCCCAATGAATGTAACTTTCAGTCTTGTAGCGTTATCCGAATTTCCTTCATCCGATTCCAGATGTGGTTTTGCTGCCTCACTTATGTCACTACAAGGGACACATTCATCATCCACAATATGTAGAACAAAGGGACGGGTCCTAGCCAATATAGGCCTTCCACTGCTGTTACTGTCACTTCCATCACCTCTCTGGATTTCATACGGTACAGGGAAAAAGACATGATCGTGTTCTTCTTGGGGGAAAGGAGTTATTGACAAGGAAGGAGACGTCTTCTCTTCATCTTTCCACTGAAACATATATAGTGTACTATTTGAGATTGAGATTCAGCGGATGGAAAGAAGGAAAGCTCAAGATTTACCTGTTCCTTCATTGAACCTGACATTCTTCTTCGTAATTACTTGATCGATTGCTTTCAGTAGCCTTGTAGACAGGAGCAGGAGACTCACTCTCAGAAAGAAGAGATACAAACCACCTCACTTTCACCCAATTCCCAAATGGGGCTATTTGTGACTCTCGAATACTACTCCGTGAAGAAAGAAGAAATCAAATGCCCAGACAACCAACGGTAAACGACAAGCTGCATTTTGTATAGTAGTATTGTGCAATGTATTTTATGCGTATATTTATTTCATGTTATCTGTTCTTGTACCGTAGCAGCAGCAGCGGGTACAAAGATGCGTTTGTACTCTCACGTATTTATTTTACAAAGAGGAAAGTCATATTCATTGGATAAGGATCGTTGATATTTATGGTGAAAGCAATTACATTTTATTTCTATTCATATGAGAGAGTGACATTGAGAGTCATTGAGTTCTTTCCGTTCCCAAAGAGGAAAGTAAAGATTGCTTTCCTCCACCTACTTTTGTACGAATACGAATAAATGATTATTGAGCGTGTATCCTTCCCCGCTACGCATTTATACAACCTATACGTGCATTCACATCATTTAGCATTTGTTACGTAGAGTAAGCGTTTGACTGTCCCAACCACCACCACCACCACTAGCAGGAGGATAAGGCAACATCATCCAAGTTGGAATTATTGTAATCCAACAGAGCAACAATGGGATTGAAAAAGGCTAAGCAAATTAAATTTAATGTGGTAGATAGGGATATTGCAGTGGCAGTGTGCATTCCTGTCATAAAACGGAGCAACCTTTTGCTCATCTCCGAATTCCTCGTTGTTTATGTGACAATTTTTATGCTCATGACACCTTCCAGCTCGGGTGGATTTTTTTGCTAATCGAATGCATCTCTCTCCCTCCACCCAGCCACATATTTCACAACACTCAAAATCAACTTTACACCCAACCAAGTTTGCAGTTGACGACACACAGTGCTTTCGATTCTATTTAACGATGAGTCCTGTTCCAGCAGTGTCTGCGGGTGGTGGGCTTTTTGGTAAAATATTTTCAGAAAACTTTCCTCCTTTGTGTCGTGTCTATCGTCAATATATTATTGTCCTGTGCTCTGCTTTGAATAACTGTACTTTATAGTTTGAAGAGACATAATATCAGTCCTAATAAAGTTGAGTCATACGATTCAATCGCTTCACTGTAATTTTGACAATTTGCTCGTGATTTCCAAACCCAATTTCTTTCTGTTCGTGTGGTTAGACAACTTTATGTTTATGGTTATTAGATTCATAGCACTAAAACTCATTCTTCTAAAAGAAACGTACGTTCCCAACAACTGACGAGATGTGTGTCTATAACACAGGAACTTGGTGGTGAGTGATGATGATGATGATGATAAGATCTAATGCAAAGAAAGGAAATAATCTGATGAGTTTTTCTATTTTACGAAGAACGGTAATTTCATTTGATCAGAAACCATACCTAATCTCAATTTAAAGTACAAATAAATGGATGGTGTAACAAACTGAACAAAAGTACAATTGACTTAACCCTGGTCCTAGTAGTCTTGTCTCGTTTTGTCAGTGAATAATAACTTTGCACTGACTGACGAGGGATTACATGGCTGCGTTTCTAATTCTTTATGAAAACTCAGAGAGAGATGGACAGGTCGCGTGTACTGCACGCGATATCCATGTTCCGTCTAACAGGCTTTGGAATCCTTCACAATGATAACTGTAGAGGAGTTTTTGAAGCTTTGCAACTTTGCACACACAGGAAAGGATTGAAGTTGACAACATTTAACCGAGAGACAAATCTCATAGCAGGCGACTCAATAATACATAAAGTCCCTTGCTTGTGTGAACATTTTCAACATTCACTCTGTGATCTCTCGGGATCATTTGCATAGTCTCTTTATCCAGCTAAATTGACATGGATCAGTTGGTAAAAAACAAAGCTGGCTGTTGATTGTTTTTTATGAACACTATGTTCTGTCTATTAGCTTGGCATAGAAGGAACATTTACACTGGTAAGAACAGCTTCAATGTGAAACGACCTCTATAAAAATGACCTAGACATGGATACGACATGTTCTCCAATGCACAGTACTGCACACTTCCCAGTGAAAGCGCATTCAGCGTATGATGACAGTAGAAATACATAAATATTTTACACGATTTTCAATCATGACTTGACGAGAACAATGTGAAAATAACGTAGGGGTGTTGCATGAAACTTAGGGAATAAAGCTTCGTTCACTTGTTAGTATGAATAATAGTATGAATTAGAAAGTAGAGACTCCCATTCATTTTTCTCTTTCTCGTTTGATTAGAACCGGAAGACAAACTTATTTTAATGTTGGGAAGAAAGGCGTACAAGCTGAACAGAAGAAATTCTTAGGGGAAATGAACAGCCTGATGTCTCAGATTAATTTTTCCTCTTTTTTCCGCACCTTTTTACTTTCAACTTTCCTCGCTTATTGTGTAATATAATCATGTGGGACGTGCATATACATAATATATACTTTGAGGAAGTAAGAATACATATACATATATAAGGTTGTGTGGTTGTGTCATAGAGTTTCATTGTGTGTAGGCTCACACACAGTTTATGATTAAAGTCTCAAAGTCGGTTGAAATGATCATAATTCACGGCATCTAAAACAGGGGCATGAAAACATAAATCATGTAATAAATCTCGTGTCAAAATTCTTGTGTCTTCCTCCTTCTCTATGTATGAGTAGTGAGACAGTATTATTTTCCACACGAGTGAACTTCAAACTTCATTACTACCACTGAACTGCCTGACACTTCAACTCTCGAGTGGTGGTGGTGGCGTGTCCTCTACACTCTTCTACCATCGTGTAGTGCACAAAAGGTAGAAATAAATGATAAAATGATCTCTGAACAACAAGAGAAAGATTCTCTTATGCTAGATAGCACATGAGAAATAATAAGCAACCGACTGACAGTTCATCTTTCTGGAAAAAGATTTGATTTCTCTTCTAAGCTTTCTCCTTGTCTCTTCCGAAGAAGTCAAAAGTATTATCATTTTATCATTCTAGGGCATATCACCAAACCTCTTCACTATACTATTATATATAGATATGCTTTCTTATTATGTTTGTAACAAAGCAAGAAGAAAGTTTCGAGAGTGAGACTTGTAAAATGAATAGGATTTTGTGGCTCCACACCTAATCGAGAGAGTAAGAGAGAAAGTCTCTTATGAATTACTTTGATCCACTCCTGGTTGGATGGATGGATGAGTTGTCGTTTAGTAATTATCATTCCAATTCTGTAACTTTCCTCCTGACTCACCACCAGTGAGACTATCCTTTTCGTGTCACAGTCATCATCACCACCACCACCACCCCTTTGCTTTTATACTACTAAATAATATTACGAAGGAGGAATGAAGAAGATTGACTTTCCCTTGAATCTGAATGGGTTATGTAATGAATGAAGACCAGGATGATTGTATGATGTGTTCTATTCTTGTCGCCCAAAGGATGACAGGATTTAATTATTCATATGAATTTACTTTTGGACAAGGACAAAGATGAGATTAACTTCTGTTGAACGAAGATCAGACGGATTTATTTATGATGCGATGAGGGCAGAGTTTAATAAAATAAGATTTCTATTTAAAATGACTTTCCTATGCGATACCGCACGACGAGCAACCAACATTCGTCTCGTCATCCACTTACTAACCATAAAGTTACTGGGAGGCAGACATTCATTATACAAAACCTTTGAAAGTATAATTGACTAAATGCTTTACATTCTTCTCAAACAAAGATTGTTATGTTATTGTGATTGTTCTACACACGCTACATGACAAGTTCTTGTAGGTGGAATTTGAATTAGTAAAATTATGCAAAGTTAATTAATTATTGTTCCTTGTGTATTGATTCGAAATTTCAAAACTACAATCTCTCTCATCACGTAATAATAATCACAATAGCAATAATTTGTAATTTCACACACTGAACTTTAATTACCTGAGAACGACTGCACATCTGGTGGATAGCAAGGAGGAGCAGGGCTTTTAGGATATTTTATTAATCTAAAAGCAAATGAATATAAACTAAATATTTAGTAAATGGAGTAGAATGTGGAGTCAGCAAAATCTTGAGTTGAATTGAACCATTTTCGTCGTATAAAGTCACAGAAGTACATTAAGACAAAGTTGCTAATGAAGTGTCTTAATACTTAACACCACCCTCATCTCTTTCTCTGTACTTTGAATTGGGAGTCACAAGAAGCCTATGCGTGTGTGTGTGTTGCATATCCCTATCAAATGTTTAATTATGGAGAGAATGTAAAAGAGACATTTCTCGGTGGTTTGGTAAGAGCAGTAAAGCTAAAAGGAGTTTGTAATACAATCGGATTTATAGTGATTTGAAGAACGAGAAGAGCACACACCCCACTGGGAAGGTAATTATTCCTTGTCTCTTCGTCAACTTTCATTGTCTCATTTTCTCCATCTCATTTGCATGGATTAACACGCTCCTCTCACTCTCTCACAGATACATTTCCTCATCACTAAACTAAATAACAGGAGCAAGCAAGTCTGAGGAATTCGACGACGGTCTTGTGCCGGTTTCTTCCTTTCTTCTATTGTAATTCCCAAACCTTTTGTCACACTGTATAGAGATTCCTTCCTTTCACAAGAGTGAAAGTAATCCTTAAACACAAGAACATTGTTACCCAACAGAGTATATCATTAAACTATATATAGTGGATGCATGTGTCCTTACTTTTCACGATGATCACAATGAAGATAAATGTGGTAAAGGGCAACATTGGTATTTATATATATATATATATATACTTGTACTACATTAGAATGAATCTCCTTCTCATGAATCGAAACTTATTTAATCCTTGTGACGAATACTGACACAACAAGAAGCAAGGAAGAAAGAGTTTTCATCTCGACTGTCCTGTCGTTGAATAAGAAAGCTTTTAGCTGGGGAATGGTGAATAGGATAAATAATAATTGTGGACTGCATTGGTTGAAAAGTGAAAGCGACATTTCAGATGTGTACACATGCATAATACACTCTGAATCTGAATACTGACTGAGCACAAGGAGCTTAAAGCGTGACGGAAGTAATGAAAGTGCGTGTAGGGTTGAGTTTTGTTTTGTTGTGATGCGTAAGACAATGAGGGATATGACGTGGCTAATGAACCATCTAAAGCTGAAGGCGTTATAAAAGCACATCCTTCTATAATTATTTCACTCCCTCATCAAAGAAGACATCTACTCGGGTGGTTTCAATTTACAATAAAAATGCAAATCAGGACACAAGTAGTAGTAATGCCTTCTGCGCTACTTCTTGTCACAAAAATACAAATGAAACAAAAGACTTCCTAAGTGAAACTGGTTGGAAAAATGCGTACACAGGGACAGTGACAGGAGAAGATTCTTCGAGCCTCATTAGTTTTTATGTTGAATCATACAATTACAAAATATACAGTATAACCATAAGACTTTGTGTCGCACGCGAGAGAAAAGCTCTCATAAGAAAACTTGACGAGATACGAATTTACACAAAATTAACATTGACAAGGGAGGATATTTTTCACGTCTCATTTTTTACTTGGTTGGGTCTCAAACACTTCCTACCGCGGCGGTGGTACATATACATTGTTCCGTATGATCTCTCCCAATGAGTAGTCTATATAATTGATGAAGAATTGTTGTGGGGAGACTATATCATTGTTATACTTTTGCTCATTTTTCCTTTCTAGAGGGGAGAGAGATAAAGACAAAAATTGTCGTGGCACAAGACAAAAGACGCAATGAAACAAAAGGATGGAATACTGCGATCTGTATAAACATAAAAGAAGGAGCTCTTCTTGTTATTATTAAGACCAATTTAGGTTGTCAAATCTGAAGTCATTTTTAGGAGACATAAATAATAATGATTACAAGCCAAGAGGAAAGGAAAGCGGATGAAGGAAAAACTGGAGAAAGTATATAGAAATCTGAAGGAACAACATACTATGCTAATTTTTATGAACTTTACCTTTAGGAGATGAATTTCAAATCAAACCTGATTAATTTCCCATCAAAATGAAATGTGAAACATCAAAGAAACCTGCGAAATGCAAAGAGATTACTTTTCTCCTCAGATTAAAAAAGGAGCTTACAAAATCTGAGTAAGTAAATTATGCCTGTGTGGAGTTTAC
>Ga0194135_10000629_pt1 | contig 20756 bp, 21 predicted proteins | sample LitLau_LLRF_2013_FD_134024 | JGI IMG/M metagenome (GOLD analysis project Ga0194135, IMG submission 134024) | Freshwater sediment microbial communities in response to fracking from North America - Little Laurel Run_MetaG_LLRF_2013 (version 2) | ecosystem: Environmental > Aquatic > Freshwater >...
CGCTTGGTGTCGGTGACGAAATCGGCGGCGCGTTCATAACGCTTGCCGGTGTAAAACACCGACGCCACGCCGTAACAGCCTGCGGCGCGCATCACCGAACCGACGTTCTCCGGTGATTTGGGGTTGTACAAACCAATGCAGCTGTAACGTTTGTCTGCCACGAGCGGGGTGCCTTCGGGAAAAAGAGGGCGATTATACGGGGATTGGGCAGTTGTGGTCAGATCAAGGATTACCGGTGCCCGAACGGCCGCCTTCGCGAGCAAGCTCGCTCCCACAGTGGTTTTGTGTATGACACCGATCCAGTGTGGGAGCGAGCTTGCTCGCGAAGGGGCCAGTCGGGCCAATGAAGAACTTTAATCTTCTTTTTTCATCAGCCCGGCGAGGGCGGCAAACGGGTTATGCGTGGCCTTGGCGATTTTCGGCGTGCTCAGCGAGCCGTCGCCGAAATATTGCTGGTCGGTGTAGCGCGAGTGTTCGTTGTCGTGGCAATACAGGCACAACAGTTCCCAGTTCGAGCCATCCTGCGGGTTGTTGTCGTGGTTGTGATCGCGGTGGTGCACGGTCAGTTCGCTCAGACGCTTGCCGGAAAACTCACGGGCGCAGCGGCCGCAGACGTGCGGATACAGCTTCAGGGCCTTGTCGCGGTAGCCCATTTCCTTGTCGCGCTGGTTGTCGGCAAGGATGCGATCGAGCTTCGACGTGTTGGTCGGGGTGGACGAACTCATGGGTTCACCTTTGTAGAAGGACTAATGACGGTAATGGACAAAGTTTAGCTCAGGCCTTGAGCTTCTCGGCAATCCAGATGGTGTGCCGGGTGCCGCGATTGCCGTGGGCGTACACCTGCACTTCCTCGGCCTTGAAGCCAGCCTTGCGCAGGCGCTCGGAGAACTTCTGGTCGGCGCTGGCCGACCACACCGCGAGCACGCCCTTGGGCCGCAGGGCCCGGGCGCAAGCCGCCAGGCCGGCGCTGGAGTAGAGCCAGCTGTTGGCTTTCTGGGTCAGGCCTTCGGGGCCATTGTCGACGTCGAGCATGATCGCGTCGAAGCCCTGGGGCTCGGCTTGCAGGACCTTGGCCACGTCTTCCAGGCGGATCACCGTGCGCGGGTCCAGCAACGGCCGGCCGGACTTCTCCCCGAGCGGGCCGCGATTCCATTCCACCACCCCGGGCACCAGCTCGGCGACCACCACCTCGGCACTCTGGCCCAGGTGCTTGAGGGCTGCGGCCAGGGTGAAGCCCATGCCCAGGCCGCCGATCAGTACCCGCGAGTTCGGGCGCCCGGCGACCTTGCTGCAAGGGATCTGCGCCAGGGCGTCCTCGGAGCCGTGCATGCGCGTATTCATCAATTGGCCGCCGTCGCCGCCCTGGATCTTGATGACGAAATCCTCACCGTATTCGAACAGGCACAAGGCACCGCCGTTGTCGGGAATCGCAGTGGTGTCCAGCAGTACGAAACGTTTCATGGAGATCTCATTGAGGAAGGCAAAAGCTCCCGGTTGGGAGTAGCCTGACGCCAGACAATAGCAATGGAGCCATTGATGAAGCGCACTATTCTAACGGTGATTGCCTGGACGGCGCTCGCCCTGACTGCCGCCCTGGGTTTGGGCGCAGGCCCGGCTTCGGCCGACGAGCCGCAAAGCGCCCCGGTGGTGACCCCGACGCCGAACCTCGGCGCCCCGGGCACCGCAACGCCCACGCCTTATCCGCAAGTGACCCCGCCCAGCACGCCGAAAGCCGGCAGCAGTGGCAGCGCGCCCCTGCTACCACCGATCGACATGCCCAAGCCGCCCAAGGACCAGACCCTGCCGGGGCTGGAGCAGAACGACAACAAGGCCAAGGCGCAGGGTTGATGTAGCAGGCTGGTGTGGCGAGGGAGCTTGCTCCCGTCCGGCCGCGTAGCGGCCGCATCACCTGAGTCCAGGTTGCAAGGGTTGAAAACGAGTAGCGGCCATTGGGGCGGCTGCGCCGCCCAGCGGGAGCAAGCTCCCTCGCCACGGGTTCAGATCTGTTGCGCGAGCAACTGGCCGTCGGCCATGCGCAGACGCCTGGACAGGGACACGGCCAGGGCGCGGATGATCTTGGCGGCGATCTTCGGCGCTTCGTTGAGCATCTTTTCCAGGGAGTCCTTGCCCAGGTTGAGCAACTGGCAATCAGTGGCCGCCACGCAAGTGGCCGAGCGCCGTTCGCCATCGAGCACCGCCATCTCGCCAAAGGCCCGGCCGCTGCGCAGGGTGGCGATGGTCAGGGGCTGGCCGTCCAGGGTGCTCTTTTGCACGGCCACCTGGCCGCTGTGGATGATGCACATGAAGCTGCCCGCATCGCCTTCATGAAAGATCGCTTCGCCTTCGCCGATGCTGCTGATGCTGAAATAGCCGGCCGCCGCGTTGAAGTCGGCGGGCAGCAGTTGGTCGAACAGGCCGCAGTCCATCAGCCAGTCGCGGATCTCGTTGTTCAGTAAGGTGGGTTCGGACATGGGATCACAGTCTTTTTCTTGTGTCTGTTGCGCGGGCGCGGGCCCGGTCCGGCGTTTGCCGGCGGCGGTCCTGGGTTAAGACAGGCGCGTCGCCGAGAGTTCCTCAGCCCAGGCCCAGAATGTTCAGGATAAAGGCATATTCGAGGGCTACGTCACGTAATCCCTGGTAACGGCCACTCATGCCGCCATGGCCGGCACCCAGTTCGGTCTTGAGCAGCAGCGGGTTGTCGTCGGTCTTGGTGGCGCGCAGTTTGGCCACCCATTTGGCCGCTTCCCAGTACTGCACGCGACTGTCGTTGTAGCCGGCGATCACCAGGGTCGCCGGGTAAGCCTGGGCGCGGACGTTCTCGTAGGGCGCGTAGGCCTTGATCCGTTCATAGACCTCAGGCTCCTCGGGATTGCCCCATTCGTCGTACTCGGTGACGGTCAGCGGCAGCTCCGGATCGAGCATGGTGTTGAGCACATCGACGAAGGGCACTTCGGCGATGGCCGCGCGGAACAGCTCGGGGCGCTGGTTGAGCACCGCGCCGATCAACAGGCCGCCGGCGCTGCCGCCGCTGATGGCCAGTTGCTGGGCGCTGGTCAGGCCCTGGGCGATCAGGTGTTCGGCGCAGGCGATGAAGTCGCTGAAGGTGTTCTGTTTATGTTCCTGCTTGCCGGCGCGATACCAGGCTTCTCCCAGCTCGCCGCCGCCACGCACGTGGGCGATGGCAAAGGCCACGCCGCGATCGAGCAGGCTCAGGCGCGCGTGGGAGAACCAGGGGTCGAGGCTTTCGCCATAGGCGCCGTAGCCGTAGAGGTACAGCGGCGTCGGCTGGCCCAGGCATTCGCGCTTGACCACCAGGCTGATGGGCACCTGGGTGCCATCGGCGGCGCTGGCCCACAGACGCTGGCTGACGTAGGCATCCGGATCGAACGGGCCCAGTACCGGGGTTTGCTTGAGCACTTGCTGCTGACCGTCGGCCAGTTGCAACTGACGCACCTGGGCCGGGCGGTTCAGCGCCTCGTAGCGCAGGCGGATGCGCTCGCTGGAAAACTCCAGGCTGTTCTGCACATGCAGGCTGTAGGCCGCATCCGGCAGTTGCACACGATAGGCGGGCAGGCCTTGCGGATGCACTTCGATGATCGGCAGGCCGCCTTCGCGCAGGCTCAGGGTCATGGCGCCGGCGTTGAGGGTCACGCCGTCGAGCATCACCTCGGGGTTGTGCGGCACCAGCAGTTGCCAGTCGTCCTGCTCGGGGGGCGTGCCATTGTCCGCGGCCTGGTAGAGGGCGAAGTTGATGCCCTCGCGGTTGCTGCGGATGAACCAGGCCCACTGGCCGTCGAGCTGGCCATGGTCGACATCGTATTCATGACCTTCGACCCGGGGCGCCAGGCAGGTGAACGGCAACTGCGGCTGCGCGGCGTCCAGGACCCAGGTTTCGCCGGTGGTCTTGCTGCCCAGGGACAGCAGCAACTGGCGCTCGGAGCTGGAGCGGTAGCAGTGCAGGAAGAAGCGTCCGTCCGGCTCGTGGAACACTTCCTCGGCGGCCGTGCCGTCCAGGCGGTAACGGAACAGTTTGTGCGGGCGGTGAGTGTCGTCCAGTTCGCCGAAGAACAGGGTCAGGCTGTCGTTGGCCCAGGTCATGCTGCCATCGCAGTTGTCGAAGGACAGCTCGCTGACCTTGCCGCTGGCCAGCTCCTTGACGAACAGGGTGTAGATTTCCTCGCCGGTGGTGTCGAGGCTGTAGGCCAGGCGCTGGTGGTCGGGGCTGATGCTGAAGGCGCCGAGGGAGAAAAAGCCGCCGTTGGCCAGGGCGTTGGGGTCCAGCAGCAGTTGTTCGCGGCTTGCGTCGACCGTCAGGCTGTCGTCCGCCGGGCGCGGGCAGCGGTAGTGGCGGGGGTATTCGTCGCCGGCGGTGGTGCGGGTGTAGTACAGGTACGGGCCCCAGGGCGAAGGCAGGGACAGGTCGGTTTCGAGGATCCGTCCCTTGATCTCCTGGAACAGCGTTTCGCGCAGGGGCGCCTGGTGCGCCAACTGGGCGTCCAGGTAGCTGTTTTCAGCCTTCAGGTAATCGAGCACCGCGTCGGTGTCGCGTTCCTGCAGCCAGGCATACGGGTCAGCGCCGTTGGCCTTGTGGGCAATCGGGGCGCTGCTGTCGTTGGCGGGTAAGGGCATGGGTGGCTCTCGGGCGATGACAAATGAGGGCTGGGCAGACGGCGGGGCAGCCTGACACGGCAAAAGTCGTTATCATAAGCGCCTCTTTGCCTGCCTTGCCATGGACACCATGACCGAGAACGACTATCTGATCGCCTGGGGGCTCTACGCCTTCGCCGCCTTGGGCTGCCTGCTGGTGTGGATGCGCCTGACCCGCTGGATGTGGCGCTGGCTTCGTGAGCCGCTGCGCGTACTGGTGGCGGTGTTGTTGTTCAGCCCCACCATCATCGACCCGGTCAAGGAAAAATTTGCCCCGGCGGTGGCCATCACCGCCCTGGACATCGCCTTCAAGGTCGGCAACAACGCCTGGCGCGCGGTGTCCGATCTGTTCATGTACGGCATGATCGCCTTTGGCGTCTACCTGCTGTTCGTGCTGATCCGCTGGCCGATCGAGCGCGCCGCCAGGGAGCGCCGCGAGCGTAGCGAAGCGGCGAAAGCCGCGGCCAAGGCCGCCGAAGTGGAGGATGACCAGCCCTTTGGCGGTGCCGGCAACGACCGTTATGGTCGGCCTGCCGCGGGCACTCCCCTGAATACGCGGGTCGAGCCGCGTCTGTAACCTGGCCCCGGCATTGAAGCGAGAGTCCGAGCATGTGTGAGTTGTTGGGCATGAGCGCCAACGTACCGACCGATATCGTCTTCAGCTTTACCGGGCTGATGCAGCGGGGTGGCCGCACCGGCCCCCACCGCGACGGTTGGGGCATTGCCTTCTATGAAGGTCGTGGCCTGCGCCTGTTCCAGGACCCGGCGGCCAGCTGCGAGTCGGAAGTGGCCAATCTGGTGCAACGCTATCCGATCAAGAGCGAAGTGGTGATCGGCCACATTCGCCAGGCCAACGTCGGCAAGGTCTGCCTGGCCAACACCCATCCCTTTGTCCGCGAACTCTGGGGCCGCAACTGGTGCTTCGCCCATAACGGCCAGTTGGCGGACTTCCAGCCCCAGGCCAGCTTCTATCGCCCGGTGGGCGATACCGACAGCGAGGCGGCCTTCTGCGATTTGCTCAACCGGGTACGCGCAGCCTTTCCCGAACCGGTGGAGATCGAGCAACTGCTGCCGATCCTGATCCAGGCCTGCAGCGAATACCGCAGCAAAGGCGTGTTCAACGGCCTGCTCAGCGACGGTGACTGGCTGTTCTGCTTCTGCTCCACCAAGTTGGCGCAGATCACCCGGCGCGCGCCGTTCGGCCCGGCCCGGCTCAAGGATGTCGACGTGATCGTCGACTTCCAGGCGGAAACCACGCCCAACGACGTTGTGACGGTGATCGCCACCGAACCCCTGACCGAAAACGAAACCTGGACCCGCTATCAGCCGGGCCAATGGAGCCTGTGGCGGCGCGGTGAATGCGTCAGCCACGGCCAGACCGAATAAGGACATCTCTATGTTGCTCAGTTATCTGCGGCTGGTGTTGTTCGCCGCCGGCCTGTTGGTCGGTGTGCAAGTGCCGGGTTTCATCAGCGACTACGCCAAGCGCGTGGAAGCCCACCTGATTGAATCGCAGAACAGCCTGCGGGGCTTCCAGGCTACCGCGCAGCAGTTCTTCAAGGGCGATCTGAATGCCCTGGTGGCTCATTACCGGGCCAGTGAAGACCCGGTGTTTCGCAGCGATGCCGAGAGCCTGAGCGGCTTGCTGCATCGCCAGCTGGCCCTGGACAAGCAATACCAGGCGATGCAGGGTCCCTGGTACATCCGCCTGTTGCAAGTGGCCCTGGCGCCCGATCCTGAGATCCGCAAGGAAACCTGGGACGGCTACAGCTACCAGATCCTGCTGACCCCGGAAGCGATGATCTGGGGCATGAGCGGCGCCATGCTGCTGTCCTTCGGCCTTGAGTGCCTGTACCGCCTGATCGACTGGGTGGTCCTGGGTGGCCGGCGCCTGCGCCAGAGCCGTCCGATCGAAGAGCGCGACCTCAAGGGCCTCTGACCTCTGTAGGAGCCGGCTTGCCGGCGAAGGGGCCCGCAAGTCCTGCGCCTGGCTGCAGATCGCTTTCGCTGGCAAGCCAGCTCCTGCGAAGGGGGTGATGGCGATGTTTACTGGGGGGCGATCAGCACCAGATGATCCTCGCCGACCTTCTGCCCGTAGCGCTGCACCACGCGCTGGCACAGCTCCACGATATCCTCCACCAGTTCCACGCCGACCCGCCATGACACCACCACCTGCAGGTTGGGTGGGCGCTGGTCGATGGCCAGCAGGGTCAGTTCGCCCCGGGCCAGTTCTTCGCGCACCAGCACCGGCGGCAGGGCGCCAATCCCGAAGCCGTCGCGCAGCAGGCGGGTGATGGCCGATACCGAGTTCACGCAATTGAGCCGTGGCGCCAGCACCCCGTTGGCCTGCATCAGGCTCAGCACTTGCTGGTGGGGCAGGGAGTTCTTCGAGTAGGTGATGATCCGCTCCTGGGCCAGTTCCGCAAGGCTGGCGTAGTCACGGTTGTAGATCGAATTGCTGGCGGCGATCCAGCCCACCGGGTGGCTGGCCACTTCCAGGCTGCGGATGCTTTCCTGGCGCAGCAGGTCGGTCTGCAGCACCAGGTCGAGAAAGCCTTTTTGCAACTGGTCGCACAGATTCAGCGAGGTGTCGGCCACCAGCTCGATTTCCACTTGCGGATAGTGGTCCATCAGTTCCGTCACCAGGGGGCTGAGCCAGGTGTGGATCACCGTGTCCATGACCCCGATGCGTATCCGTCCGACCTTGCTCGACGGCGCCTCGATGGACTGTTTCAGCAGGTGCAGGGTGTCGAGCATCTGCTCGGCGTGCTCCAGCACCTTGAGTCCTTGCGGGGTCAGGCTGACGCCTCGGGAATCGCGCAGGAACAGCTTGACCCCCAGTTCGCCTTCCAGCACCGCGATGCGGCTGGAGATCGCTGCCTGGGTGGTGAAGAGTTTTTCCGCGGTGAGGCTGAAGCTCTTGAGCCGCGCCACCCAGACGAAAGTTTCGAGAAACTTGAGATTCATGGGATCAACTTTTCTTATGCCTTGGGGCGGTTTTTATTAGTTGGACGCGCCTGGCGTCCGCGTCGAAGAATGCGCCAACCCACGATATGCGTCGTCTGGGCCCAGAACAACACCAATAAATCACCCTGGAGATCGCCATGAGTGCGCCCGAAACCCTTGCCGCCAAGGCCCCGCGCCGCGCCGGTCCGTTTGACTGGTACCGGGACATCAACCAGCAGGAGCGCCGCACCTTCTGGAGTTGCAAGATCGGTTATGGCCTGGATGGCATGGACACCCAGATGCTCAGTTTCGTGATCCCGACCCTGATCGCGTTGTGGGGCATCACCTCCGCCGAAGCCGGCCTGATCCATACCAGCACCTTGCTGGCCTCCGCCTTGGGAGGCTGGATCGCCGGGATTCTCTCCGATCGCATCGGTCGGGTGCGGACCCTGCAACTCACTGTGCTGTGGTTCGCCTTTTTCACCTTTCTCTGCGGCCTGGCCCAGAACTACGAACAGTTGCTGATCGCCCGGACCCTGATGGGCTTCGGCTTCGGTGGCGAATGGACCGCCGGCGCGGTGCTGATCGGCGAGGTGATTCGCGCCAAGAACCGTGGCAAGGCGGTGGGCATGGTGCAGTCCGGCTGGGCGCTGGGCTGGGGCCTGACGGCGATCCTCTATGCGCTGCTGTTCTCCTGGCTGCCGCCGGAAGACGCCTGGCGCGGGCTGTTTCTGTTGGGCATCCTGCCGGCGATCTTCGTGATCTTCGTCCGTCGCCTGGTCAAGGATCCCGAGGTCTACCGGGAAACCCGCGCCCGTGAACTGCCCAGCAACCCGGTGCGGTTCTACGAGATCTTCGCCCCCGGGATCCTCAGCACCACCCTGCGTGCGTCCTTGCTGGCAGCGGGCGCCCAGGGCGGCTACTACGCCATCACCTTCTGGCTGCCGACCTATCTGAAGACCGAACGCGGCCTGAGCGTGCTGAGCACCGGCGGCTACCTGGCGATGGTGATCGCCGGCTCCTACGTGGGCTATGTGATCAGCGCCTACCTGACGGACATCCTCGGGCGCAAGAAGAACTTCGTGCTGTTCGCCGCCGGTTCTTTCACCATCGTCCTGCTTTACACGCAAATGCCGGTGAGCAACGCCGTGATGCTCTGGCTGGGCTTTCCCCTGGGCTTCTTCGCGTCGGGTATTTTCAGCGGCATGGGGGCGTTCCTCACCGAGCTGTTCCCCACCCGCATCCGCGGTTCCGGCCAGGGTTTCTGCTACAACAGCGGCCGGGCGCTGGCGGCGCTGTTTCCGCTGCTGATCGGCCTGCTCAGCCAGCACGTGCCCCTGAGCCTGGCCATCGGCAGCTTTGCCGCGGTGTCCTACGGCGTAGTAGTGCTGGCGGCCCTGAGCCTGCCGGAAACCCGCGGCAAGGAACTTGAGGCGCACTAACTGATAATCTGCGCGAACATTGCGCGAAAGCCCTGCAGCTGACCCACAACAAGAACCACAGGAGCACCGACCATGAGCCGCCTGTTATTGAATTGCGACATCGGCGAAAGCTTTGGCAACTGGACCCTGGGCCTGGATGCCGAGGTGATGCCCTTTATCGACTGCGCCAACATTGCCTGCGGCTTCCATGCCGGTGACCCGGGCATCATGCGCAAGACCGTGGCCCTGGCCCTGGCCAATGGCGTGCGCATCGGCGCCCACCCGGCCTATCAGGATCTGGCCGGTTTCGGCCGCCGCTCCATGAGCTATTCGCCGGAGGAGATTCGTGACCTGCTGCACTACCAGATCGGCGCGCTGGACGGCATCTGCCGGGCCCAGGGCACGCGGGTCAGTTACGTCAAACCCCATGGCGCGATGTACAACGACATGATGGCCAAGCCGGCCCAGTTGCGGGCGGTGATCCAGGCGGTGGCGGCCTACGACCCGCAGCTGCCGCTGATGCTCATGGCCACCCGCGACAACAGCGCGGCCCGGGCCCTGGGCGATGAATACGGCGTGACCCTGTGGTTCGAAGCCTTCGCCGACCGGGCCTACGACAACGCCGGGCATCTAGTGTCGCGGCAGTTGCCGGGGGCGGTGCATCACGATCCGCAGACCATCCTCCAGCAAGCCCTGACCATCGCTCGGGGCGACACCCTGACCGCCAGCGACGGCAGCGCCTTGCTGCTGCAGGCCGACACCCTGTGCGTGCACGGCGACAACGCCAGTTCGGTGGCCGCCGTGCAGCGCATTCGCGAGGCCTTGAACCAGCAGTCCGGCCTATGAAACCACAGGTTGAAGTCGTCGCCATCGACTGCCTGATGGTGCGCTTGTTCGAGGTCATCGCCGAGGACAACATGCCCTGGATGCTGGCCGCCGCCCAAGGGCTGCGGCGGGCTTTTGGCGAGTCGCTGGTCGATCTGGTGCCGTCCTATACCACGCTGATGGTGCATTACGATCTGCTGGCCCTGAGCCCGTCCGAGGCCCGGCAGCGGGTCGAGGTCGCCTTGACCGATCTGGCGCCCAGTACCACTCAGGCTGGGCGCGAACATGTGCTGCCGGTGTGGTACGACCTCAGTGTCGGGCCGGAGCTGGCGCTGTTGTCCCGGCGCAGCGGGTTGTCGGTGGCCGAGGTGATCGAGCGTCACAGCCAGCGTGAATATCAAGTGTTTGCCCTGGGCTTTGCGCCCGGATTCGCCTTCATGGGGCTGGTGCAAGAGGCGCTGGCGGCGCCGCGGCTGAACACCCCGCGCAAGCGGGTGGCGGCGGGCAGTGTGGGGATCGCCGAACGGCAGACCGCGGCCTACCCGGTGGTATCGCCGGGGGGCTGGAACCTGATCGGCCGTACCCCGAGCCGCCTGTTCGATCGCGAGCGCGACGGCTACAGCCTGATGCAGCCGGGAGATCGGGTGCGCTTTGCTGCCGTGGAGCGGGCCGAGTTCCTGCGCCTGGGTGGCGATGACACGCCGCTGGAGGTGCCGGCATGAGCCGCTTGACGATCGAGGCCAGCACCCCGCTGTGCCTGCTGCAGGATGCCGGGCGTTTTGGCGTGCGCCATCTGGGCGTGACCCAGGGCGGGGCACTGGATTGGGTGTCGATGTCCTGGGCCAACTGGCTGCTGGGCAATGCCCTGGATGCGCCGGTGGTGGAAATCACCCTGGGCGGCTTCACCCTCATGGCCGAGGACTATTGCCTGCTGGCCCTGGCCGGTGCTGATCTTGGGGCTTATGTGGATGAGCGGCCCTTGAGCCCGGGGCGCAGTTTCATCCTGCAAAAGGGCCAGCGCTTGCGCTTTACCCAGCCTTTCTTTGGCGCCCGGGCCTATCTGGCGGCGCCGGGTGGTTTCGACGCGCCCAAGGTCCTGGGCAGTTGCGCCAGTGTGCTGCGCGAAGCCCTGGGTGGGCTCGATGGTTACGGCCGGGCGCTGAGCGAGGGTGGGGTGCTGAGTTATTCGGGCACTGGTGGGGCGCTCAAGAGCCTGTCGGCTGCGCAGTTACCGGACTGGCAATCCGCGGCGCCGCTGGAGGTGATCCTCGGCGCGCAGATCGGCCGGTTTAGCGGCTTGAGCCTGTTCGACGCCTTCAACAGCACCTGGACCCTGGACAGCCGCGCCGATCGCATGGGCGCGCGCTTGCTCGGGCCGACCTTGGAGTATCAGGGCCCGCCGATGATTTCCGAGGGCATTCCCCTGGGGGCGATCCAGGTGCCACCGGACGGCCAGCCGATTGTCCTGCTCAATGACCGGCAGACCGTTGGCGGCTATCCGCGATTGGGGGCGTTGACGCCCTTGTCCCTGGCGCGGCTGGCGCAGTGTCTGCCGGGCAGCGAGGTGCGCCTGGCACCGGTGGTGCAGGAAACGGCGCATCGGCAGCAGGTGGCGTTCTTGCGCAGGTTCGGGTGAGTGTCTGAAGGGCTTCGCCAGCAAGCTGGCTCCTACATCGTCTTGTAGGAGCCGGCTTGCCGGCGAACGGGTTTATTTGGACAAAAAGCGCATGCCTTCTTCCAGGCCGCGCAGGGTCAGCGGGTACATCTGGTCTTCGATCAACTCGCGGACGATGTTGGTCGAAGCGGTGTAGCCCCAGGTGTCCTTGGGATAGGGATTGATCCAGATGAGCTTCTTGTACTTCTCCATGAAGCGCTGCATCCACACATAGCCGGCTTCTTCGTTCCAGTGCTCGACGCTGCCGCCGGCCTGGGTGATTTCGTAGGGCGCCATCGCGGCATCCCCGACGAAGATCACTTTGTAGTCGGCGCCGTACTTGTGCAGCAGGTCCTGGGTCGAGGTGCGCTCGGAACCGCGGCGCAGGTTGTTCTTCCACACCGACTCATAGATGAAGTTGTGGAAGTAGTAGTACTCCAGGTGCTTGAACTCGGTCTTGCAGGCCGAGAACAGTTCCTCGCAGATTTTTACGTGGGCATCCATGGAGCCGCCGATGTCGAACAGCAACAGCAGCTTGATGCTGTTGCGCCGTTCCGGGCGCATCTGGATGTTCAGCAGCCCGGCGTCGCGGGCGGTGTGGTCGATGGTGCCGTCGATGTCCAGCTCCTCCGCGGCGCCCTGGCGGGCGAACTTGCGCAGCCGGCGCAGGGCCACCTTGATGTTGCGGGTGCCCAGCTCCACCGAGTCGTCGAGGTTCTTGTATTCGCGCTGGTCCCAGACTTTCACCGCCTTGCCCTGGCGCTTGCCGGCATCGCCGACGCGAATGCCTTCGGGGTTGAAGCCGCCGGAGCCGAACGGGCTGGTGCCGCCGGTGCCGATCCACTTGTTGCCGCCGGAGTGGCGTTCCTTCTGTTCTTCCAGGCGCTTCTTGAATTCTTCGATGAGCTTGTCCAGGCCGCCCAGGGACTGGATCTGCGCCCGCTCTTCATCGGTCAGCGAACGCTCGAACTCCTTGCGCAGCCAATCCTCGGGGATCAGCGCCTGCAGGTGGTCGTCGAGTTTTTCCAGGCCGTTGAAGTAGGCGCCGAAGGCCCGGTCGAACTTGTCGAAATGCCGTTCGTCCTTCACCAGGATCGCCCGGGCGAGGTAGTAGAACTCGTCCATGTCGGCGAAGATCACGCGCTGCTTGAGCGCGTTGATCAGGTCCAGCAGCTCGCGCACCGACACCGGCACCTTGGCCGCGCGCATTTCATTGAACAGGTTGAGCAACATGGCATCAGCCTCTTAACGACTACCGCGACGGCTCATGAAGGCCAGGCGTTCGAGCAACTGCACATCCTGCTCGTTCTTCACCAGGGCGCCGGCCAGGGGCGGGATGGCCTTGGTCGGATCACGCTCGCGCAGCACCGCTTCGCCGATGTTGTCGGCCATCAAGAGCTTGAGCCAGTCCACCAGTTCCGAGGTCGAGGGCTTCTTCTTCAGGCCCGGCACCTTGCGCACGTCGAAGAACACGTCCAGGGCTTCGCTGACCAGGTCCTTCTTGATGTCCGGGTAGTGCACGTCGACGATCTTCTGCAGGGTGCTGCGGTCGGGGAAGGCGATGTAGTGGAAGAAGCAGCGGCGCAGGAAGGCGTCCGGCAGTTCCTTCTCGTTGTTGGAGGTAATGATGATGATCGGCCGCTGCTTGGCCTTGATGGTCTCGTCGATTTCGTAGACGTAGAACTCCATCTTGTCGAGCTCTTGCAGCAGGTCGTTGGGGAACTCGATGTCGGCCTTGTCGATCTCGTCGATCAAGAGGATCACCCGTTCCTCGGATTCGAAGGCTTCCCAGAGCTTGCCCTTCTTCAGGTAGTTGCGGATGTCGTGGACCTTGTCCACCCCCAGCTGCGAGTCGCGCAGGCGGCTGACCGCGTCGTACTCGTACAGACCCTGGTGGGCCTTGGTGGTGGACTTGATGTGCCAGGTGATCAGCTTGGCGCCAAAGGATTCGGCCAGTTGCTCGGCCAGCATGGTCTTGCCGGTGCCGGGTTCGCCCTTGACCAGCAGCGGACGCTCCAGGGTGATGGCGGCGTTGACTGCCAGCTTCAGGTCATCGGTGGCGACGTATGCGCTGGTGCCTTCGAACTTCATCTGCAATTCCTCGAACGGTGACGGCGAGCTGCCCGGGGCAGGTCGGTTGAATAGATGCGATGCGCGACTATAACGCGGCGCCCGGTCGACTGTGAACGTAGATGCCCCATTCAGTCTCTGAATGGAGCGTCACGGGGTGACTCAGTCAGTCGAGGGCTTGGGCTGTTCATAGCGGGCATTGAAAGCCTGGATGAAACCATTGCGCAAAATCTGCAAAAACGCGGAGAACGCGCTGATATCTTGCCGATGCACGCTGCCGCTGAGTTCGACCCGGGTGGCGAACTGGTTCTTGCGCTGGTTCTTCAGCAGGGTTTCGCTGGCCCCCACCAGCGCCTCCCATACCGAGCGGAAAATGCTCTTGTTGCGGTTCTCCACGTCCTGCTGCCAGTTGAAGACTTCAACGTCTCGCAGCAACGGCTTGATATAGCCGTGCAACTGGCCCTTCTCGGCCTGGGCTTCGATCACCACGTCGCCGCGCCCGGCGTTGAAATCGAACTTGCCATAGGCCGAGGCGAAGTCGTTGAAGCGCTTGAGCTCGATGTCCCGGGCCCGCAGGCGAAACTGGAAGTTCTCGAAGTTGCTCAAGGGGTCGAAGGTGGCGCTGCTCTCCATCGGGGCCTGGTCCTGGAGCAGGGCCTTGCCGTCGAAGCGCGCGTCGCGCTTGCCCTGGCTATCGACCACGTTGGTCAGGTTGTAGAAGCTGGCGTTGACCTGGGTGGCGCCGATGTTCACCGGCGGCTTGGAGCTGAAGTTGCGAAAGTGGATCTTGCCGTCCTCGATCCGCACTTCGTCGAGGGTGATGGGCAGCAGCTTGCCCAGCTGCGCCCGCCAGTCGGTGCCGGCACCGGTCTGCGAGGCCTGCTGGTCGGCGCCGCCGTCGACGAAGTTCAGCTCCGGCTGGACGAACAGCGCCTTGGCCACCACGGCGTGGTCGTACCAAAGTGAATGCCAGCTCACCGAGAGGTCGATCAGCGGCGCCTTGACGAAGGGCACCGGCACCTGGCCGCTGACCTTGACGATCTCCAGGCCGTTGATGCGGTAGGCGCCGCGCCACAGGGCCAGGTCGATGTCGCTGATGCGTCCGCGGTAGTCGCCCATGTCCGCCAGCTTGTCATTCAGGTAGTCGCGCACCAGGTAGGGCAGGGCAATGTGCAGGGCTATCAGCAGCAGCACCAGGCTTGCCAGGGTCCACAGGGGCCAACGGTAACGAGCTTTCATGATCAGCAGTCTCCGGCCGTATACAGGCATTGACTGCCTGTGATCGCAGTCGTTCGGCGCGACTGGACGCTCAAGGGCACCAGGCATACCCTTGGGAGCTTCTTCACTGCTGCATAAGGACCCAGCCATGAGCCGAATTTTTGCTGACAACGCCCATTCCATCGGTAATACGCCCTTGGTGCAGATCAACCGCATCGCCCCGCGCGGGGTGACCATCCTGGCCAAGATCGAAGGACGCAACCCGGGCTACTCGGTGAAGTGCCGGATCGGCGCCAACATGATCTGGGACGCCGAGAGCAGCGGCAAGCTCAAGCCGGGCATGACCATCGTCGAGCCCACCTCGGGCAATACCGGGATCGGCCTGGCCTTCGTTGCCGCGGCTCGTGGCTACAAGCTGATGCTGACCATGCCGGCGTCCATGAGCATCGAGCGGCGCAAGGTGCTCAAGGCCCTGGGTGCGGAGCTGGTGCTGACCGAACCGGCCAAGGGCATGAAGGGAGCGATTGAAAAGGCCGCCGAGATCCTCGCCAGCGATCCGTCCAAGTACTTCATGCCGCAGCAGTTCGATAACCCGGCCAACCCGGCGATCCACGAGAAAACCACTGGTCCGGAAATCTGGAACGACACCGACGGCGCCGTGGACGTGCTGGTGGCCGGGGTCGGCACCGGCGGCACCATCAGCGGCGTGTCGCGCTACATCAAGAAGACCCAGGGCAAGCCGATCCTCTCGGTGGCGGTGGAGCCGGCGACTTCGCCGGTGATCAGCCAGCAGCTTGCCGGTGCCGAGATCAAGCCCAGCCCCCACAAGATCCAGGGCATCGGCGCCGGTTTCGTGCCGAAGAACCTCGACCTGGCCATGGTCGACCGGGTGGAGCTGGTGACCGATGAAGAGTCCAAGGCCATGGCCCTGCGCCTGATGCAGGAAGAGGGGATTCTCTGCGGGATTTCCTGCGGCGCGGCCATGGCGGTGGCGGTGCGCCTGGCGGAAACCCCGGAAATGCAGGGCAAGACCATCGTGGTGATCCTGCCGGACTCCGGCGAGCGCTATCTGTCGAGCATGCTGTTCAGCGACCTGTTCACCGAGCAGGAAAACCAGCAGTAACGCCCCCCAGGCATTCGCCGGCGAGCCTGCGAATGCTGATCCACATCAGGCAAGGGCCTGGCCGCTTGTGCTACTTAAGCGCCTTTGTTGCACGACCGTTAACACTGAATGTTGAGTCGTGCGGGTTTTTCCAGGGTTCAGGAGTGTTTATCATTGCCGGCTGCCAGGTCGGGTGAACACTCCCCCCACAGGTGCCTATTTCCAAGGAGTCGTTGCATGAGCTTTTCCTTTGCCGCCAAGTTCGCGGTGTTGTCGCTGTTCGTCGGCAGCATCCTTTACGTGCATCTGCGCGGCAAGGCGCGTCTGCCGGTACTGCGCCAGTTCGTCAACCATTCGGCGCTGTTCGCCCCCTATAACGCCTTGATGTACCTGTTCTCCGGGGTGCCTTCCAAGCCTTACCTGGACCGCAGCAAGTTCCCCGAGCTGGACATCCTGCGGGACAACTGGGAAGTGATCCGCGAAGAGGCCATGCACCTGTTCGACGAGGGCTATATCCGCGCGGCGGAGAAGAACAACGACGCCGGCTTCGGCTCCTTCTTCAAGAAGGGCTGGAAGCGTTTCTACCTCAAGTGGTACGACAAGCCGCTGCCTTCGGCCGAGGCGCTGTGCCCGAAGACCGTCGAGCTGGTGAGCGCGATTCCCAACGTCAAGGGCGCCATGTTCGCGCTGCTGCCCGGTGGCAGCCACCTCAACCCGCACCGCGATCCCTTTGCCGGGTCCCTGCGTTATCACCTGGGCCTGTCGACCCCCAACTCCGATGCCTGCCGGATTTTCGTCGATGGCCAGGAATACGCCTGGCGCGACGGTGAAGACGTGATGTTCGACGAAACCTATGTGCACTGGGTGAAGAACGAAACCGACGTCACCCGGGTCATCCTGTTCTGCGACATCGAACGGCCGTTGAGCAGCCCGCTGATGACCCGCATCAACCGCTGGGTCAGTGCCCAGTTGGGCCGCGCCACCGCGCCACAGAACCTCGACGACGAGCGCGTCGGCGGGATCAACCAGGCCTATGCCTGGAGCAAGCGTTTCAGCGACAGCTTCAGTGGCGTGGTCAAGCAGTGGAAGCGCCGCAATCCCAAGCTCTACCGCATCCTGCGCCCGGTGCTGGCGGTGCTGGTGCTGGTGGTCTTGTGGAAGTGGCTGTTCGGATAAGTCTTGCAATGAATCTCGGGCGCCGGTTACATTCGGCGCCCGATGAGTCAGCCGACTCATGGTTTTTTCCCTTCAAGAAAGATCAGCACATGGCCTTTTCCCCCCTCAACGCGGTAGTGCTTTCAGCGGTCAACGCTGGCGTCGTGCCGTGCGGGAATCAGCAGCCTGTGCAGATCGGTCAATACCCCCCACCTGTCAGTAGCACGCCGGTGTACGCAGTCGTATCACCGCCGGGCGTTGGCTTCTCGGGCTGATCAGCAACCGCTGCTGTTCCCTGTGCCCGCCTGAACCAAACACTACTGAACTTCAGCCTCGGCTGAATTGGCTTCTTGCCTGATTACAGGTGGTATTCATGTTGCTCATGTCTAAAAAGTCCGCGTTGGCGGCGGCTTCCACGAGCCTGTTCGTCCTGCTCTGGAGCAGTGGCGCGATTTTCTCCAAATGGGGGCTGGCCCACGCTTCGCCCTTTGCCTTCCTGCTGCTGCGCTTTGCCATCGCCTTGATCGGCCTGGTGCTGCTCATGCCCCTGCTCAAGCTGCGGCTGCCCCGGGGACGCCGGGCCATGGGCTTTGCCATGGCCACGGGGTTGGTGCTGCTGGGGGCCTACCAGATCTTCTACCTCCTGGCCCTGGACCTGAAGGTCACCCCCGGCGTGATGGCCACCATCATGGGGGTGCAGCCGATCCTCACCGTGGTGCTGATGGAGCGCCAGCGTTCCTGGAGCCGCCTGTTCGGCCTCGGCCTGGGGCTCGCCGGGCTGATCATGGTGGTCTACCAGGGCATCGGGATGGCGGGGATGTCCGTCTCCGGCATGCTCTGCGGCCTGCTGGCCCTGGTCAGCATGACGGCCGGTTCGATCATGCAGAAGCGCATCACCGACAACCCCTTGGGCACTCTGCCGGTGCAGTACCTGGCGGGCCTGCTGCTGTGCGCGCTGTTCGTGCCGTTCCAGCCGTTTCACGTCGAGTACAGCGCCGGTTTCGTGATTGCGCTGCTGTGGATGGCTCTGGTGGTGTCGGTACTGGCCACCCTGTTGCTGTACCGCTTGATTGCTCAGGGCAACCTGGTGAATGTCACCAGCCTGTTCTATCTGGTGCCGGCGGTGACCGCGCTGATGGACTTTGTGTTTTTCGGCAATCGTCTGGCCTGGCTGAGCCTGATGGGCATGGGCCTGATCATTGTCGGCCTGGTCTTCGTGTTCCGTCGGAGCGCCTGATAGTCGCGGGCGACGATCTTCGCGGTGGTTGCCCAGACCTGCGGCCGAGCGCAATGCTCGGCCGCTTTTGCGCATTATTGATTCAATTAATGATCGACTATAAGCAAGAATAGTGGCTAGATGCCACTATCGTCGTGTAGTTCTTTGCCGGTCAGTAAAGGTCTGATTTCAAACCTTGCATGTGCACGTAATGAGCGACTGAAGCGAACCCCAGAGGTTCTTTTGATAACCAGATGTTTGGACTTCTTTGTTGGTATTCCAAATTAGTCCATCAGACAAACCTGAAAAACTAAAGCCGGTACCTAGACTGACGACATAGTCCTTAAACAAAGGAGAGTCAGTATGAACGTAACGTTCGCTTCAACCGCTTTCGGTTTGCTTTTGGGACTGTCGAGCAGTTGCTTCGCCGCTGCTCCCGTGGCGCAAGGCGTCATCCGCTTTACCGGCAGTATTGTCGAGTCCAATTGCGCGTCCAGCGCTGCCAGCACCGGCTTGAGTCTGCGCCAGTGCCCTCAGGGGTCACGGGGTGGGGCGATTGATGTGACCCGGGTCGGGACCAGTGTCAGCGCGGTGGATCGTTCCGCGGTCAAGCTCAAGCTCCTGGCCGACAGTGGTTCCCAGGGCCGTTACTACGACCAGCAGTACGCCTTCGTCGATCAGTCCGGCAAGGCGGTGACCTCCGGCACTTACCTGATTACCCTGAGCGTTCCATAGGGCCGCCGCCAGCGTTGCGACTCGGAGCCCCAGGCACACCGAGTCGCAGGCTGATCAGAACCAGGCGCTGCCTCAGGCCGCAGATCTTGCAGTGGGCCGCAGCACCAGCCACAGCGCCACGCCAATCAGCGCACCGCCATACAGGTGCGCCATGGACAGTGGCTCATCCAGCAGCAAGGCTCCCCACAACACGCCGAACGGCGGAATCATGAAGGTCACGGTCATTGATCGCACCGGACCGATGGCGCTGAGCAGACGGAAATACAGCACGTAGGCAAACGCCGTGCAGCCCAGCCCCAAGCCCAGCAACGACAGCCACACGCTCCAGCCACCCCAACTGGCCGGCGGCTGGCTGATGGCGTTGTAGACGAACAGCGGCAACAGCAGCAGGCTGGCCCCGAGCATGCTGCCCAGGGCCGAGAGACGACTGTCCAGGCCGCCGGCCTGATCCAGCCAGCGCCGGGCGAGGAACCCGGCAAAGCCGTAGCAGGTGGTGGCCATCAAGCAGGACAGGGCGCCCAGCAGCAGATCATGGTCGAAGGCCACGGGGCCGGCGCGGGTCAGGATGCCGACGCCGAACAGACCCAGGCAGACGCCGGCGATCTTGCTCAGGCTCAGCCGCTCATGAAAGAACAGCCCGCCGATCAACACCCCCATCAAGGGCGTGGTGGCGTTGAAGATCGCCGAGTAGCCGGCGGGCAGTACCTGGGCGGCCACCGAATACATGGTTGCCGGGATTCCGGAGTTGATCACGCCCAGCAGCAGCACGGTCTTGAGCTTGCCGCGAAAATTCCAGTCGACCCGCATCAGCGCCAGCATGACCAAGAGCCCGAGCGCGGCGATCGACACCCGGAAGAACGCCGTGGGCACGCTGCCCAGCACCGGGGCGATGATGCGCATGAACAAAAAGCTCGCGCCCCAGATGGCGGCCAGTGACAACAGGCGCAAGAGGTCGACTAGTCTCACGGCAATTTCCTTTATCGAAGGGCGGCGATCTTGCCCAGAGCCTGAGAGCATGGCAAACCCTATCGCACCCGCTACAGGATAAATCGCGTCACCAGCCCATTGAGGTCCACTGCCAGGCGCGACAGTTCCTGGCTGGCGGCGGAGGTCTGGGTGGCGCCCGCAGCCGTCTGGGTCGACAGGTCGCGGATGTTCACCAGGCTGCGGTCCACATCCCGGGCCACCAGGGCCTGCTGCTCGGCGGCACTGGCGATCACCAGGTTGCGCTGGCTGATCTGCGAGATCGCCCCGGTGATCTTCTCCAGCGCGCTGCCGGCGCCGTTGGCTTGCTGCAGGGTTTGCCCGGCCTGTTCGGCGCTGCTCTGCAGGGCGCTGACGGTGGCGTCGGTGCCGTGCTGGATACGGTTGATCATCTGTTCGATTTCTTCGGTGGAGTCCTGGGTGCGTTGCGCCAGGGAGCGCACTTCGTCGGCCACCACGGCGAAACCGCGGCCGGCCTCGCCAGCCCGGGCCGCCTCGATCGCGGCATTCAGCGCCAGCAGGTTGGTCTGGCCGGCAATGGCCCGGATCACCTCCAGCACTTTGCTGATGTCCTGGGCCTGGGACGCCAGCCCCTGGGCCTGCTCCGAGGCATCCAGTACCTGGCTGACCAGATGCTGGATCGACTCGATGGTCTGGCTGACCTGCTGATGCCCGTGGCGGCTGTCCTGGTCCGAGGCTTGGGAGGCTTCGGCGCTGGAGACGGCGTTGCCGGCCACTTCATCCACCGCCGCGCTCATTTGCGTGACCGCGGTGGCGGCCTGC
>Ga0194135_10000630_pt1 | contig 20738 bp, 18 predicted proteins | sample LitLau_LLRF_2013_FD_134024 | JGI IMG/M metagenome (GOLD analysis project Ga0194135, IMG submission 134024) | Freshwater sediment microbial communities in response to fracking from North America - Little Laurel Run_MetaG_LLRF_2013 (version 2) | ecosystem: Environmental > Aquatic > Freshwater >...
AGGGAGAGAGTCATGCTTACGTCTCCTGATCGAAGGCTGATGCACCACCACCACCACCACCACCACCACCAAACCAAACGATGATGAAGCTCAGCTGACTCCCAAGCAGAGAGTTAGTACGCAGCAACCCTTTTATTATTACTACTACACTACTATTGTTCATCCGTTTGACATCTTTTCTTTTTTACTTGGGCCAGACCTACAAGTGAAGTAGTATGTGTATGTGTGTGTGTATTTACCATTATGTATTTAGTATTTATGGATGAGTTCAATAAGAGAAGAGCAATTGAGTTAAAAGAAGATGCTCGAGAGCAAATATAGACTTGTTAATATAACGTGTCATGATTGTATGTACTATGCAGACGAGTAGAACGTGAACATGGATTTGAATTTATTACATTGAAGTTTACCCGATGGCGCGAAATCCATGTTCACGAGCTATTCGACTGCAGAGTATAGCTTGTGTCACTTGTTTGCATAGATGGACATCGTTGTTGTATTTCCTTGACTTATTTTAAATTGCTTAGTTGGCTATACAAATTGTGTAGCAAAATGACGATAATGTATATATGTATATTTTTATGGTATTAGAATTATTAGATGAAGAAGAGTTGCATTGGTTAAGGACATTATTGGTGTTTTATGAGATTGAATGGAAATAACATTGCGTAGTGAGGAGAGTTGAGACAAGACGATGGTTTTGAAGAAAGTGAGGATCAGGAACATCCTTTCTGCTCCTGACTTTCTACATGAGACATTGTGGCAGCAAGAGATCGACGAGGAGATGTAAAAAATTGTTTGTACATGAATGACAGTCACTGCAGATCAACTTGGGATTCCTTTTTGTCATTCGCATTTCGTATTTTAATTCATCGGTTTGTTTCGATTAAAATATATCAATGGTGTCTTGAGGTAGGGTGAGATTTTCGAGCTGGCTTGTTGTGGCTTCAAGTGAGAGGTCTTTGATCGGGAATTAATAGAAATATTTTTGTAGTTGTATTTGCGTAGTTTTTGTACTTTTGGTGATACCAAATGATAAGGAGGTTCGTGTTATTATAATATAAGTGGGTTCAGTATATACTTAAGGAGGAATTGAGCTCAATGCATGATTATGGTATAGTTGGTTCAAGATTAAAGGGAATATGTATGAGTGAAAGATTGACTATTAGAGCACGCTGTTCTTATGATAATCCCATAGGATAATGAATGATATCCTAGAAGATTGGACACAAGTGTAATATACGTGTATTCAATAAGGGAACGTAGCAGTTTTTGTAGAATAGTAAAATTACAAATTATTCATTTGTGTAACGATTTATTTTTATTATATGTTTTTGAGCTGATACTACGTACCAAAGACAAGCAATAATTGTTAATTATTATGTGTACCGTTATTCGTATTTAAGTCGTTTGTTATTTTGACTTTTGGTATTACTTTGATCGATTCAATTTTTAGTATTTTTTTAAAACATGTAACTCAGGCTGAACTAGAAAACGATCAACCTAGGAAATCCTTACGTAGAGACTTACTAAACCGAAGAAAATGTGAGTTTCAGGCTAGTATTGAATTTAAGGTAGAAATTTTAATGTGTAGTGATACAAAGTTTGTGAATAGAACAAAGTTTAGTATTAGTTGTTCTACCATTAAGTCCCTTGATAGTGATTCATGTTTCAAAATTGACTTGGGTTCTGTGTGATTCGATGAAAATATTGCATAGTATGTGGTAAAGGAAACTGAAAATAATACTATACAAGAAGGATGGCTGGAGTGTGGACGAAACACATAACATTGTCTTATTTTCGTTTGTTCGCGTTAAAAAATGATAATGAGTTTTAACAGAATTTTATGCTTTAAAGACACAATACGTATAGATGTGATAAATCAACAGGCAGAGAACGATTGGAAACGAAAAATGCTTTAAAACGCTATGTACAAGTCGAAATGAAGTGTTTGTTTGGTCATAGTAGTCATAGATGAGTAGTTCTGTTAATGAGAGACTTGGTTTTTCTCAAATTGGTTATTTCTTGAGGAGGCAGAATGACCAAATCATCGTAACAAATGGTGTCATCCACGCTAAAAAACAAAATGAGATTCATTCATTAACACTTCATGATATTCTTTTCAAAGAAAGTTTGTCCAGCTTACTTTTGTTCTTGAGTGTAAATCCAAGTGAAGTAGTAGGCCAAGGCAAGACAAAGTGAAATGAACAGCGATCCGAAAACAATAAAAAATGGTCGCAGCTTTCCTCTTACTTTGGAGTTTGATGAACAACACTTGTCTCCGTATCGAGAACAAGAGAGATACGAACAACTTACAGATTCTAGCTCATCTATGAAAAGTATATGTTAGCATTATTTTATAAGGGTGGAATTTGAATACACTTAATCCTTTGTCTTATTTGTGACTCAAACTTACTTTGCATGGCTTGGAAATCTTTGGCATCCAGAACAGAGATTAGACCTTGGAGACAACCCCAAACTAAATCTGCACACTTTTCTCTTAAATGGGCGAAATGAGCTTCGTCACAATCTACTGGAGGATCATTGTCTTTACTCTGATTCTTGCTGGAGTCTTCACTGTCTTGAGGAGGTGCTTTACCGTGATCGTGTCCTATATGACGGTTCACGGTATGTCCATGTGGAGACTGAGTCTTCGATTGGGGGGATGCAGCACCTGTCGTAGGGGTCCATATGGAAATGTCTGTAGACTTTGAATCTTCATCCAAAAAAGAGTTGGACATTAACACATCACACCTCATCACGTCGCAATATTGGCCAAAGCAAACGGAGTCTTCTGCCTGTTCGAATTAATGAATGGTTGCATTTTTAACATTAATAATAATCGTTGTTTTGTTATTAATCCTCCCAATGAATATGGAATTTTTAACTATACGCTTGCTTACATTGTTAATGAGCTCTGAATGTCTCCTTTCGATGTGAATATCTAAATGGCGTTCTAAGTAAAACTTCTTCCCACACTTCAAGCATTGCCAGTGGGAAGAACGAGTACCTTTAATGGATTCTCGGATACCATGCAGGTCACGGGACAGATTAAGTGGACAGTCGACGGGTAGGGTAACGCCGTAGCGATTTAGAATAGGAGACCAATTCTGAAACCAAAATTCCACGTATATTATGTAAGCCTCAATAATTCCTTCCTATTACCTAACTAAACTGTGTGCGAGCACTCAAGCTTAAATTTCACGAACTGCTTACCTTTTGCACTAGTTTTCTAACAATTGAGGAATTAGTGACATCACAGGGTTTCGTAGAGCGTCCAAAAAGTGGAGGTAAGTAATCTCCAACCCAAAACGCTAACATGAAAGCAACTTCTAGTAAAATTATTGTTAAAAGACTTTGTATACTACAAAACCGGCCTGCCATCATTAAATCGATATGCACCACCTAAACCTACGGCTACGTGTTAACGAATGGACTGCAGAAGAAAGCAACCTCACCTCTCTCACCCGCATGGGTGTCCCTACTACACTTACACACTTCGTGAAAGCATCCTGGAGATTTCTCCCGATCAATATTCACGTCTCCCAGCTATTCCCACGCACACTGGTCGCCTTCACTCTTCCTTCCAACAACTCTCTCCGTAGACATCACAACTTTCTCCTGTGACTTTTACTCTCTGTCTCTCTCTCTCTCTCTTGAAATATGAGCTTCAAAATGCCACTGAGGATTTAATCATCAGAGTGATTCAAATAAATAATAGTGATTTGTAGCAGATTGCACCTTGTAATGCAAACCATTTAATAAAACAATCAATTTACTCGAGTCTTTCTGCAAATTTATCAAATTGACGATGATTTCAATAGGACAATCTCAAAAGTGTGTATATATGTATGTATAATTGAATTGTAACATTAAGTTATATCTTAGTTTACTACAAGAAACTTAATAGCTTCGTAAATATTCTCTTAAAATCTTAAATAGTTATGTTGCTCTATACTTCTTTTTAGAAGCTCTCTACGGCTCAAGCAATAGTTATGTATGAATGCAAGACATGAAAATCATTTAGTTTTTTACTTCGTCAGTTTTTCCCATAAATTATTGGATTAACTTTGAATATTAAATGTTAACAGTACGAGTATCTAAAATACTATTGATAAACGTTCCAACTTCTGTTTGATGACAATACTCTAAACTGTATACATCTACGATATGTAACTAATATTAAGTCAAGCTTATTGACTATACCTGACCGTTTAACTATGTTTAGAAAGATAATCTCAAATGTTCAATGCACATTTAATTAGCACGTCTAATCTCATGAAAAATGGGAGTAAAAATTTTTTGAAAATACATCAAATTTAAAATTTTGTCTCATCTTGTAGCAATGAGAGTGTGTTCGTGTTTAATTTTTTATATGAAATGGTTAATTTTTGGCAGAACAGGGAAGATAAGAGTTTGTTCACAATCAGTTTTCTATGTAGTTTAAGATCGTGAATTACAGAATTCATAGAGTACGACAATGTAGTTCACATTTATACACACAGCAAATGAATAGGATATTATTAATGGTTTAGACAAGGACGACGAGTTAGGGAGTAAAGATAGGTGCATAGATTAAGTTATTAATCAGGAGCATCTCTAATAGGGAAGAGAGGACTTGGACGGGTTTACAGTTTACTGCTACAAGTAACTATTTACGGGAAATGGAATAACAATCATGAGTAGTGAAAGTAGTAGAACTAACAACTATTATTATGTATATTGATGCTGAGAGACTGGAAAGAGAAATCGGTTCACATGAAGACATCAGGAGGAGCTTCCTTGCTCATCTTTTCATCTTCGAAAGTTACAGTTTTCGAACGAGTTGGACGTGGCAGAGTTGCCGAGCCGCAACCATAATTCATATTGTTCCCGAGAGTAGCCATTTCTACGACATTTGGTTGTGGAGCAAAGAACTCTGTCACCATACTCTTGGGTACGAAGTATTCATCGCCCTAAATGTCAAATCATGTGTAAATATTACTTCTAAATTGCTCAATATTAAGCTTTTAAGGGACAATTGACTATGAATGAAAATCCTTCAGCTTACTTACAAGAGATGAATTTGTTGCGTCAAGAGTAATGTGTTGCAGTCCAATATGATTGTCCTGCTGAGGAATCAGGTCCTTGTTATTTTTCAGTCAGGATATGGGTCTATGATAATGTCGACCTCGGCCTGACTTTCCTCTGATGATTTCTTCTTGAACTAAATTGAAAACGGTCGAAATCAACGCCATTCCAAGCAAGATGTATACCGACGAGACCAATAACGAAACCTAAACATGTGTTATCAAATCGCTATGTATTCATATGCTTCAATCAATGTGTATAATTATTCATAAGGTTCATGAATTTTTTACATGTTTGCACAGTCGAGGATCCAACATTCCTCCAAATCCAATCGTAGCTAAAGACGCAAAGCAAAAGAAGACTGCGTCAACAAACGGCCAGCCTTCTAACCACCAAAATACTCCAGCACCCCCACACAAGTAAAAGAAGACCAAAATCAGGGACACAGGAATAGGAACACCACAGCCGCCCTTTCTCTACAAAGTTCATTGGAGTTTTTAATCATATCTAAATGATTTATTTGTAGAGGTGAATTAATAAACACATTCGTGCAGAACTCACTCGAATCTTTGAGTAAATACTGCGGACGCATCTGGAAAGAAAGTCTCCAACGGTAGCCAAGTAGCACAAAGTTAATGGAATTCCAATTGCTGCGTAGAATACTGTTAGAATTCGTCCAGGTAATGATTTTGGGCTTACGCTCCCATAGCCTGGAAGCACAAAAACATTTCATATACAACATTCATTCTATTCTCAAATGAAATGCGTTGCATGAGTCGGTCCTTACCTATGGTAGTAATTAATGTCAGCGAATACAAAATAGCTGCAGGAAAGTTTTCAAACGAGTCATCCCCGTAGTTATAAAACGGCTCACGACGGTAAGTTTCCGCTTCCTCAAATGGAAAGAGATGCTTTAGAACGTCTTCTTGGAACTTTTGGAGCTCCAACTCTGCCAGTTGAGTCCAGTTGGACTCGTAAAATACATTGAGTTCCATAGTCAAGGCCCTTTAACCAAACACACAATATATAACTCGATGAGGCTACTTCAATTCATTAAATTATTAGATCTCCTCACATGAAACATGAAACTGCGAAGATCTTACCATAGCCGTTGTACTGTGTGATTTCGAATGGTGTCCAATTCATGAAAGCTGACACTCTCCTTTGCAACAATGTTCTGTGTCTTTTGGTACTGACCTTCCAGGAAGAAGAAAGCCACAGCACCCAAAACTATGTAAACTACAATGGCAATGCAGACCGAAAATATGGACAAACAGCATCGTCTAGCTTCGCACATCTTCTGTTTTTCGATATTCGATACTGACTGATGTCTTCCTCTTCATGTCATCATTCCCAAATATCTCTCACAACTTCCCAATAAGTTTCTGAGCAGTTTCTCGATGCAATTTAAGTTATCCATGTGAAGCAACTCACTCAAGGCTCTTCAGTAACTTGACACTGATGCTGCTTTGTTCCAAACAGAATTATAACAAGTAGTATCAACTATGTAAACTTCATTAACACTTTAAATATTACAATGAGGTGAATTTAAGGGAGCCAGCAAATATCTGCGCTTCATTGAAATGCTTGAAATATATAAAGGGAGGTGGTGATGAGTTTGAGAGTGAAAGCGAAGAAATCTGTGGGGGTTGCGCAATCTCGAGTTGACACGAGATATGTTCGATCGATCCCTACAGTCACTTACTGTATGAACGGAGGACGTGGACTTTCCTTACTTACTATCTCCGCGACTGGAGAGAGACTGTGTGTGTTCAAGCCAGTCCTCCAGCTTTCTCTTTCTTGATTCCTTTCCATCCTATATAATCCGATTCATGAGACATTCTGCTACAAAAACCCTCCTTTTGACTTCTTGTTTGATCAACACACTTTCTCCACATCTCTTCACTTCATTTCCTCACAAAGAATGCTCCTCTTATCCAGGCTTCCGACAAATGCATGCAAAACTTTTGTACAAAGCCCCAAAACCTACTTACATACATACTTTTCATCCATCTATATAGACGGGTTGGGGTGATATCATTATATCCGAAGAAAAGAAGAGCATGGGAACATTTTAGATTAATACTCACGTTCCTTCACTTTATTCACCATACAAACACAATATCAGATGCAAACAGAATAATGAACAGTGTACTTAATACCATTAAATGCAGTAGAATGAAGGGAGTCACGATACAAAACAAGTATAGCATGGTGGTGAAAAAATCTGGCAGTCAAGATGTATACATAATACATAAATTTATATCCTTATAAATTGATAACTACATCATCAGGTCTAAATCTGACGTTATTTAAAGCTGTCTTGCCCATCAACTACACTATATACATAGACATAATATACGCAATAATACGCGAAGTTAATGAGATTAAGATGAACCTTATAAGTTAAATCATCTCTCACCCTTGCCTCGCTGTTTATGGCAATAATAGTTGCTTGACTGACGTAATTTTAACTGCTAACAATAATAAGGTGTTGACAAAGCAGAGGAAATAGATAATACACATTTACATATATTACATAGTTGTCCTCCATTAAACAAAATAATGAATAAAGCCTAGCGTGGATTAAATACATTGTAGGTGTAATATCCAGTACAATTTAGTGAGCATTATATTGAAGGTACACACACGAGTGCGCCACCTGAATTCGTACTTCCTGAAAAATATCTGGGCTTCGTAGAACACTTTAGCGTGCACATCCAAGGCGACTTCCACAAACACGAACTTTGGCAAGCACTTCTTCTTGCATGAGGTTAAAGCACATGGCTATGAGGGCCATTCCTAGTAGAAGGTACAAGGAACAGAATACAAAAGATAGCTGGATGGCATCCGATGGACCCTCAGCGTACACGGCGTCTCCTGGAACCAAGTCTCCAAAGCCGATAGTACTAAGACTGGAAAAACAGGCACATGAACAGAAATACATAAAGATAAATATTCTGCGGGGGCTGGGAAATAAGTCGGTGGTGAATTGCAGCAGACCTAATGAAACAGAAATAAGATGCATCTAAAACTTCCCAATTCTCCCATTTGGCAAAGAGAAGGCCTCCTCCCCATACATATCCGACCATTAATGCAAGACAAAGTGAAATAGGGACGGTAATTTGTTCTTCCTCCTCAGGAGGCATGTCTTCCTCTAACTCTCCATCCTCAAGGTACCTTTTGGGCTTTATACAATTCCATCTGGAAGAAATTACACGTATAACTAAAGTGCAACCTGTGGGAATGACCAAAGATCGACAATTGCTTTCTCCTCTCGCTTACTTGCACTGACAGCACCGGGCAAACGTCCATTTGAAACCTCGAGCGAGGATATCTCCAATATTTGATAAGTACAATAGAAAAAGAGGCATTCCTATAATCCCATAGAGGATTGTGGTAATCTTTCCCCAAGGATTCTTGGGTGCCAAATTTCCGTAACCTATAATGCGCGTAAAGAATGGGGAGAAAGTGATAATAATCCGCACTCAATCGGTTTCCACACTTTATATATATGCGCTTACCAATAGTAGTAATGACTGTGAGGGAATAAAGGAATGCACTAGACCAGCCCCATGGAACTTCCTCCGATGGAATCGTCGTATTACTAAATCCTGGAGCATTCTTGGGCTCACCTTCGTATCCATCGTTAATTGCAGTCACTATTTCCGAAGTGTAGTTCGATATTTCCAAATTAGCCAGTCTGAAGAACTCCGACTACATCGCAGACACATGCACAATCATCATTATTTTGAGGCTAATACCCTCGATAAACTTCTAAACCTACGAAGAATTCAATTAAAGAACGTGTACTTCGTTCAGGGTGTTCAGCATAAGAACTATGTTCAAAAGTTTTTCTGCCGTCTCCTCTCGTATCCTCCTTACTTCAGCAAGTTTCGCGTGTTCTTCGTGGCTCTCAATCAACCTGAAATTATTTCACGATTGGATAGTAAATTGATGCCTGGGAGTGACGTCAACTTATCAGTCAAGTTTTGTGGAGAAAGCATTTACTTACTGGAAGAGAAAAGCTCCAAAAATCATATAACCAACGACTAAACCACAAACTCCGACATGAGAGAAGGTGAAGGCGACCAGCACACGGAAAGCATTTTTAATTCGAGGCCAGAGTCTTCTTTCATACTCCAAATCACTCATCTAACAACATCTAAAATCTAAAGAGAAAGTAAAGAGAAATATCTTTATGTACACGGACATGTCACAGGGAGGAAGAGTAATGACTTGAGCCTTAAACAAAGCTTCTACAGAGTTATGTGACCACTTTACTCGACCACCCGTCTATGTCTCAGTGTTTCGTATAATATACACACGTTGGATGTGATGAGGCACAGAGGAGATGCTCCTTAATGCATTTTGACCTCTTTCTATCAACCCCACAGGGACTTACCTAATTTATGATAGATTGAGCAAGTGTTGGGAACAATGGAAACCTTAGCTCAACTTCTGTCCGTTTCGTATTTCGGGAATCGACTCGAACTGATAATAGCAAAGGTGATGATGTTACGTCGAGGTGAAGAAAGTGTGCGGTAAGACATGAGGTATGTTTGGTAATTTCTCCAGAAGACTTTAATCCAATGTTTAATGTGGTTGTTGATAGAAATGTTGAAAGGGAAATAATAGGGCTGAAAAGACTATGGTGGTTTGTGAGTAAATGGATGAGGATATACAAGCAGACATAAGGATGAGCGGAGGTTTGTTGGATAGCGAGGAAGATATCATTCACACACATATATTTACATACATTCCTTCACAACCTCCACTATATTTGTGGTAAGAGGCTTCACGTCAATTTGCTAAGTTGGCCCATACACTATATATACATGCTCGTACAGAGTGTACTGAACGAGAGAGTGGTAAGCTAAATGAAAGGCAAGATGAGGCCTCTAAAAATAGGATGAAATCTGTCTGAGAAACGGATGCCTATTCTTAACTCTGTTGGATTAGAAACACGTGGTGACTCAAAACTTGGGAAACCTTATGCTTTTACTCGTGCTTTGACCGGCTAATTACATTCTCTACCTAATTTACTCTGATTTTTGCACCTTCCATCCATCGCCCGTCTCTATATTATAATACCCTGGAGAGACTCAAAGAGGTGTGAGCAACATCACATAGTACATACATACACATATCTCGAGATAGACACCCAACACAATGCAACTCACCCTTACAACCCATTATCATTTGGTTTCACAAGACACAATGTACAGAGAAACAAAAAGTGTCACTCTCCCCATTGAGACATCGCGTCTCGCTAGATCTCTCCTACCATTGTGCTTCTGCCAACCTCAGATGACAACAAAAGGATTCTTGAGAATAATACAGATCCATGACTAGGATCACACCTCCGGGCTTCTTATTATTACACACACAGGCATTCAGACATAATCTACATTCGCTTTCACTCCCATATAATATCTATCCTTGTTTACTCTCTTAACACACTTGACTCTCTGTCTCTCATGATGATGATGATGATGCTATACACTACCTTCTTTAATCTCTATCTCCAACATTAGCTTCCTTATCTAATCAATATCTCTGCTCTGTCTTTCTTCCTCTCCTCACCTCTCCCTGTCTGCTGTATCCACACACCCTGCCAATTACTACACTTGTAATTACAACAACTACTACCCACATTTATCCAACTACCTATACCTGCCTACACATTGTCTGCACAAATCCACTACATTATCCCGAGGAATCTCACATTTCCCTCGCGTGTTCTCTCTCTCTCGCTATCTCTCGTGTCATGTCAGGAGAAAGCACTTACAACAAGCGAGAGCTTTATTGAGGATGATGGTCCTCTAATCTAGGCTAATTACACTTGTTAGCCCTCACACCACCACCGCATCTGTTTCACCTTTACACAGTGCTTCACACAATCACACAGTGTATAGCATATATATAGTGTGCCTGAGGTGTGTTCATGCGGAGTATTTTAATTACCAATCTTGATGTCCATGCAATTCATAACTTCTTAGCTCTCTAAAGCCGAAAATCCTCTTATCTAACAATAAGTAGGTTTATTTGAGACAGCTGAACTGAATTTATGAAGGATGTTATTAAAGAAAGTTCAAAAGTATTCCGCGTATTCCTTTCCATTAAGGATGAACCTTTTGTGAAAGCCTTTGATGTAATTATTAGAGAGTAGAAAGCATTTTCATGCGAGTCAAAGTGGAGCCATCAATCAGATATCACGGAGAAAGTAACGTGGCATGTTTTTATAGATATAAATTGATGATAGTATCGTGACGGCGGATGGTATTTGCCGTGTCCCTTTAGGTTTTCAGGAAACGGTGAAAAATGAGTTTGCTTTTGATGGATCGGATAGGAGTTTAGACGGGGAAAAATGAGTTTAACTTGGGGATTAAACCTGACAGAGGTTTATGTATAGCAAAGATGGTATAGAGTTTGCTTGAGTAGAGCCTGTCTGTGAGTCTCATCTTAATATAAAATGTCTGTTTGAAGTTTCAGGCTCATCGATGATTACCTGGATTCTTCCATCTGAGATGAAAGTAAACAAGATCCGTGCGTCATCGCGCGTTTTGAATCGAATTGATGGGAGATATTTAATTAGTGAAGGTAAATATAATTTCATCTTTGCACTTTTAGAGAGGGGAGAAATTTGAGCAAAGGTAAACCCCGTCAGAAGTGGTAACGGTAGCCTCAGAGCCGTTGGCGTTGGCTTTTTGACCTGCTTTGTGTTCGCTTGACATGTTTTGGTTAGTGGGTCTTGAAAATTATGGGCAGAGAGATTCATGGATGTATAATTAATTGAGTTTGTGGAGGCAGAATGGTAAGGGGCACCAGCCATAAATTCAGGACTTAATTTGATTTTGAGCTGAACTGGGTCGGTAATTAAAATAAGATTGAATTAGGAGAGTGATGATGAAAGAACTTTCTCCCTGTGTGTCTCTTTCTCCGGCGACGACCTTGGAACTTTGCACTCTCATAAACAAGCTCATCATATATCCTTGAAGATCCGTTTTAAACAATAGCGACCTTACACACACACAAGTCAATAATCAGGATAATGGAAAGAGTATGATGATCTAATGCAATCTTTCATTTTGCCCAAGGCGTCCGAACAAGTCGTTGGAATTCGGGTGGTGCCAATCGCTATGATCGCTGATGAGCAAAAAACTCGCCGGATCCAATATCAAGGGAAAGGTGAAGGGAAAGTGGACTTGGTGAGAGAACTGGCTTACGGGTGATGTACTCACAGAACCACTGTCATTGGATCTCTCGTAGGTAGACGTATGGTAGGTGGGAATACGTGTGGCTTTCCAGGTCTTCTTGTTCAAGAGAGGAGCCCACATATACATCGTTGGTGGACGACGGGTCGAAACTATCGATTTAAGGAGAGAGAGAGGGGTGGTGTTGGTATCACTCGGATTCCCAACAACTCTTCCTGTGTGGAAAGCAGCAGAGGTGGTTCGTACGGCATGTATACGACGACGAGCATCATGATCATCATCCTAGTTGGAACAATCCTAAGGCTGCCTGCCACACTGCCAGTTGTCCCAGTGAGTTTCACACTGTCTGAGAGGGAAGAGCTAAGGAACTCTCCCTAATCCAAGAAATGTGTGGGGACAACTCTTCCTTACAATCGATCATCCCTTTGAAACCTCAAAATTCCGAATATGCAACTGCTCCGGGAGCTCAAGTCTGAATTCTCTGCTGCCACGAGGAAGAAAGCAGACTAGAATAAAGCTCAACCAACAAGTCTATCAAGTGTGTGGAATATCATCATTGTCACTTCGTCTGCATTCCCAACCACTCTTCTTCTCTCTCTCTCTCTCTCTCCTTCTTTCTCTCGTCAATTTGTGTTTTCCAGCTATCCAATATTTCGATGAATCCGTGAATACCTAGTGACCCACTCACCATTCATCCGGAAGATCTCCTCATTTCCCCTCTCCACTTCATACAAGGCTTCTTTCTCCTTTACACAGAACTACACACTTATTGTAAGTCCTTGTCTCACACCCTTCCTTCAATTATACTCTTGCCTTCTTCATTATCGCTCTAGTCCATTATTTATTGATCTCTCTCTCTCTCTCTCTCTCTTTCTAGTTCTCAAGAAAAGGCTGGACGTCAGCAGAAGAATGAAGTCTGAAAATGCATATGGTTAAAATAGTAGTACTTGGGTAAGTTTCCTTTCCCTCCCAATATGATAACTGAGTGTCAATAAATTCTCCTTCAATGGAATATGTTTTCTAAGCTTTTCCTCTCCTTTTTTCATGCGGCCACAGAGGATCTGGAGTTGGAAAAAGTTCCATGATTGAGGTAAGTTCCGTTTTTTCTCAGCCCTATTCAACTATTGATAACAGTGAGAGTGCAAACTGTGTGTAACAGGCTTCCCAAACGTATAGTGCTATTCAAACCGTTTCAATTAGTATAAAAGACTCTCACAATAATAACAAGGTTCAAAGGGTTTATCTGCACTTTTATTAGCCTAGTGGGAAGGAATATCTATCTATATAAAGAGGAGGAGAAAGGAAGAATAGTTTTTTCTCCGGTGAGATACAAAGTCATCCATCCAAGCAAAATGAATACTTCCAATCGAGAAAAACTTTCTCCAGACCTATGAATGAATAATGAGAATTCCCAGTTTCTCTCAAGGATGATGTTTATTAGGTGGAATTGCGAGTCTTCTATCAAAAGGGAGATGCAATATACTTATTATAATAAGGGTTGTTATTTTTTGTTAGGATTGAATACTTTTCCAAAGTTGTACACATTCTTCTTAGATGATTCTTCGTCTCGAATTCTCGCTGACTCTAACAGGTTGGTTGTACAAATACATAAAATCTTGATGCATACACACACACCACTCCACCTCCCCCATGCATTATGCATTCTTATTGCCAAATGAACTACGTGAGAGAAAGGAAGTGTAGTAGAAAGTAGGATGAGACAGCTCTCGTTCCAAAATTCATGCCCTCCGTCCAATATTTAATGACCTTTGAATGGGAAAGGCAAAAAGTCTCTGCATCTTTTATCCATTCCTCCTTGGGGTGTTGTAAGAATGACACGGAATTACATTTTGTACTTTTCAGCAATTCACAACGAATACCTTTCGAGCAGAGTACTGTTCAACAGTTCGGCCTGTAGTGCATACCCGAACGGTTATGCTTGACAATCGTGTGTATCAATTAAAGATAGTGGACTTACCACCGTTAACCTCGTTCCCTCAGAACTCCCTTGAGGAATGGAGTGGAGGAGTGTCTCTTCGCACAGCTTCTGCCTACCTTCTCGTCTACGATGCCTCCAACTTGGATACTTTTCACCAGCTAAAAGTCCTCAAAGAACAAATCTATGATTCTCGTGACATGCATAATGTTCCAGTTCTTGTGGTAGCCAATAAGTACGACATGCTGAATCCCACGACACCCTCAGGATCACAGGAAAACAGAGAGCGTCGAGACATTTGCTCAATGGTTCGAAAACAATGGAAGCTCTCTCATATGGAATGCTCAGCCAAGTACAATTGGCGAATCGTTTCACTCTTCAAGGAAATCACAAGACTTTGTGATATTTTAGAAATGGCTCATGCTAAGGACAGTGTTCATATGTCTCATATAGAAAGCTTTCATCCCTTAAACAGGGAAAAATGTGCCATTAGTTGACTACTCCATTCTGAGAACTAGTCAAGGAGTATTCAGCAGTTTACTTTGTCTCAACCGTGTCACTTTGAATCCCTAACACACACGACATTACTTTCTTCCAGTCTATATACACTTTCTCTTAAAATATTAGCACAGTGCAACCCATACACTCACAACTTGTTCGCACAAACACACACGACATACATTTGTCAGCAATTTCACGTACCGACTTTCATTATCACATCTTCCATGCCAACTCACACACGCGAGTACTTATCTACTAAAATCCTAAAAGCCTATTGTACACTCATCGTTTATGCACTGACACATAAACACACACACACACACCTCTACATCCAGCCAGGTTATCTCGTACCCCTGAGGTTTCTTTAGCTCAAAATATATTCACTTCTTATGAGAGAAAGCAAGTGAAAGCGACACATTCACACACACATACTTGTTTAGCTTTGTTTCCTTTCAGGTATGCACACTCATAACTCTTATGAACTCAAGTTCTTTCAACGAGGCTCGAAAAGATTCAACGAAGTAAATCAATCTGAAATTTCCTAAGTACCTATAGTCATATATATATATATATCCACACCAGAGGGTTTTTAGAACATATCACCCAGTCAATCCGGTCAAAATACAAACTTTCCGTTGTATATATTTGATTTCAAATCCCTGCAGGAAACAGGTGAGAGTATTAGAATATTTTTAATCTCCCTTCACTCATCATCAATCAATGAGAAATTTAGTCAGAATCTTAATTACAACGTAAAGTGGAATTTATGGAGACCTCCCAGAGTGCGCACACACATTTATTTGAGTTGTTTATTAACACTCGCAGGAAATGAATTACTATATAAAACGAACTTTATGAGAAGCACAAAGACGTGTACCTTGTATAGTACTTTCAAGTTGAGTTTATCTATTTCATCAACGACCTATATAATCACTTACTCCATATATTTAAACAAAACATTAAATCCATTATGGTGAACATAGTTCGGTAGGTTTAAAGCTTACATTTCGATGAGTTCTAAATTAGAATCACTCTTGATGTCTTCATGGGAATTATTTAATGTAAAAGAGCTTTAGTTCCATAAATATTTACCTTTAACTTAAGGGAAAAGTAAAGGAATCGTTGTATCGTGAAATCCTGAGTTCGTAGACTGAGTTTGTAGAATATAATATAGGCAGTTCTCTGCCTCTCTTCATCGAGGGAAAGGAATAAGTCTCCCTGTTATAAAGGGTGTGGTGTGTGTATGGTAGACTCGATTTATATCTATAGAACATAAGAAACTAAAAAGGTTGCACAATTCAAAGCTGTCTATACGCTACTATGAAATAATTACATAAGTGATATAGAAAAATCAATCAAAATCGCATCAGCCTCTGGTATTCACGTTAAACACAACAATCAGACTACTTTTGAAACTTACAGAAACTAAATAGACTAAAACCTGGCAATCAGTCGTACTTGAGAAACACACACTTGGTAGGGTAACACTAATGAGAAAAGCTTGAGAAAGAAACAAAAAGAAACCTTTGGTACATAGACGCACGTTTCACAGTATAAAAGTGTATTCAAGTAGAAAATGAGAACTGTCAAAAGCAACCAGAAGTTTGTGTGGAGCAAAAGTCATCTTTCCAGAGACTTGATGTTTGTAACGAGCATTTATATCGTCGCACAAAAGGATGAAAGGATGCATGATGAGTTTACTAGTTTATCAACAAACTGACAATAAAGGAGTTTCATAGTCAATGCAATTGGATTATTGGATTTGCAATCAGAATACATGTACTACAAACACAGACAAAGGTTTTCTCTTTCCGCCTGTCATTTTTCCTTCAGTCCACCTTCATGCGCTCTAAAACTAACGCAGCAGTCGAATTACAAAATCCTGTGCATTATATTGGATGTATTCTATCGTCAGTATTATATATAACAGTTTAGCTGTCTTCATTAATCTGCCTAAAGCCATATACAAACTGTAACCGTAAACCCATTCAACTTTTTACACGAAAAAACTAACAACGATGCATAATATGGAACCTTGCTTGCTGTGTCAATCATTTAGGTAGTATGAAGAAAAATTTGCACTTAAAACACCCATACATGAGTTACGGAACGAAATATTTAGAAATAGAAGCTCAAATGATTTTTAACTTGTGATATCCTTCTGAATCATCTTATTCGAATTGTGCGATTCTTCATAGACACTGTCTGGACAATCGTTATATTTTCTGTTTAGCATTAACTTCAAAATATTCTATACCACATTATATATTTTAGCACAAGAAGGTATACAAGAATATTTTTTGCATTTAATTACCTTCGTTATATTATAATTTGGTGATCGGAACCTCATAGTTTAGGTTAATCATTTCCACTACCCACTGAGTGAGTAGTATAGCAGTGTATGGTATAAAGAAAAGAAAGTATAAGGCATATGAAATATGATAAAATGTAAATGAGTGTAGATTACTAATAAAGTATTTATGAGAACGAGTGTATTGAATTACATTCTGCACGTTAATGTAACTGTCACACAATTATAAAACAGGATGAAAGGTTGGAATTTGGAGAGTGTAGTTATTGCATTACCATGATTGATTTCATTATCTACAACAAAGATAAGTAAATTAAGCTACAAGTACTACTACACATTATTACATATGTAAGATCTGTAACGCTTCTTTGTGCCCCAAACAAAAAATTTATGAAGAGATAAAGATATAAAGTAATAAATACCGTCGAAAAGTGCAGAAAATCTTATTTATAAACAGTTAAAACACAAAGATGTACGGAAAGGAGCAGATTTGTAGAATAATTAGATTTATTGACTATGAATAATGAACATGGACGAATATAATAATAACTACACAAATAAATAATAAACGTATACTATATATAATAATGTCTTGTATTTATTTGTTCACATTATAGAGAGCAAATTACGGCTACATTAACAATATATGATAATAAGTAACTGTGCCAAGCCAATTGCAGATAATTAGATAATAAAGTATGAAAATGAATCGGATATGCAATCATGCAATTAAAGGTATAGTTGTACAAACAATGTTTTAACAATAATTTACACTAATTTCAGTTTAAATAGCACTGCATTAAGATCGAATGTTTAATTGGAATGGGATTCACCGGAACTAACAATATTACTAAATGTTTATTTGTATGTAACATAAAAGCAACGATCAAATGGAAGATTATTTAAAAATAAATCTTATATAGTGGTACATAAAATAAAAGAATTACGAGTACTAAGACACATTGTTGGATTTTTTTCTGCATAAAAAGTGTTGAATTCGAATAGTGTCATAGTATGAGAAACAACGACATAAAATAATAAAACTGTTGAATATTTAATCAGTGTTCTTCCTCGATCCTGCATACTACGCTGTTCCTTTTACCATAAAAACCTCTTCCACTTTCCATACACGGGGAATTATTCCAATGCCTGCATATAATATTGCGTTTGCCCTGTGACCGATCAAGTGTAATACATTTAAGTTGATGCAAATCGTTAGAGAATTGAAATTCATGAGCAAGAATCACCCTATAGCGCAACTTTGTAGTACTGAATAAAAATTTAATTTAAAAGCTCTTAGGCAAATCCAATATTGCATAATTTTTTCATTTCAAAACACAAAACGAAGGCTATAAATAGAACTTGTAAAAAACAAACATAACGAATATTCTCATCTGGACCAAAGCCAAAGTAGCAATGCCTGTTGATCATTTTTAGTCTCTGCATCGATCTTTTCAACAGACAAATAAAGAAAATTATTCAATGTCACCAGATTTCTTAAATTCCAAGGGTATTTGAAACTCCTCTAAAATCTCAAAACTCAATCTGTTGAAATATTCCCACTGAAGTAAAAGAAATCTTATAGCTATATGATATGCATAGTCTTAAAGAGCAAAGCCTATAATTCTGTCTGGAACTTTATTAATTTTAAAGTGGTTTATAGTTTTGGACAGCGTGATCGTTCATGTAGCTCAAATGTAGCCGCAAGATTAGACTTATTACAAAATCATGGGACCAGCTAAAAATAACATAGATCAGGCTAATTGACGTGTTCAAGTGAACACTGAACTTGAACTTTGATAGGTTGAAAATTAACTAGTTATTGGATAATATTTAATATTATGCAAAATGAAAAAAAGCCAAGATAACATGAGTATAATGCTTGTGGAGAAAGCTGTGCAGTCTCAAGATGCCCTTATAACAAAGGTTAGTGTAACTTCTTGCTGGTTGGTTTATCAGACGCCTATTATGTAAAGAGAAGCCCTGAAAATCACAATTAAAAATAATGTTTGTTTCATTTGTATTGTGTAATGTGCAATCAGTTCTAAGCTTTCTAGCACTTTCCACCACATTATGACGCTTTTGTGTAGCCCAGTTTAGTTCATTAATGACTCCTTATTATCTACGATTCATTCACATCTCGTTACTACTGTAGAATGCTATTTATTCTATGCATAAATGTTTATTCAAAGGAGTATGTTGGCAGTATGTATCTTACCACTACGACAAACTTGACATGACACTAGTGACGTGTAAGAGTTGACGTAATCGCCAAGAACTTCAAATGGAAGCACCACACACAGATATACTCAGATATACATAAACTTTTAAAGCATACGCCATACTACGCCATGTGAATGGATTAATCTAAACAACTGGTTGTATAATCACCGCCCACAATATCCTTAATATCCTACAGATCGTTCGAATAAGCTTAAAGTATTGGCACAATAATCGTGGTTTTTTGAAAAGCTCACAACTGCTTCTTCTTCTAACCAACAGTACACGACAGGATGTGGAAAGATGTGCGCGAGCAATATCACATTTGCCAACAGTGAGATAAGTTGCAAAAATTCTGAGACAAAAATAGCTATGGGTCATGTAACTGCAGCCAACTTACTTTCTTCCTCTTTTCCATTCATTCTTCACTACAACAAGAAACCACCAAGCCGAAAAATCTGTTGAAACCTCCAAATTCTAGTTTAATTTCTACATATCTCCAATAATTAATTATCGGTTCCAGTGCTTGGCAGGTTTACTCAATCGCACACTGTGTGTCAGGCAGACGTACACACAATATACAACTTCTGTACAGTTTTATTTGTCTCACTTCAAACCTGAAAGTTCAAATAAAAATATTTCAAAACGTGACTACTCATTAAGAACACATCCGTCGAAATAAATTAAAATTCCTCCAATTGACACACAAACAAATAAGGTAGCCACAAAAGGTGTAATTTCTGTACCGTTGTGTAACTGTATAGAATAGAAGATGCCAGTAGTTCCTCCGAACCGTGGCAATCCGTCACAAAATCAGAAGCCTCCCTGGGTCAGGGACTCTTCTTCGAATCAACAAGTAACTTAGCTTGGCATTAATTCGAGTATAACCTTTTAACCCTTGCCTATGCTTTGTTCTCTTTATAAGTCTCTGTCCGTAATCTATCACGAATTTCTAGATCTCTAGTATTTAACAAATTTGATTCTACGGCGTTTGTCTCGTTTCTGCTCACTCTATTCTACCTTTATATCCTTTAAGCCGCTTTGTCAGTCATTGTACGAAGAATTGTTTTCATCGGAACTATCATTTCCACTTTTCATTTTAGCCACCTGCAACAGATGTTCCATGGAGAAGAAACTTGAAGCCTTCAAGTGAAAGAAGGCTTTCTTCAGGTACAACTGCACCTGAGCCTGCTGCAGAGACTCCCAAGGCACCTAAGATTCAAATCAACCTCAAAGCAGTCAAGAAGTCTGAGAAGAAAGAACCGGTGTCAGAAAAATTGCCCCCAGTGAAATTAAATCCCGTGCCCTTGGAGAAGGAAGGACCCAAAGTAACCAAAGAAGTCACAACTATTCCCATCCAGCGAATCAAAAGCCAGGCTAAAAATGACTCATCAGTATCAGTAGACAAAATGGGGAAAAAGGATGCGGGTGCTGGGGATAAGGGGGGAAGCAAGGCCCCCGCTCCACCCCCAATGCCCCCAGG
>Ga0194135_10000631_pt1 | contig 20711 bp, 24 predicted proteins | sample LitLau_LLRF_2013_FD_134024 | JGI IMG/M metagenome (GOLD analysis project Ga0194135, IMG submission 134024) | Freshwater sediment microbial communities in response to fracking from North America - Little Laurel Run_MetaG_LLRF_2013 (version 2) | ecosystem: Environmental > Aquatic > Freshwater >...
ATGGGTCACTCCTTCGGTCATCCCTGCCCGGCCGCTCGACTGGGGCCCTGGGCGAGATGTGCGTTTGAAAAGCGTAGTGAAGGGCAAGCGAAGGTAAAAATAGCTTCGCTTGATGACCCTGGCAGGAAAAATCCATGACCGTTGCAGGTTTTTACCCAGGGAGCGCTAGCCGGCCCCTGGGCGGACAATAGGCTCGACATTGCTTGAAAAGCCGCCGAGACTCTGCGGCTTTTGCCAAGGAGTTCGGCGCCATGCTCAATGTCTTGTTTGTCTGCAGCCAGAACAAGCTGCGCAGCCCCACCGCCGAGCAGGTGTTTGCCGACTGGCCGGGGATCGAAACCGCTTCGGCGGGACTCAATCACGATGCCGAAGTGCCCCTGGGCCCGGAGCTGGTGCAATGGGCCGGGCTGATTGTGGTGATGGAAACCCGCCACCGGGAAAAACTGCGCAAGCGCTTCAAGGCGCAGTTGAATAACCAGCAGATTGTCTGCCTGAACATTCCCGATGATTACGACTTCATGGACCCGGCGCTGATCCAGTTGTTGCGGCAGAAGGTGCCGCCGTTTCTTCCCGATGGCGGCGAGGGTCGCTGATATGCCTTTGCTGTTCAGGGCCCTGCCCGCGCTGCGGTAGTGGGATCGCTGGCGAGCCTGCGGCTCGTTCGCAGCCTTCGGCAGCGGCTACATGAAGCGGATGCAGACGCTAGCGGCACGGGCACCTCTGTAGCCGCTGCCGCAGGCTGCGCAAGGCACCGCAGGGGCCTCGGCGGTTGGGAGAGCGCTGGCGAGCCTGCGGCTCGTTCGCAGCCTTCGGCAGCGGCTACATGAAGCGGATGCAGGCGCTGGCGGCACGGGCACCTCTGTAGCCGCTGCCGCAGGCTGCGCAAGGCACCGAAGGGGCCTCGGCGGTAGTGGGAGCGCTGGCGAGCCTGCGGCTCGTTCGCAGCCTTCGGCAGCGGCTACACGAAGCGGATGCTGGCGCTGGCGGCACGGGCACCTCTGTAGCCGCTGCCGCAGGCTGCGCCAGGCACCGAAGGGGCCTCGGCGGTAGTGGGATCGCTGGCGAGCCTGCGGCTCGTTCGCAGCCTTCGGCAGCGGCTACACGAAGCGGATACAGGCGCTGGCGTCATGGGCACCTCTGTAGCCGCTGCCGCAGGCTGCGCAAGGCACCGAAGGGGCCTCGGCGGTAGTGGGAGCGCTGGCGAACCTGCGGCAGTGGCTACAAGGCGCCAAGGGCGGCGATCAGTTCGGGCGAGGCGTTGTACAGCGGTGTGCTGCCCTGCAACAGGATCTGCGCGCTACGCCGGTAGGCGGCGCCATCGATCAGTAGCTCCCCGGCCACTTGCCGGGCATTGATCAGGGTCTCCAGCACCCCGGCGGGGTTTTCAATCGCCAGCGGGTATTCACCCTTCGCTTCACCTATCAGCGGCGCCCGCGCCAGCATGGCATGGGCCACGGTGCCTTCGGCCAGGCAGGCCGCCGCCAGGCAGCAACCGCCGGACACCGCCAGGGACGGGTGGGCGTTCTGCGGGGTGAAGTAGCGGGTGGCGATATCCCCGCCGTGGCGCGCCGGGCTGACGATGCAGATCTTCGGAATGGTTTCGCTGCGCCGCAGGTCGTCGGCGCTCATCAGGCGGCCGTCGCGCTTGCGCAGGCCCATGAGCAGGCCGCCTTGCACCATCAGCTCCAGCAGGCGGCTTTTGAAATGCGGGTCGGCGTCCAGTTCGGCCGGGCTTTCCTCGCCGGTCTTGCCCAGGTCCGCCGCGCGCAGGATGACCATGGGCACCGCCACATCGATGCAGGTTGCGACAATCCCATCCAGCAGGTCGGCCCGCTGCCAGGTGGGAAACAGCGCGCCGGTCTTGGCGCCCACCGGTTTGTCGAGAAACAGGTCGACCCCGGGAAACACCCCGTTGACCCCAGGAATTCGCGTGTCGCTGAGCAGCCGGCCGTCGCGCAGGCTCAGGCGCGCATACATCGTGGTCTGGGTGTTGCTGTTGAAGATCTCGATCTGCCCACCGCCCTCCCCGGGCTGCAGCCAGCCGCGTTGCAGGGCGTACAACGGCAGGGCGGCGGACATGTTGCCGCAGTTGACGCTCCAGTCGATGGCGCTCTTGCCCGCCGCCAGCTGCGCCAGGGTGCTGATCATCCGTGTCTCGCCGGGGCGGCGTTCGACGATGAACACCTTGTTGCTGGTGGGCCCGCCGCGCCCCAGGCCGGTGATCTGGGTATTGCCCGGCCACTCGCCCTGCAGCGGCACGCCCATCAGGTGGCGCAGCAGTTCTTCCACCAGGGCTTCGTCCCGCGGCAGCGCTTCGCGGGCCAGGATCAGCCCGGTGGAGGTGCCGCCACGGGCGTGGCACACCGGGAACTCAGGGATAGCAGCAGGCTTTTGCAGATCGGGCATGGCGGGCGCCTCCACGGTGGGCGAAAGGAGCCGCCCCTTGTCGGCCGGGCAACGGGCAGCAGCGCAGCATGATAAACCCTGGCGACCTATCCCGGGGCGGCGGCCTGCTGCCCCGCTATCGCCTGCTGCGCCCCTTGCTCGCAAGAGCCCTGCACCGTACTTTCTAGCACCGCCGCGCGGCCCCTGCCCGCAGGTGGGTGCAATTCACCGCCCATGGACCCGGAGCGCTGCCATGCCCCAAGCCCCCCAACAATTGCTGTTTCTGCCCGGCGCCTCGAGCAACCGTCAATTCTGGCAACCCCTGGCTAGGCAGTTGCGCCATCCGGCACGCCAGGTGCACCTGGGCTGGCCGGGGTTCGGCGACACCCCGGCCCGGGCTGACGTGCAGGGCATGGACGATCTGGTGGACCTGGTGCTGCAACACATCGACCAGCCCAGCGCGCTGGTGGCCCAGTCCATGGGCGGCATCATCGCGGTGCGCGCGGCCCTGGCGCGACCGCAGCTGATCACCCACCTGGTGTTGAGCGTCACCTCCGGCGGCGTCGACATGGCCGAGCTGGGCGCCACGGACTGGCGTGGCGACTATGCCGCAGCCTACCCGCAGCTGCCGCGCTGGTTCGTCGACGACCACAGCGACCTCGGCCCGCGCCTGGGGCAACTGCGCATGCCGGTTCTGCTGCTGTGGGGCGACTGCGATCCCATCAGCCCGGTGGCGGTGGGTCAGCGTCTGGCCGCCCTGCTGCCCAACGCCTGCCTGCGCATCATGCCCGGGGCCGGGCATGACCTGGGCCTGAGCCACGCGGCCCTAGTCGCGCCGTGGCTCGATCGGCACTTGAACGGCGAGTCGATCCACCGCGCCTAGCCGCGTCCACAACCGCTCGTCTTGCGGCGTATTTTTTTGCCAGGGGCCATTTGACTAAGCGTATCGAGGATCTAGATTCCACTCGCGACTGCAGGCAAATGCACCGCGCCCGACGCCGGTTCGTCCAGGCCCCGAGCGTCAATGCCCAGTAGCCGCGCCATGGAAATCCAACGCAGGCCTGCCTGGGCATTGCGGGCCTCTAACGCGACAGCAGGGAGCTGGACATGAACGACAACATAGTGGACATCCTCATCACCATCGATGTGGACACCATCCTTGAAAGTGCCGAACAGGGACTCTTCAAACTCAGCCAGGACGCTTCCACCCCTTCCCAGCTTTACAACATCTACGACGGCAACAACCGACTCTCGGACCTGGTGGTCTACATGGTGGTGCGGCGCAGCAATGCCGATGGCGCCGACGGCGGATCCGAGCTGGCGGTCAACCTGCGTCAGGGCGACCAGTTGCGCTGGCGCGCCACCAGCCTGTCCAAGGGCCTGTACTACTCGGTGATCCTGTACCAGTACACCCAGACCCACCCACCGCTGAGCGAGGACCCCAACCCCTACCTGACCAACGTGGTGCCAACGGTGCTGCCGAGCACGCCACTGCCCATCATCAACCGGGACAACCCCGCCGGTCAGCCGATCCCGCAGAACGTCAAGACCTTCTACTGGCAGGCCGACGCCACCCGCGTCTGCACCCGGGTCACCTACACCTGGTCCTTCATGATTGTCGACCGTGATAACAAGGTCCTGGGCTACTGCTCCTGGGACCCGTACTTCTCGATCCGCTAAGTTCAGGCCTCAGTTCCGGCCTTAGTTCAGGCCAAGGCGCCCTCTCCCTGCCCGAGCAGGGAGAGGATGCGCGGCCCCTCTTGCCCTGCCCCCGGCACTGCCACTATTTTGTCCCTCCCGTCCCGCAGCGTTCCGGTCAATCCCGCGACTGCCGATGCAGCGGGCACCACCCCCATGCCCGATCGGAGAGCTTATGGAACTTGCCACCCTGAGCCTGTTCATCCCCGCCTGCTTTGCCCTGAACATGGCCCCCGGCCCGAACAACCTGCTGTCGGTGAGCAACGCCACCCGCTACGGCTATCGCCGCTCCTGCCTGGCGGGTGCCGGCCGGCTGCTGGCGTTCGCCGCCATGATCGCCCTGGCCGCCGCCGGCCTGGCGGTGGTCCTGCAGACCTCGGAGCTGTTGTTCCAGGCGATCAAGATCCTCGGCGCGGGGTATCTGCTGTACCTGGCCTGGCAACTGTGGCGTGCCAACCCCGGCACTGAAGCCAGCGAGGACAGGGCCCGCGCCGGCCTCTGGGCCCTGGCCCGCCAGGCGTTCCTGGTGGCGGCGGGCAACCCCAAGGCGATCCTGATCTTCACTGCCTTCCTGCCGCAATTCGTCGATCCGGCGCAGCCGATGGGCCCGCAGTTCCTGATGCTGGGCGCGCTGTTTCTGGGCCTTGAGTGGATCGCCATCTGCGCCTACGCCTACATGGGCCTGCACATGCGCCGCTGGTTCGCCGAACCGCGCGGCAAGCGCCTGTTCAATCGCGGTTGCGCGCTGCTGTTGTCGGGGGCGGCCTCGGTGCTGCTGATGGCACGTCGCAGCTAGAGGCGTACAACCTTCAGTCGGACGGGTACAGCCCATGCATGAGGGGTTCTAGGCATTTTGCTCGGCGCGACGGCGGGATCAAATCCTGGCGGGGGGCGGCCAACCAAGGCGGCTCCCGCAGACGGATGAGCGCGCCCCCCCTCAAAACAGCCGGGACGTCGGCGCCTTGATGGCGGTCGAGCCCCGCCGCCGATGCCCTACCGCGACAGGATCGAAGGCGCCCGCCTGATGGCGCTCCAGGGCGGCAAATACCTGCAAGCGGGCGCGATGCAACAGCACGCGAACATGACTGCGCGAAATGCCCAACCGCCCGCCGATGGCCTCAAGCGCGTGGCCCTGGCGCTCACGGGACAACAAGACCCGGCGTTGCAACAGCGGCAGGCTGCTCAGCGTCTGCTCCAGGCAGCCACGCAGTTGCTCGGCGCACAGCAAGGCTTCCGGGCTGTCTTCGTGCCACTCCAGTGGCGGCGGCGCCCAGTCACCCTCCTCGGCAAAGCGCTGGTCGCCCGCCTGGGCCGGCCGCACGAAGCGACCCGCCTCGCGACGGTTCTGCACGTAGCAGCCCTTGGCCGCGTTGGCGGTGATGGTCAGCATCCAGGTCTTGAGGCTGGAGCGGCACTGGAAGCCGCCAAGGTTGCGCACTATCGCCAGCCAGGCGTCTTGTACCACGTCATCGACGTGGCGCTGCCCGACAATCGCCAGGGCCACCGAGCGCATGGCGCCCTGATGCTGCCTGACCAGTTCGCGAAAGGCCCGCTGCTCGCCGGCCAGCAGGCGCGGCAATAACTGCAAGTCGTCGCTGACGGCGGTCAGCGGCAGGTGCTGCAAAGATTCCATGTCGAGGATCTCCATGCTCATCAGCTCGCCCCTTTACCGCCGAGGCAACAATCCTACGAACAAGCCTAGGAAACGGATGCGCACTCGTGCACATTTTTCTCTGCGCGCCGCGTCCGGCTCGCTATGATGGTTGCCCATGAACCCCAGCCCCGCCCTTCGCCAACCCTGTCCGCCCGGCGCCTGCATCTGCGAGCGCGAGCAGTTGCTGGACACCCCGGGAGCCGACCTGCGCATCCTCCTGCTCACGCGCCAGGAGGAAAAACGCCTGCTCCAACGCCTGGAAAACCTCAAGGACCTGGCCGACCTGGAACACATGCAGCGCCAGATGCTGGAGAAACTCGGCATCCGGGTGCAGATCACCCCCAGCGACAATGAAGTGCGCAGCATGCGCGGCATCGCCATCACCCTGGGCGAGTTGCCCGGGTTGTGCCGCAAGACCCGGCAATCGATTCCGGCCGCCATTCGCCGGGCCATGGAGAACCGCCCGGAAATCGCCTACCGCCTGCTCGATGCCCAGGACTTGCTGCGCGATACCTGACGGCAAGTTTCAGCTACAAGCAGCAGGCTTGCGGCTTGTGGCTCAAAGCTGGAAACTTGCCGCTGCTTTTTCCAGGACTCCCCTCATGCAAAACACCCCACTGAACGCCGCCGACTTCGAGCTGATCGAAGACACCCTGCTCCAGTACGGCGACGACCACTCGGTGCTCAATCCCTGTGAGCTGGACGGTTACTTCACCGCGCTGGTGTCGGGCCCGGCTCAAGTCGATATCGCCGAATGGTTCCCGGGCATCTGGGGCGGCGAAAACCCGGCCTGGGAAACCCCGGAGCAATGCCGGCAGTTCATCGACCTGTGCGTGCGCCACATCAACACCCTGGCCGCGCAATTGGCCCAGGCCCCGCAAGCGTTCAAGGCGCGCTTCGAACAGACCGAGCACCAGGGCCAGGACCTGCTGCTGGCCGAAGAATGGTGCTTCGGCTACCTGCGCGGGGTGGCCGTGGGCAACTGGCCGGAGATGCCGGCGCCGCAGGTCCGGGCGCTGCAGTTGATCATCGACTGCGCCGAACAGGACAACTTCGAACTGCCGGCCGACCTGGACCTGGAGCAGCATCGCCAGCAAGTGGCGGCCATCGAACCGGCCGCCTGCGCGCTGCATGCCTACTGGGCGGCGCAGCGCTGAAGTAAACCGCATCCGAAAAAAAACGCCGCGGGCTCCGATCAGGGCCCGCGGCGTTTTTGTCTGCGTCCTGCCAGCAGCGCGAGGCTTACAGCAGTTTGCGCTGCACCGCTTCATCCAGGGTGCTGCGGGCCAGTTGCTGGACCACGTCGCGGGTATCCGCCTGGAAAGGAACGGCAACGATCAGCAGCAGTTGCATCCAGGTGCGCACCGATTCGCTCTTGCGAATCCGTCCCAGCTCCTTGCCGTCCTTGTCCTTGAACACCGTCTCCAGGGTGAAGGTGTTCTTCGCCGTGGATGGAATCACAAAGAAGGTGACGCCGGTGATGATGGCCGAGGCCATGCTGAACTGTTCGTTGTTGTACAGGGTGGCTTCGGCGTACAGGTCCGACTCGACCTTGTCGGTGCTGACCCGGGCAAAGCGCCCGGACTGGCGGTAGGTGTCGGCCACCACGGTTTCCCAGGCGGCCGCCGGCGCGCCGGCGGCGGCATTGGCCGGGCCGCCGTTGACCTGGTACATGGCGGTGGTGCGAACAAACGCGCTGGGCTTTTGCTCGGCGGTCTGTGCCGCCGGCGGCCAGGTGCCGACAGCGCTCAGTTCGTGTTGCGAGTAGGACACGCAGCCGCTGAGCAGCACTGCGCCGAGCACCAGGAGGTGCTTGATGGAAGCCAACATGTGTCTCTCCTTGATCTCAGTGTTGCGCCAAGCGGGCGCTGGCGTTGTCCAGCAGCTTGGCAACCAGTTCGTTCAGCTGCTTGGCGCCCTGGGTCGGGGCCCAGTACTCACGACCGTACAGGCCGACGTTGCGCTCGAACTTGAGCTGCTCCTTGGCACTGGCCAGTTCCTGGCCGTTGCGGTCGACGATCGACAGCTCGCCGGCCAGGTCGAAGCTATCGACGTAGATCGGACCGTTGACCCAGATCCACACGGTCAGGGTCAGCAAGGCCCCGGGCAGGTAGCCCGGATGCGGTGCGCGGTGCCCCTTGAGCGAGGTCATGTTGAATTTCAGCACCACATCATCCTCGCCCAGGCGGGTGGGGAATTCGCTGAGCTGGCGGAAGTAGCCGGCACTCTTGACGTAGGGGGTCAGCTGGGCGGTGAGCGAACGGCTGATGGCGGTGCGGGTGGCTTCGTCGATACCAGGAGCGCTGACCTGTACATCGGCGATTTGCGCGGTGCGCGGGCTGCTGATGGGCGCGGGATGCAACGGCGCGCCCAGCGGGCCGGTAACGTTGTAGGAGACACAGCCGGTCAGCGCCAGGGTGGCGACAAGGGCGGCGGCCCCGAGCAGGGTTTTGAACACGAAATATCCTTATTGAAAGACGAACAGCACCTACGTCTCGACCCCAGCGCCCAGAACTTTAGGAAAACCTCGCATCCAGCCGGGCGCTAGAGATCCGCTCCGTGGCCGCATTGATAATCCGCTTCATAGGCCTGGAGCATGTTGAACAAGTGCTCCTGGGGCATGGTGCAGTCCTGCAACGGTTCGGGCGCCACCCCGTTCCACTCCTCATCGGGGTCGCTTTCGACAATCAGCAGCGGCACCTGGGCGTTGTTGAAGAAGGCCAGGATGTCGCGCAGTTCCTGCTCGCGCTCTACATGGTCGTTGTGAAACAGCTTGGCGCTGTAGAAAAAGCCCTCGGCGCCACGGCGCAGATAACCCTGAGCAACGCTCAGGGACAGGCCCAGGCGCTGATGGAGAAATTTGACCAGCGCCAGGCTGGTGCTGGGGGTCGCCGTGGCGAGGCTGATGCGGGACATGGCAGGTTCCTTGAAAAACGACAGGTAATGACCGCGCGGTTACTCGGGGCGCCACAGTTCGAGCCCCTGCACATGACGCTCGATGTCGTCCATGTCGTCCTCCCCCAGGGTGCGGTCGAAGGGTTCGCTGAGAATCCTGCGCACCTGGGCCAGGCGCTGGGTGACCTGCTGGTTATCGATGAAATCGGTGGTGGCGCGCTGGTAGTCGGCCACGGGTTTATCCCTGTAGTAGGCGCCCATCTTGTGCAGCGAGATCAACACGAACTCCAGCTCCGCCAGGGCTTGCAGGGCCTGTTCGCCGGAGAGGGTGATGGTGCGGTTGCGTTCCTGCATCGAATACTTCCTTGGCTCTCAACCATTGGACAGAGCGTCGCCAGCTGGGTAGCGTGCGGCGCACATTTCAAACAGACAGGCCCCCAACCATGCTGATCAGGGACTTTCAAAACAGCGATCTGCAAGCCTTGCTGGCGCTCTGGCTGGACGTTTCGATCCAGGCCCACCACTTTATCGACCCCGACTTCTGGCGCTCCAAGGTCGAGGACATGCGCAACCTCTACATTCCCCATGCCCAGACCCGGGTGGCCGAACACGACGGCCAGCTCCTGGGCTTCTACTGCCTGCATGAGGATCAGCTGGCGGCGATTTTCGTCGCAGTCCAGCACCAGGGCCTGGGCTTGGGCAAACAGCTGCTGGCCGATGCTCGCCAGCGCCGCTCGCGCCTGGAGCTGGCGGTGTATGCCGCCAACCTGCCGAGCATCGGTTTTTACCGCCAGCAGGGGTTCCAGGTGATCGGCAACGGCATCGACCCCCATACCGGAGAAGCCGAACTGATCATGGCCTGGCCGGGCTGAAGGACCAGGCTCACGGCGCCTTGGCCGGGGCCAGCTTGAGCCGCGTCGGGTCGATGGCGCAGGCCATGTTGCGTAACTCGCCGAGCAATGACTGGCGGGGAAACGCGGCCCATTGCGCCTGATCGTCCTTGCGCGTGACTTCCACGCCCTGGGCGAACGGCTCGGAGAAGTACACCCGGCCGAACTGCGCCGACTCATCCTTCTCGCAGTTGATCACCCGAGTCGCCCGCGAGCTGCGGATCGGCGGCTTGCCACCGCCCAGCTCGGTGGGCTTGGCGTAGTTGTTGACCAGATAGAACTGCCGCAGGTGCGGGTTGTTCTGATAGAGGGCCAGCGAGTTGGCGGCAAAGTAGGTGGCCAGCTCCGGGCTTTCCAGCACCTTGAACAAGCCCTCCGGACGCTGCGGCGCCGGGGCCTCGCTCTGGCTGCCCGAATGCGCGCAACCGGCGAGCACGACTGCCGCGCTCAGGCTCAACAGTTTGTTCATCGGCCCGCTCCCTGGGCCAGGTCCGGCCGCTCCTGGTCGAACAATGCCTGATCGATAGTGCCCTGCAGCGAGCAGAGCAGACGGGTCTTGCCGTCTTCTTCGCTGAGCATGAGGATCTTTTCCGTGGAACCCGGCGCCGGGGCGATGCCCGACGCAGCGGCCGGATTGTCCTGCCAGGGCGCCGTGGCGTTGAGTTTGATCTGCGGCCGGGAAATGAAGTATTCACCGGCCTCCTGCCAGCCGGCCTGGGGCAGCGCGGCCATCACCGCGGCGCGGCTGGCGTCGACTTCGAAGCCCCAGAAATGGAAGCTGCCCTGCTCGCCCAGGTCGAACTGGCGGTCGTAGTAGCCGGTCAGGCGCAGGCCGTGATCGATCAGCGGGCGGGAAAACGCCTGGGATGCGGAGTAGTTGTTCAGGCGGTCGGCGACCGGCACCCAGGCGATGCCCTGGCGCTGATTCTCGGCCAGCTTCACCACCTGCCCGAGTTCGCCGCGCTGCTGATACAGGGCCTTGAAAAAGCCCGGCTGGCAGTCCAGCAGGCTCTCGCTGAGGCTGGCCGCCTGGGCAGTACCGGCCCACAGGCCAAAGAACACGGCCAGCAGCGGTGAGGTGGAAAGGCGGGGCAAGGTGCGCGTCCGGTGCATGGTCTGGAACATCCTGAGCAGGCGAAAAAAACGCGACTCTACCTGCGCAGGCCGCGCCGAGACAAATCCGCTTGCAGGCGCCCGGTTTGTGGGGCCGAGCGGCGCCGCTTCAGAGAAAAATGCTGCCCTTGAGGTACAGGGCGCCGTGGCCGCTGATGATCACCCGGCCGTTGTCCAGCACCTGACACTCCAACTGCCCCTTGCGCGCCCCGCCCTGCTGCGCCCGCAGCTGGCGTTTGCCCAGGCGCGCCGCCCAGTAAGGCGCCAGCGAGGTATGGGCGGAACCGGTGACCGGGTCTTCATTGACCCCGACCCGCGGGCCAAACCAGCGCGAGACGAAATCGAATTCCCGGGACGGTGCCGTCACGGCGATGCCGCGCACATCGAAGGCGGCCAGGGCGGCGAAATCGGGCTTGAGCGCTTCCACCAGGGATTCGTCGTCCACCACCAGCAGGTAATCGTCGGTGCGGTACAGGGCCTCGGCCGCCGGCAAGCCCAGGGCTTGCAGCAGGGCCGGAGCAATCGCCACGGCCTCGGGCTGCTTGGCGGGAAAATCCATGGACAGCAGGCCGCCCTCGCGGCTCACCCGCAACTCGCCGCTGCGGGTGGCAAAGCGCAGCACGTCGCGGCGCTCGCCCAACTGCTCGAACAGCACCCAGGCCGCCGCCAGGGTGGCGTGCCCGCACAGGTCGACTTCCACCGTGGGGGTGAACCAGCGCAGTTCGAAGACCTCGCCCCGGGGCACGAAATAGGCGGTTTCCGACAGGTTGTTCTCCAGGGCGATGCGTTGCAGGAGCTCATCGGGCAACCAGGCCTCCAGCGGGCACACCGCCGCCGGGTTGCCACCGAAGACGTGAGAGGTAAAGGCATCCACTTGATAGATATCGAGCTGCATCGCGGTCATTCCTCGGCGCCTTGGGCGCGGATCTGTTCCAGGTAGTTGTAGATGGTGTAGCGGGTCACCCCCAGGGCCGCGGCGGCCTTTTCGATCCCGCCCTTGACGATGAACACCCCGCGTTCCTGCATCTGGCGCACGGCGTCGAGCTTGTGCTGCTTGCTCATGCGCGCCCCGTTTGCCGGGCAGGCGCCCTGGATGATCTGCGCCAGCAACTGTTCCATGTCGCGGCTTTCGTCGCGGCGTGGCGCGGGCGCGCTGCCCAGGCCCAGCAATTGCCCGAGGCAAGCGTGGGCGGCGGCAATGCCGCTCAGGTCGCTGTTGCTGCACAGGCTGGCGAAAGGCTGCCCGCTGCGGTCGCGAAAGATCACCGTGGAACTGCGCAGCTCACGGCCGTCGGGGGCCAGGGTCGGGTAGTTCTCCAGCACCAGCGGGGTACTGGCGGAGCGGTCCTGCAGGGCCCGCAGCACGGCGGCGAACCCCAGGTCCTGGCGCGGCCCGCCGAGCACCGGGTCGCCCACCTGGCGCCCGGTGACATGGCCGTTGGCGATGGCGACTATCGATGATTGCGGGCGATCAAGGTCATGCAGGACGATTTCCACATGCTGGCCAACCACGCCGGCAAGCATCTGCAAGGTGCTGGAGAGCACCTGCAGCACCAGTTGGCGCTCGGCAAGCAAGGCATCGCAAGTCGGGTTCATGGGCAGTCACCAAGAAAATTGGCCAGGAAAAATATCAACACAGTGTTGAATATTCAACTTTTAGTTGATTGGCGCCGCAATCGCGCCCACCCGTCGTGACAATTGCATCACCAGGGCCATTGCTGCAATATCCGCAAACGCAAAGCATTCTCATTAAATACCCCTCTATTCAAGTGCTCTCCCCCATGACCCCCAACCTGCTCCTCGTGGAAGACGACGCCCGACTGCGCGACGACCTGGACCTGCATTTCCGCCAGCGCGGCTTTACCGTCACCAGTTGCACCGACGGCCGCCAGGGACTGGCCGCGGTGCGTGCCGGGCACTTCGACCTGGTGCTGCTGGACATCATGCTCCCGGGCCTGGACGGCCTGGCCCTGCTGGAAACCCTGCGCCAGGAACAAGGCACGCCGGTGATGCTGATGTCGGCCCTGGGCGCCGAGCAGGACCGGATCACCGGCTTTACCCGGGGCGCCGACGACTACCTGCCCAAGCCCTTCAGCCTGGCCGAGCTGGACGCCCGCGCCGACGCCCTGCTGCGGCGCATGGCCCGGGTGCAACCACCGCCGGCCACGCGCCAGGACCGGCTGCTGAGCTTCGACGAGCAGGCCCAGGACGTGCTGCTCCAGGGCCGTGCCGCAGGCCTCACCGGTTCCGAATACCGGCTGCTGGTGACCCTGCGCGAACACCCCGGGGAAACCCTGAGCAAACCCTTTCTCTATCAGCACGTACTGCACCGCATCTACACGCGCCTGGATCGCGGCCTGGATGTGCACGTGTGCAACCTGCGGCGCAAACTCGCCGACCTTGGGGTGCAGCACCTGCAGATCCAGGCGGTGCGCGGCGCCGGCTACATCCTGGTGGAGGCGCAACGTCACTGATGCGCCGTCATCCCCTGCTGTGGAAACTGGCCGGGCTGCAGATCGGCTTCTGCCTGCTGCTGACCTGGATCATCTGGACCTGGGGCCTGTCGGCCGAGCGCAGCACCTATTTTCTCGACCCCGCCGACCGCCAGTACCTGGCCCGCTATGCCCAGCAGGCCGAGGCCGCCTGGCAACAGGGCGGCGCGGCGGCGGTGGATGCCTTTGAAAAACGCCTGGCGGCCGAGGAGCACACGTGGGTCGCGGTGCTTGGCGAGCGCCTGCAACGCCTGGACGGCACGCCGCTGAGCGCCGAGGACGCCAGCCACCTGACCTTCATGCGCAAGCTCGACTGGCCCATGAGCCGGCGCCTGCAGGACGAATTGCCCTATGTCAGCATCGAATTCCCCGAGCACCCGGAGCAAGGCCGGCTGGTGCTGCAACTGCCCGAGCGCCTGCTGCCCGGTGGCCTGACGCCCTGGACCCACCTCTTCAGCCATGGCGTGGTGCCGACCCTGCTGGCCGCCCTGCTCGGCCTGTTGCTCTATCGTCATCTGGTGCTGCCGTTGAACCGCCTGCGCGACCGCGCCGATGCCTTGCGCGCCGACGACCTGGACAGCCAAGGCCTGGGCACGCCCCTGGTGAACCGCCACGACGAGCTGGGGGAGCTGGCCCTGGCCTTCGAGCACATGGCCGAGCGCCTGCGCCAGAGCCTGGCCCAGCAGCGCCTGTTGCTGCGCACCTTGTCCCATGAGCTGCGCACGCCCCTGGCGCGGTTGCGCATCGCCCACGACAGCCCTTTGCCGCCAGAACAGTTGCGCCAGCGCCTGGACCGGGAAATCGCCGACATGCAGCGCCTGCTGGAGGACACCCTGGACCTGGCCTGGCTCGACACCGAGCGCCCGCAACTGCCCACCGAAGCGGTGCAAGTGCTGTCGATCTGGGAAGCCCTGCGCGAGGACGCCTGCTTCGAAAGCGGCTGGCCGGCCGAACGCCTGCCCTGCCTGCTGGATGCCGATTGCCGGGTCCAGGTGCACCTGGACAGCATCGCCCAGGCCCTGGAGAACCTGCTGCGCAATGCCATCCGCCATTCCCCGGAGAACGGCCGGGTGAGCCTGCGCGGCTGGCGCGAAGGCGCCTGTTGGCACCTGTGCCTGGAAGACCAGGGCCCAGGCGTCGCCGAGCAGGACCTGCAACGGATCTTCCAGCCCTACCAGCGCCTGGACTCGGCCCAGGGCGAAGGTTTCGGCCTGGGCCTGGCCATCGCCCGGCGCGCCGTGGAGCTGCACCAAGGGCGGATCTGGGCCAGCAACGGCCATCCCGGGCTGTGCCTGCACCTGCTGCTGCCCGCCGCCTAGGCCCTCGGCCTGGAAGTGTTTAGAAAGTTAATGCGCTTTACTCGCAAATAGCAGTCATTATCATTCGTGATCTTCTGTTTCTGCCCCTGTCCGGAGATCACCGATGTCCATGCGCTCGCTGCGTCCTTTCGCCCCCTTCCTGCTGTCCGGCTGCTGCCTGCTCAGCCACGCGGTGCAGGCCGCCAATGCAGGCTCGACCCCGCCGGTCCTGGAGCTGGAACCGCAGAACGTCATCGCCACCGCCAAGGAAGAAACCAAGCAGGCCCCAGGGGTTTCGGTGATCACCGCCGAGGACATCCAGAAGCGCCCGCCGGCCAACGACCTGTCGCAGATCATCCGCACCATGCCCGGGGTCAACCTCACCGGTAACTCCACCAGTGGCCAGCGCGGCAACAACCGGCAGATCGACATCCGCGGCATGGGCCCGGAAAACACCCTGATCCTGGTGGACGGCAAGCCGGTGGGCAGCCGCAACTCGGTGCGCTACGGCTGGCGCGGCGAGCGTGACAGCCGCGGCGACACTAACTGGGTGCCGGCCGATCAGGTCGAACGCATCGAAGTGATCCGCGGCCCGGCGGCGGCCCGCTACGGCAACGGCGCCGCGGGTGGGGTGATCAACATCATCACCAAGCAGGCCGGCAGCCAGACCCACGGCAACGCCACGCTCTACAGCTCGTTCCCGAGCCACAAGGACGAAGGCGCGACCCAGCGCGCCAGCTTCGGCCTCAGCGGCCCGCTGACCGACAGCTTGAGCTACCGGGTCTACGGCAACGTGGCCAAGACCGATGCCGACGACGCCGACATCAACGCCGGCCATGAATCCCTGCGCACCGGCAACCAGATCGGCACCCTGCCCGCCGGCCGCGAAGGGGTACGCAACAAGGACCTCAACGGCCTGTTGAGCTGGAACCTGACCCCGGACCAGAGCCTGGACTTCGAAGCCGGCTTCAGCCGCCAGGGCAACCTCTACACCGGCGATACCCAGAACACCAACAGCAACAGCACGGTGAAAAACCTGCTGGGCCACGAGACCAACCGCAGCTACCGCCAGACCTATGCGGTGACCCATCGTGGCGAATGGGACTTCGGCAGTTCCATGGCCTACCTGCAATACGAGAAGACCCGCAACACGCGGATCAACGAAGGCCTGGCCGGCGGCACCGAAGGCATCTTCAGCAACAGCGAGTTCTACACCGCGGTGCTGCGCGACCTGACCGCCCATGGCGAGGTCAACCTGCCGCTGCATGCCGGCTTCGAGCAGACCCTGACCCTGGGCAGCGAATGGTCCCAGCAAAAACTCGACGACCCCAGCGCCAACACCCAGAGCACCAGCGAAGGCGGCGCCGTCAGCGGCCTGAGCTCAAGCAACCGCAGCACAAAGTCCAGCGCGCAGATCTTCTCGCTGTTCGCCGAAGACAACATCGAACTGCGGCCGGGCACCATGCTCACCCCGGGCCTGCGTTTCGACCACCACAGCATCGTCGGCGACAACTGGAGCCCATCGCTCAACCTGTCCCATGCCCTGAGCGACACCCTGACCCTCAAGGCCGGCATCGCCCGCGCCTACAAGGCGCCGAACCTGTACCAGCTCAACGCCGACTACCTGCTCTACAGCCGCGGCCAGGGCTGCTACGGCCAGAGCACCAGCTGCTACCTGCAAGGCAACGACAAGCTCAAGGCAGAAACCAGCGTCAACAAGGAACTGGGCCTGGAGTACAAGGCCGACGGCTGGGTGGCCGGCCTGACCTACTTCCGCAACGACTACAAGAACAAGGTCGAATCCGGCCTGGCGCCGGTGAGCCGGGCCAGCGGCGGCAGCGGCGCCTACCGCAACGCGGCGATCTACCAGTGGGAAAACGTGCCCAAGGCCCTGGTGGAGGGCCTGGAAGGCACCCTGACCATCCCCTTGGCCAGCCAGCTGACCTGGAACAACAACTTCACCTACATGCTGCAATCGAAGAACAAGCAAACCGGCGACTACCTCTCGGTGACCCCGCGCTACACCCTCAACTCGATGCTCGACTGGCAGGCCACCCAGGACCTGTCGCTGCAAGTGAGCGTGGCCTGGTACGGCCAGCAGACGCCGAAGAAGTACGACTACCACGGCGACCGCGTCACCGGCAGCGCCACCCAGCAACTGGCGCCTTACGCGATTGCCGGGGTCAGCGGCACCTACGCCCTGACCCGCCACCTGAGCCTGACCGCCGGGGTCGACAACCTGTTCGACAAACGCCTGTTCCGTGAAGGCAATGCCCAGGGCGTGAACAACATTGCCGGGGCCGGCGCCGCCACCTACAACGAACCCGGGCGCACCCTGTACACCAGCCTGACCGCTTCGTTCTGAGCCATCACCAAGAGCCATCACCCAGCCCCCGCCGAGAACGCCTGATGAGAACTTTTTTCCTGCCCCTGGCCCTGGCCTGGGGCCTGGCGGCAGCGGCCCTGGCCGCCCCCGCCCCGGACCAGCCCATGGACCGCAGCCTGCTGCAACGCCAGGACCTGCCCTACCGCTTCACCAGCCTGCAACTGGATTCCGCCGATGGCCAGCGCCACTACCAACTGTGGATCGGCAAGCCGTTGCAGGCGCCGCCGCCACAGGGCTACCCGGTGTTGTGGATGCTCGATGGCAACGCCGCCCTCGGCGCGCTGGACCCCGAGCAGCTCAAGCGCCTGGACCAGGGCCAGGCGCCGCTGCTGGTGGCGGTGGGTTACCAGACCCCGCTGCGCATCGAACGCAACGCCCGCACCTATGACTACACCCCGCAGCAACCGGGCCAGGCGCTGCAGCAAGACCCGCTGACCGGACAACCCAGCGGCGGCGCGCAAGCCTTCCTGCAACTGCTGCGCGAGCGCATGCGCCCGGCCGTGGCGGCCCAGGCACCGATCGATAGCGCGCAACAGACCCTGTGGGGCCACTCCTATGGCGGCCTGCTGGTGCTGCAGGCGCTGTTCAGCCAGCCCCAGGCGTTTCGTCACTACGCCGCCGCGAGCCCTTCGCTGTGGTGGGGCGACGGCCTGATCCTGCCCCTGGCCCAGGGCCTGGCCGAGCGCCTGCGGGGCCATCGTGCGCAATTGCTGCTGATGCGTGGCGGCGCCGAGCCGGGCAACCCGCGCCAGCCAGCAGGGCCCGAGGCCGACCAGCGCGCCCGCCAGTTGCAGGCGCAACTGGCCCAGGTGCCGGGGCTGGCCCTGGACTACCACAGTTTTGAAACACTCAGCCATGGCCAAACCCTGGCGGCCTCCTTGCACTACGTGCTGCAGCGGCTCTACCTGCCGGCGGCCAAGGACTGAAAGCCCCGCGCCCGGGTGCAAGGCCCGGGCGCCGAGTTCCAGCGCAAGACACGGAGTGCAAGCCTTGGGGCGGCGGGCTAATCTGCCGCTCGCCCCGCCACGTGTTCCGGATCGCCAATGCCCACCTGCCCCGCCACTCGTTTTCTTGCCGCACTGGATGCCGACTGGGCCGCGCTGATCGCCGCCGTCGGCCCCTGCCTGCACCAGCCCCGCCCGGAGCGCGAGCCTTATCAGGCGCTGGTGCGCGCGGTGGCCTACCAGCAACTGCATGCCCGCGCCGGCGACGCGATACTCGGCCGCCTGCGCGCGTTGTTTCCCGGGCAGGCCTTCCCCACGCCCCGGCAACTGGCCGCTGCCAGCCTGGAGAGCCTGCGCGGCTGCGGCTTTTCCGCGCGCAAGGTGGCGACCCTGCAGGGTATCGCCCAGGCCACCCTGGACGGCCGCGTCCCCGATGCCGCCAGCGCCCGCGGCCTGGACGACGAACAGCTGATAGAGCGCCTGACCCAGCTGCCTGGGATTGGCCGCTGGACCGTGGAGATGCTGTTGATCTACAGCCTTGAGCGCGAGGACATCTTGCCGGTGGACGACTTTGGCGTACGCGAAGGCTACCGCCGCCTCAAGGGCCTGGAACAACCGCCCAGCCCCCGCCAGCTGCGCCAGATCGGCCAGGCCTGGAGCCCCTGGCGCACCACCGCCGCCTGGTACCTATGGCGCGTACCGTCTCACAAACCCTAACCCTGTAGCCGCTGCCGCAGGCTGCGAAAAGCCCCGAAGGGGCTTCAGGGGCCTCAAGAGCGGCGCCTGCTTCGCAGTCGTTCGCAGCCTGCGGCAGCGGCTACAGACAGCCAGCGCAACCAGTTGCAGCCGTGCAGCCGTGCAGCCGTGCAGCCAGTGTCTCGTTTACATGCCCAGCCAGTTGGGCAGGGCCAGGGAGATCAGGGGGACATAGGTCACCAGGATCAGGAACAGCAGCAGGATCATCAGCCACGGCATCGCCGCGCGGATGGTCTGGCCCAGGGTCAGGCCGGTCACCGCCGAGGTCACGAACAGGTTCAGGCCCACCGGCGGATGCACCAGGCCGATCTCCATGTTGACCACCATGACGATGCCCAGGTGAATCGGATCGATCCCCAGCTTCATGGCAATCGGGAAGAAGATCGGCGCCAGGATCAGCACGATCGCCGAGGGCTCCATGAAGCTGCCCGCCACCAGCAGCACCACGTTGACCATCAGCAGGAAACCGATCGGCGTCAGGCCTTCGGAAATCACCCAGGCGGTGATTTCCTGGGGGATCTGTTCGGTGGTCAGCACATGGGCGAAGAGCATGGCGTTGGCGATGATGAACATCAGCATGATCGACAGCCGGCCCGACTCCAGCAGCACCTTGGGGCAGTCGCGCAGCTTCATGTCGCGGTACACGAACAGGGCGACGAAGGCCGAGTACACCGCCGCCACCGCCGCCGCCTCAGTGGGCGTGAACATGCCGCTGTAGATGCCACCAAGGATGATCACCAGCAACAGCAGGCCCCAGAACGCCCGGCGCGCAGCACTCAGCCACTGGCCAAAGGTCGCCCGTGGCTGGGCCGGCAGTTTTTTCACCCGGGCCACGATGTAGATCGCCACCATCAGCAGCAGGCCCAGCAGCAACCCGGGCACCACGCCGGCCATGAACAGCTTGCCCACCGAAGTCTCGGTGGCCGCCGAGTACACCACCATGACGATCGACGGCGGAATCAGGATGCCCAGGGTCCCGGCGTTGCAGATGATCCCGGCGCCGAATTCCTTGGGATAGCCGGAGCGCACCATGCCCGCCACGGCAATCGAGCCCACCGCCGCCACCGTCGCCGGCGAGGAACCGGACAGCGCGGCGAACAGCATGCAGGCCAGCACCGCGGCAATCGCCAGGCCGCCACGGATGTGGCCGACGCAGGCGTTGGCGAAGTCGATCAGGCGCTGGGCCACGCCGCCGGTGGTCATGAAGGCCCCGGACAAGAGGAAGAACGGAATCGCCAGGAAGGTGTAGGCGTCGGAGGTTTCGAACAGCTTGATCGCCAGGGAGCTGAGAGAGTCCTGGCTGAACATCAGGATCGACAGCGCCCCCGACAGTCCCAGGGCAATGGCAATCGGCACGCCGAGGAACATGAAGACCAACAACAAGGCAAACAGACAGAGCACGGCCATCAGTCACGCTCCTCATGGTTGCCCGCCAGTTTGCTGGCCTCGCCCGCCTCGTCGGCCAGGCCCAGGCCGACCTGCCGGCGGGTGAACAGGCGGTAGAAGATCTCCAGGTAACGCAGCAGCACCAGGGCGAAGCCGATGGGCACGATCACCACGATGTGGCTGACCCGGATGCCGAAACGGTCGAGGTCTTCGGCGCCGATATGGGCGGCCATGATCGCGCTCAGCCACTTGAAGCTGGCCACCATGAACAGCCCGGCATACAGCAGGCAGCACAGGCAGGCCAGCAACGCCAGGTAGCGCTGCACCGGGCGCGGGGTCAGGCGCACCAGGGCGTCCACCCCCAGGTGCCCGGCGGTGCGCACGCCATAGGACATGCCAAAGAAGATCAGCCAGCCGAACAGCGCCTTGGTCAGGGCCACGCTCCAGGTCATGTCCTGGGCCAGGCCCATGCAGGCATCGCCCAGTGCATTGAAGAAAGCACTGCTGGCGGCCCAGCGGTCGGCCAGGGCAAAGAACAGCGTGTAGATGTTGTTGAGCATCACGTAGACAAAGGTCACCAGGGTCATGGTCGCCAGCAGCAGGGCAATCAGGCCCTCCTCCAGGTGCTCCCAGATACGTCTCAGGGACTGCATAGAGATACCTCGCAAAACGGGCGGGGCCGTCCGCAGCGGGACGGCCAGAGGGCCATCAGTGACGCTGGTTGGCGGCGTCGGCGGCCTGGATCAGCTCGGCGCCGACCTGCGCCTCGAACCGGCTCCACACCGGGCGCATGCTGTCGCGCCAGGCCTGGCGC
>Ga0194135_10000632_pt1 | contig 20663 bp, 8 predicted proteins | sample LitLau_LLRF_2013_FD_134024 | JGI IMG/M metagenome (GOLD analysis project Ga0194135, IMG submission 134024) | Freshwater sediment microbial communities in response to fracking from North America - Little Laurel Run_MetaG_LLRF_2013 (version 2) | ecosystem: Environmental > Aquatic > Freshwater >...
CACTACACACACACAATATAAGTATACTTAATTGTATAGCCCTGGTAGTTAGTTAGTGCAGGTATAGGCTCATGCAGAATATATATATACATAAGCTATTCTTATCGAATGGAGATACCGTAATTCAGCATAAACCATAGCGAGTAATCAAACCGGAGTGTTTGGTTGATAGCTGTGTAAATAAAACTGGGTTCGTCAATTACACTAAAATTCCTTTGTAAAGAAGTTGGAAGAAAGGTGAGCTGAGAACCAAATCTCCACTCGTCGTCGTCGTCGACGTCTTCTCGACTCTTAAATTTTTGTCATAAACTGAGAACGCTACACACTCTTCTTCTTTAGGGACATACGCTTAATTAAATTCCAGTCGTTAAATTTTAAGAGGAAGAAGGAAGGAATCGTTTGCTCCATGGAGGATTTTTAAGGTCTCAAATCGTGCTTTTTAATGACTTGCTTTTGCATCGAAATTTTATGTCCACGTGTACGAACTTCTCTCTCTCTCTTCAGTTTTATCTGTGCAGAGGTCTTACGAGTACTTCTTGCGATGGTTCATCCGGTCGAAAATATTCATGCGAGTTCACAAACAAACTTCACCTCGTGTCATGTATTATATACACGTTGAGAATACGCATTTCATCAACAAACTCTGAATGAAAACAATGCGTTATAAACAAGGGTGTTGAGTTTCGTGAGTTTGCATAACAGCAATAAGTATATACACATGGGCTTGTCCGTTCAATATTGCTCAAGAGTCGAGAGCTCACTTATATTGCTCGCTCTCATCGCCTTACTATTGTGTTCTCTGCTTAAAGTAATTACAAGATCGAATTCAACAATCCATCCAAGTATTCATATCAGCCATGTGCATTCTCAAATATCTACAAGACAAGGTCTGACTGCAAAGTAATATTTTCTTGTCTCTCTCTCTACGAACGAACGAGAGTCGTGAAATCAGAAATCGCATATCACATTCTTCATCCGTACTATACACTCGCTGGGCCTCCTCCTACACATCGTAAATACTGCATTTTAATAATAAGATTCCATTCACTTGAGCATAAGCAGAGAGACTGTGAGTGTGTGTGCATTGTCAGATATGACTCAAGTATGCGTGCGAGTAGTATCGGTATAACGCCTACATATTTTCCATAAGCAGTATTCTTTGAAAGACAAATTTAATGCTTGAGATTCAAAGACCCATCGTTGTTCACTTTCACAGCGTTTGCTGCTTCAACCGAATGGATAAAACCAAAATGGAAGTAAAGTGCAAAGGGCTATTAAAACATCCACTGTATATCTCCTTTGACTAATAGAAGGTTTCCAGAACTTCAGATTTCAGAGAGAATGTAAGTTTCTTGTAATATCTGGCAGAATGGCTGCAAAAGATATCCTCAGCTTCGACCTGCTTGCACAATATACGCGTATACCTACTATAGTGACTTAGCAGTATATTATAGTATTATTTGGTCACAGAAGTGTATATAGTTATGCTTAGCTAACCACAGGAATCGGTTTCCAGCTGCACACGGTCTTTCGCAACATGGCCCACTAATAAAAGCATAACGATAACAAGTTGCTAAAACTGAAAGTACAGAAACTACCCAGAATTGTTTCTGGGTTTCTCGCACGCAGCAGGTCTCATGTAAACTTTTGTTAAGCAAGCCGTTCCGAAACAAGTCCATATATATATGTATATGTACATATGACAGTGTTGACCTGTCTGAAAGTAGTCGTGTAGTGGTGAAAAGCTTTTCATGCATTAAGAGAAGTACAATTTCGCAAAGTCCTTAGTTCGACAAACAAGAAGACTACGCGTAGTGACCAATGCTAAAATGAAAGTGTATACTTTGACCAATGACCACGACATCGCGAGAGAGCAGGGAACATACGAGAAAGCCCAAAACAAGACACACATATGAACCAGATGACAAAACCAAAGTCCCTGAGAATGTCCTAAATACTGGAGAGACTTTTATTCTATTTTCGTTGACAGGAACCCATATGTGGACACAAAGAGATGGATGGACGCTTGAATGAATGAGAACACATTCCATCCGTATACACAAGCTTACAACTCGTCTCCTCTCTTGTACATATCAGCAGAAAGAACACACAACAGCGGATGAACACACACACACACAGACAGGGTAGAAGAACTTTCACCCTCGAACTAGACTATAGGCATGGCACTATTGCAAGCACACATACAGGAAGGAAGATGTACGAACCAAAAGCGAAAGCTCTGGATGGATTCTTCTTCAAGGCATAGCCAATACAAATCCGATTCAATATCCATTCCAGCACTACTATGAAGAGCATATCGTAGGTTGGTTGTCTCCTTTCCCTTCTTCTTTCTCTACCTTCTTTCGTTCGCTCACTGCTTCTTCTCGGATGAAAGGAAAATAGCATGAAATAACCGTGCCAGATAATGTGATACGGGTCACTACCACCCTCAACACTTTGTAAACTTTGTATCAACCAAAAGCTGTCTCATCATCATCATCGCCGTCGTCAGCGGAAGAATGTGTTTCTTCTCTCTAATCTCCTTGAAGTACATGTGATCATGTAGTACACGGGACTCATATAAAGGAAAGAAAGAAATATATTGAATTTGGTCGGAGTAAGCAAAATCATCCACTGCCGGCTCAATGGGCTAATTCAGAGAGAAAACTGTTTTGTAATAACTATTATAGAGTAAAATCAAATCAAAGATTAGAGTGCTCAAAACGTAAAAAGTACTCCGTATAATAATGATCATCACCGTTGTTGGTTTGTGGAATACTTTTTGTGTGTGTGTGTGTGTTTCTTTGCAGCGACTTCTGTTGAAGCTGAGCACGTATGAAGTGAGAAGTAAACAAGCACCTGTGAATCGGATCCTAACGAAGAAGAAAAAATCGGATTTTACTTTGGCAAGCTACACTCACTCTCAGGCTGGTTGAAGACGTAAAGGAGGAGTAGGAGTTACTGCTGCCACGCCGAAGTCTACGTAAACTCTAAGTCAATAGAAGTGAATGGGGGAACTCACACAGGTATGGCGTAAGATAAGACAAGATTCGTAGAGCTAAACAAAGTTCACTTTTTCTTGTTGAGACTTCTTGACTATGGTAAATAAATACAAGGATTTCATCTTTGAGAAAACCTTCTTAGCGTTTTATTTGTATTTCTCTCTTTCTCCACTCCAACTTTTTCCCGTGAACTTACATCATTGACCGTATATCTAACTTTTTGACTAAGGATTTGCCTCTTAAGCCTTCGCTTGTTTCTTTAAAAAAGAAGCTAATAAAATAGACGAGGAATAAGTCAGGCTAAAGCTCAAAGAGGAAAGGGAAATATTACATGTTCGGCTGACTACCGTAAACTCTTCCTCTGACAGAGTTTAGTGCTAACGATAAAGCTTGTTTCTATCAGAAGTAAAAGACCAAGTGGACCAACTACAAAAACACTTGGATCTTGCTGGATTGGTCTTTGCTGACGGTGAATTTTGTTCCAGCCCAGATATCTCAAAAGTAATGAAAATCTCATTCCTGAAACTACACACACACACACTCACACACACTCCAGTCATCATATGGCAAAGTCAAATCACACGAGAGTTACCTTTTACAGTATATAGAGCCAGCCAAACTCTTGCTTTTATTGTAGCTCACAAATAGGGAGCTTTTTATTCGTATCTACTTCAGAAATCAGGCATCAAATAAAAAGTCTACGTTTCTGTCTAAATGGAATCTACATTTCTGTCCAAAGGCAAGATTACAATCTTCTAAATATTTAATAGTCGAGATTGTTGTGACACTCAAAATTCTTCTGCGCCTCTCCAATTTATCGTACGTATTTCATACTCACGGATGAAGAATGCTAATGTTGGTAAATATGTCATCTGATGTAGTTAAATATTTTTGGAAACGACTACTACAGATATGTTAGCTCTGAAGGCAAATGGTTATTTCCACGTAAGTGTACAACACATAAGACACGACATACAAGACAGATATACTTATGCATTTTATCCGATGGCATCTCTTATGTACGAGGAGTAGGAGTGAGCGAAATAGATTACATTTCTTTTGGGTCCATTAATATAAACATTTGAGACAGCAATTCTACGTAAGAAGAAGTTCATCCATAATGGAATGAGTATATTCATACGCATGAGCTGTAATATAAGTTTGACTACATGAAAACTTAACACAAAAGATCTCTTCATGCTTTTGACGATGAAGACTCTTATTTAACACTTGGCATATCTATCTAAACAAAACGTGAAGTGAACTAAATTCAACGTGTCAACTCATCCGGCACATCCCTTACAAGTTACAATACTTCTTCTAACGAACTTCTTATCGTGTGGATCTAACCTGAAGGTAGTCGTGTATTCTTATGTACGTGTGTGTGTATCTTTGCGAAGATGATAAATTCTAAAGAACTGCAAAACAACCATCGAGAAGATGAAAACACCTTCAGCAGCGTTTCAAATTCAAAGGATCGAATGAACTAGAAAAGGTTAACTAAAAGGATGCTAATTCACACTAAGTCTCACTATAACGAACGAAGTGTTACATGCAAAGATAGAGCAAACTCTTTCAGAAATCATTCCTCATTGTACTGCAGAGTTTTAGAAATGTACGAATAATTGAGACTTTTTTATTGTAAGTTCATGCAGTTGAAAATGAAAGGAAAAGTCATTGTGCATTCCTCAACAGGGAAATAATGAGTAACAACAAAAATCAAGTTCAAGAACAACTTGGAGGCAAAGACACTTGGTTTCTGTAAGACGACTACACTCGCACTCTCGAATCTGCTGGCTGGTATTTAGTCCTGCTCATTCTAGCCATTCGCCAGTTATAAGAGTACCTACAAAGAATATTCTACATATCCTGGGGAATGAAAACGAAGAACCTGATTTCAAACAAATCCATGAACAATAAAGAAACAGGTCCAGCTTCTTAGCGAGCCACAACCACCCAGTCTTAATTTGCTAACAACAACGGAGACTTCAGAAGATATGTTGTAGGGAATCTGAGTATTTGTCAAGATAAAAAATTAATTTACATAACCTCGGTATTAAATACGCTTGGACTATCCGTTCATATCACTAACGACTAACTTATTACTTTTCATTAACAGATGAATTCAGATTTTAATCTCTTAAATCTTTTCAACTTACTTCGTAACTGAACTCATATGGTTATAATTCGCAAGTGAAGATCTTGTCGCTTATAAATATCCTACCAGCTAGCAATCTGAAATATTTTATTAAATATTTTACGTAGAGTTGTATGAAATTTAATTCTAGGCACATGATAAATTCCTCAGAAATGTATTCTACACAGGAATATTTTGGTACTACACGAGTGTTACTTACCGTGTAGTTTCTTACCAGCAGCAGCATCAAAAGCCTAATTTATAGTACGTAGGATAAAATGCATTCATTCAGAAATATGAAATACGAATAATGGATATGAAGTCAGAATACGAAGAGAACTTTTGTCGGAACTTTTCTGTGCGTGCAACTCTTAATGTAAAGTAAATCATTTTAATTTATGAGTTCAGCAATCTTGTAGTTTCGTGGGTGTGGTGCAAATGGTTTAAGCCTCGTGAGATGTGATTGGACTGGTAATATGAAGTACGATCAGTTGTTGAACATTTGAAAATGAATTTCAAATCCTAACCAGAATTTATCTCGTTCGGTTGAACGAGACAGCTATAACTACTTGGAGGAAGATTAGTTGCATAGACTAATACAAAAAAACCTTATGGAGTGTATAGGAAAAGTAAAACTTGCACATAAAGAAATGGAAGGTTCTCACCCGGCTGGCTGGCTACAAGAATGACTGGTCTAATTTTTTCACATTAATCACAATCGATTGTAAAATGATTTCCTCATAGAATATAAGCCTGTGTGTACTTTTTCCCATGGGTTATAATTCAAGCGGTTAAGTATTCTGCTGCTGCTTTAATTTCACTTTTAACAAATACGAATCGCAGGTTCTGGCAACTACGAAGGAATTTAGGCAGAATATTTATTGGTGATTAAATAAATTGAAAGTAAAATGCCAGTAATTTATTAATTTGAAAGGTTTCTCGCATCATATATGAAGTTATCTTCGTGCAATCACCCATCATCATCGTGTACGTAGTGACAATAAGAGCAATGAGATTGAAATCTCACCGTAAACTGATCCCTTGAATTTTAACTAACAACGACCACACTAGTTGAAATAATCGAGAATAAATCATCGATACTCACAGAATTCATGCATAAAGCAATTTACAACAATGAAGGAACGGTTAATGACTGCGACTGACTATACGGCATGGTCAATGGTTGAAAAAATGACATCAATTCATCCAGACAAGGCGTTTTGAGTACAGTACTTGAAACTCACTCATGTAGTCATACATCATCTGTAAACAATGAATGTAGTAACTCACAAACTATGTGATCACACAAACTAACACTGAATGGGTTAGTCAAGAACAACCAACAACAACTTTCGGTTCAAACAGAGTGGAAATATTGCAATTTAACTTTAAATAAGAACCAAACTGCCCCTTGAGGTTCTAGCCTAACCACAAAACTAACTCTAACTTACTTTCAATGTTATACACGACGGAAGAGTGAGATGGATGCTGCAGATTCATTCTGTACACAAATTCCCTCTGACAAACCACAGTTTCGTCTCATGAATTCCATTCCATTGCACTGCAAACTTTTATATATTCGCCATCATCATCATCATCATCTTCAGTCGTACCAAATAATGCAAGCGTACATATATACACAAGTACAAGATGTGCCTAGAGGTGCAATAAGATGCCTGCAGCTGAGAAGTCACCATATTACCACAATTTTTTCCTCCAATCTCGTAATATACGAACTAAGCTTCTTTTACAGTTGTCTGAAGAAGTTACTTGCTTGCGTAGCCAATAAATAATAATCACATCTCACAATGCGTGTTCTTTACCGTACTCGAATCTTAAATGCAGGTCATTGTCGTTGGAGTCGTTCCTAGCACCTATGAATTGCATGGCCTACCATTACCAGACCGTTTGTCTCACCGTCTTCTTGTTATTCTAAGGAATATCGAATGCTATTAGCGTTTGAATAATCCTTCGAAATGATATCCACTCATGTAAAAGTTAAGTACAAGGCAAAAATTATGTTGCACAAGGAATGCAGACGAAAAGACAGCACACAGACAATGTCGCTTTATATCTTCTTCTTATGATGCCCAAGAACTCATCCGTCTTACAAGTTGTCTGAAGATCATGACGAAAGATGAATCTCTCACTATTCCTAGCAGACATGTACGATTGAAATGATACAAAATACAATCTCTCTCTTCGGACTGCTATAGTATATTGTCTATGGGGAGAGTTGCCACTCAAGGTCTGTGTAATATGCAACAACAAAGAGTTCAGCTATGAATCTTCACAGTGCAAAATGAAACAATGCCAAGCCCATGAGTAAACGGTGTAAATAAATAAAATACACTTTGTAGGTTGCCACATTAATGTTTGAAGCTTTACATTTTGTTCTGCTGTCTGTGTATTCTACTTCTTCTTCTTCTTACCAATAACACATTCTAGTCTAAAGAGATGATTTTCATTATAAAATATTTACACTTTATATGACCGCATTTTATGTACTTGTTCCGTGTATGTAAGAATAATAATAAAGATACACGGAATCACCCTGTTGTAGCATTCCTAGACGGATATATATGAGAGTATTGAGAATGTTAATCTTTGACTGAATGTGTATTATCTATACGAACACTTAGTTAGACACAAAGCTATGCCGTGAATTTAAAAGCCTCTCCATATTTAGTCAGAGCAAGTCAATATCAATCACACTTAAGTTCGTCATAAAAAGCATTCTCATTTGAGTTACCTTAATCGTCTCAATAACAATATCTTCAAAGGATGAAACGACACTTTTTGCATGTTATGTACCCTGTATAGATTAGCAATGACGATATGGGAGACTGTCCTGGTTTTTATACGATGTCTTTCTGTCTTTACAACATCTCCTCCTACTCTATTACGTTGTTATTTGCAGTACAACTCGCGTAACACAAATATGCACACATGCATTATATGACATTGAGCGTATTATCATTGAACTAGAAAAAAGGATTTACCGACCTTTGGGAAGAAGAAGATGATCAAGAAGGCATAAGATTTAATGAGTAATAATACAGACGCTATTACACAATTCTTTATTAGAAAAGTAGGTGTAGTAATCTTTCTTCTATAAGGATATCCCGTTCTTATTCCCTCACTTCCAGGAACTGCAACAACTTGTAATCGCCTTCTTAACAGTTTAGTAGACAAGTCCAGTTGCAGGAGCACACATTAAAATAAATGCAGTAAACACATTAAAACCGTACACATGCAGAGTTTCAAGCGCAATTTCGTATGAGAAGTGAGTTAGAATGATTCTTTAATAGTCTTGAGTTCACACTTCTTCTTGTGTTCTGTATACAAGTTTGGTTATTTGAAAGAAATTCACCAAACACACTCGGTCGTATATATATAACACACTTCACTCAAGATATAAATTACTTCCTTCGCAGAGTCATTTCTCTAAGTGGTACACTCACGTATACAAAATGTCTACAAGAGTTTGTCTTCTTCTTCTACCTGGGAAAGATTATTTTTCGCGTGGGATGAATTTTAATGAACTTGTTGTATTCTGGCAAATATGTCTACAACTGTTGTGAAATAGAAATAACGTAGAAATAAGTATGTCTAATAGTTGAGCTGTGTAATTTAAACTTTTTATGTTGAAAATAACAGTAATTTGTAAATTGTTCGGGTTTGTTAATTAGTTCGTTTCCTCAAGTTCAATATCAAATCCAGTTTTTTTACTATTCACTTTTACTTTTCCCGTCTATATATTACTCCAGAGAGGCATCAGGCTTCCGTCTTAAAGCACTCAGCACATTTGAGAGAATCAAAGAATGTCTTGTTTTCTATTAGTTCACAGTCTGCATGTACATACATATGTATATAACTGGTATACTCTTATCAAACCAACAATTTATAGATATATATAGCGCAAGACTTATTTGACAGTCAATATGATTTAGCAGAGTCGAATGAATGAAGTGGAAATTGCGTACTTTCCAAAGTAATTGATGTATGTAATGCAATTAGTTGGCAGTCAAGCCTTTAATTAATCAATTATGGTTTACTACACTATTGTAATTATGTTCTCTTTGTCTCATTTATCATTGCCGAGTATATATATTTTGTAAATATGTGCGATATCGGAAGTCAACTCAATTTGTATGTCATAATTAGGCAACTTTTACTCCAGCTCAGGTATGGTGGCTTGCATATCTTCTCATGAGTCAGTTTTTGGTAAAAATATTGACGATGGTGATATCCTCTGGTGTTCGCACTAATTTGCACAGAGCTGTCTACACTTTTTCCAATCAACTCATTGTCTAGTACATATATCCAGCAGCAACGCCTACATAGGAAGTGAACTCTAATTAGTCTCGGTGTAATTACTTAATACGCCGAAATTTTATTGGTCCTTTTTATCCGGAAAATTAGCTAATGAAACCTTAAAGCTGTCTCAGTGTATAAATATTTCCAAATAAATTTCCAAATGCTGAGCGATTGTGAAAAGTTCAGATTAGACAAAACTTGCACATATTTTTGGTGAATTGGACTCCTTCTTTCTTCCTTGAGCTGGCGAGAGAGAGAGAGAGTCTACAAGAATAGTAATAATGATGAGGGCGAATTTATTCACTGCATTATTCACATCGTTTAGTGTGCAATTGCAGATGATCGCAAATTCTCAGAGTTTATAACTAGCACACACACTGCAAACTCTCTTGCTTCAGATTTTGTATTTGCAGACTCGAAGTATTAAAATGTGGGCCGTGAAAACTACGACTAAGACGGGAGAAGAATTAAGTTTATATTTACTCTCAAAACTGAATCCGTCAATGATAGATTACTCAATGATAGATTATGAGGAGATCTCCTTCTCTACAAGACACGTACGTAACTCCAGAAAAGTTGTTGAAGAAAGAAAGTCTCAACCCAACTTCTTCACTTGAGAAGGTTCGCAATTGTAACTCCTTTTGACAAACAATGTTTCAAAATTAACACAAGATTTTCTTTCAATCCCAATCCGTGTGTATCATGGAATTTTGAGTAGCTCTAGAAAAATTAGTTAGCAGTGAAACAATTTCATATCGTGAACGTGTATTTATATTTCTGGCTGGAGTTCTACGAGTTCTTTGCCTTTGCTCTTTCTCTCGCGACCAAGTCTTTTTCTTTCAACACGACGACACGATGGAACACTGAGAGAGAGTGTTGTGTGCAAAGTGAATGGAGTCTGAAATATTCACGGAAATGCTGAATGCGGGTAAAAGTCCCGGAAGAAAAGACGAGCTAGACGACTGAGATCCATAAGGGTGGTTAGGATAGAAGGAACTGAAAGTGCTCTGTGCACTAACTCGGGTTTTTACTCGAAAAGTTCGGAGAGACTGGGAAAATGCTTTGGCAGGAGTGAAAGAGCTCAGAAGAATCTCGTAAGCTGAGTCTGTACGGGTTTTCTCAGGTGGTGCTGGAAGGGAAGCAGAACAGCATAAGTAGTGGTTTCACTACTTTTCTCTGTATATATGGAAATCTGAAAACTACTACCAAAATCCTTCCTTTCACACACTACACTGCCTCTTTTATATTGTGGGTAGTAGTTGCTTGTGTACTACCCAGGAGCACGGTGGAGATGAGGGGACCTATAGATATATATGTATGTATGCATATATATAGATGTATGCGTGTTTCTACTACCCGGGTAGTATTATATCCAGCACAATCATCACTATACGTATATATGTATATACTGGGTACTATTGGGTCAGTGCCGGGTATCGCAATACAGAAAACTCTCGTAGGTCCCGAAATACTTTCACCGTTTATTAACGACCCTTCTTCTTTCCTTCTAACCCAACCCGAGTGGTGTTTGCAACTTTCATTCTTTCTCCGAATGAACTCCCACCTTCAATCATTCTTCTTTCATTCCGTACACGCGTGTGGAAACAAACCCACTGATTTTTACTTTTCCACTGCGAACGAGTGCGAAGAAATATATTATATTATTGTGTTTCCCTCAAGTGACTCTTCCACAGACGAAGACTGATTCACTTGTGTACACAACTCATTATTATTACTATTATAGGGAAGGTGGTGGTGGTGGTGGTGGTGGCCGTGGTGGATTCCTCAGGGCTTGATCATTTCTATTTCTACCTAATACACTGAACTATTATTAATAAAGACTTCCACGATATTCGTCCATGGACGAGTGTTGTATTTATTTTCAGGGAATTTTGCAAGCCTTCTTTTTCTTTCGAGAAGAGGCTCATGCACACACGAAGCCTTTTTTCCACTTCGTATCAAATGCTGCACTTCCACATCAGCTGAAAACACTGAGGAAATTTTGTTTTACCTCTACGTGTACTATATTGTATTGCGTCTAGTGTAATAGTCATGAAACGGTGATGAAGAGAAATTGCTACAAAGAACACTCTCCTTCCATATTATAGTACTCTCGGTGTTCCTGTGCAAAAAGGCTTTTCGTTCAACTTGATCCTGCGAGCAAAAACTTTGTGTATCCGTCGTATAGCTTGCTTTATGCTTCTGCTATTCCAATCTACAAGCAGCAGCAGCAGCAGTGGCTCTGTGGAACAGCAACAACAATCAATGCCAGAGGCACATCCAACAACTCCAACATCGACCAAGAACCTAACCAGACTGAAGCAGCAGAGGAAGAAGACTCTCGATGAAAAAGAGAGAAGCCTGTAACAATAGCCTTAGTAGCCTTTTTCGATGTGTAAAACTCATCTAGGCAAACTAGCAGACACATATACAGCGAACGAGTCCTCCTTCTACCTGCCATCAACATTCAGGTGGATATTATCAAGTAACATCAGCCACACTAGGGATAATGCAATATACGCAATATACAATATACGTAGAGATCAAAAGAATCTCTCACTATCATCAACTTCTCTCTCTCTCTCTCTCTCTCGGTCAATTCACCAGCACAGAATTTTAAGCTAATCTTAGGTGCCTCGAGATTACATCGCTACACACGCAGAGGAATATACAACCTGCATTAATATATCGTTGGCATTCAACTGCTCTACACATAATATGAGTTTATAGAGGGAATCATATTACTATAATGCTTGCAGCGAATTCAAACTGCATCTTTCCTCTACTAGACAACACCAACGGAATACTCTTTTTATATCTCGATCGTGTATGGTGGGTTATATAGTTTTTTACGTTACGCGTTTTGAGCCATTCGTTAGGAGGATTCTTCTTTTGTACATCATGACAGTCAATTGTCAATTTTTTAACGTGCATCGTGTATCACTGAAGCAATCTGTTATATTGAAGTACGATCAGTGCGAGTAAGAATGCATGCGAAAGAAAAAACCATTCATGTGAAAAATAAACTTCATTTTTCAGTAGCCAAAATTTCAGGGAACAGACGCAGAGTCACAGAGAGAGAGAGAGAGAGATTCTTACACGTATTTGCTAATATGTAAGGTAAGGGCACAGGCAGAGAAGATCAAATAAATATTTAGATATTGGAGAGTCTTTAGAACTGCTTTAAAAGAGGTGGTATCATTGAAGTCTCCTCTGGAGGAAACGGAGACGCGGTGACATTTTCCAAGAAATTTGAAGGAAGGAAAGTGAGGAAGAAGCCGTAGAAGAAAAGGAAAATGCGATCGGGTGAAAATAAGAAGAAGAAGGCGTGCGTTTGATGTTTGTATGGTTGGTGTGTGCACAACATTTACATTTCATTTCTGCGATTATTATTGTTCTGTTACAGTTGGTGTTCACATGAATGCCGTCTCTCCTACTATGGAATATCCGTATATACGGCCAACGGCAGGGAGAACGGACGCAGAAGGTTATTTAATAGTATTGCAGTTTCGGTTATCTTTCTTTTTTATTCTCGAGACTATTCAAAAGAGAGTGTAATACGCACGCAATCTTTGTTGTATACTGCTTTCCACTTAATGGAACTTGTGGAACCAATATATTATACAACAACCTACCATACCACCACCATTTCTCCGAGATTTGACTTTTTTCTTAAGAAAAATATTAGTGAAGGGCATACAACACTATTACACTCTGCGATTAACTTTTGGAAGCATGGAATGGAGGAATATAAGAACATGGAATATGTAGAAACGTGAATGCTCTGGCAATAGCAATAGCAGTTGTTGGGAAAGTGAGCGTAGCTACGTATATAACTTTATGCTTGCGATGTACATGTATACGGCTGAGTCTTTATTGCTGGAGACTCCATGTGGACTCTTATAGTAATAATATTGCTTTCCCCAACGTCGTCCTACAAAAAGAAAGAGAGACTCGGGTCGGGTGAGTATTCTCAAATTCGGAATGATAATAAAACGCAGGCTCACTCACGTCTCGTCGTCGTCGTATATTCGCCAGCTATGAACCAACTTTCTAGTATTTCCTCCCTTCCAAGCCAACAACAGGGAACACAGGAAAGCACACGAGAAGAAGGTTTTGCAATATTCAGAGCTGATATCGCAGATACCTCGTCTTATAACAATCCTTACGCATTTTGTTGTGTGAATGACTTGAACACAAAGAAATTTCTCTGTAATCCATTCTGCTGGTCGTGTGTGTATGTGTGTCAAGTATATTTATAATATATAGTACCAATATTGGGAGTTGAATAACACTCAAGCGTCACACTTTTATACTTCCTACTATCGGGTAATATTTCCATTCATTCTCCACCGACTATTAAATGACAGGAGATGAGCATGAAGAAAGACCCACTATGGCTTGTATAGCTTTGTTTTTCGAGTGTTCTGCTGCCAACTTGTTCTGTAATACTTTAGTCTCATCAGCATCGAAATAATCGAGTAGTAGTACTACAAAACTATTAATTTGAATTTTGCGTGTGGGTGTGGAGGAAGTGAAAAGGTAGGAGTCCCGCTTCATCTCTCATGATGTGTCATTATATTATCTCCTTCATTAAAATTTTACTCATCATCATCGCATATACTTGAAGGTTTCTAGAGTAGAAAGGAAGAAAGAAACAAGAGAGAGGAGAGCAGCTCGTTTAGGAGCCAGCGATTCACGTCAGTGTACAATTTTAGGCTTGCGTGTAAAGTTATTGCGTAAAAATGTTTATGCCGTTTTTGTTTTTACAGCCAACTCTTGAGAACAGAAGAAGAGTCATGGAGGAATTATAGGGACGAAGAAGCCTTTGAGTAAGATAGGTGTTTAGTGTTTAGAAGGATGATTGAGAAGGAGAGTGGAATTACAGGGAAGATATTATAAAGAATAAGTGATACCCGCCGTGTGTTATGTTATGTGCGGTGGATGGGAAAGCTTATCGAGCGATATTATAGCCCGGCAAATGAATGTTTAGTACCTACGAAGTGCACTCTTTTCTATGAATACCACTCTGAACATTAAAGGGTAAAGAGCTCCTCCGTTGCGTTTATGAGGGTGTAAAAATGAGTGAACCCTGTGCATATAACTTTATAGATGATGATACCCAGGAATAAGAAGAGCAGCAGCCGAACCTTCATCCATTACTTTTTAACCGAATTTCTAGTTATTACATTCCCTTCGACCAAAATCGATGAACGAGGCGCCAACTTATGTCAAACACTTATCATAGGAAGCTATCCAATCTCATCAGTTTGTTACCCTTTCATTGAAATATTGTCTTCGCTATAAGATCGTATAGACGATTCCGTACGCAATTCCCATCTCCGTATGCATGCGAGATCAAGGAGTGAATGCTAATGTGTTTTTTGTTCTGATTTAAAACGTCAAATTTTAAATTAATAACTTCCCTGTAATAATCAACTGAAATTGCAATGCTTTGGAGGTAATGTAAGTGCGTATTAGATATGCTCTGAAGTAGCAATTTCATTGCTTCAACAATTACCTTTCAATAAGTCTGCTTGCCAAAAAGAATTCTCCATTTTCCCGAAAGGAATTAAAATGTCTGGCTGCGACTAAAACCTTATTATTATGCCTATTACCCCACGGGTACTTGTGAGTCAAAGTGAATTGAAATATTCTTATCCATGGAGTAGGTGCCTTGTCAAGGTACATGTACAAAGGGTGGGTTCAAAATTCCAACCTGGAGAAGTTGAGATGCTATGGCAAGCACAAAACGGTAAAACAACCGAGAGCGAGACTTGCGGAGTATAAAATACATGTGGTTGATAATATCATAAGAACACGCTTTACTACAAGTTCACTGGAGTCTGCTGCCTAAAATATATAGTTAGGGCATACAAAGGAAGATCAAATGAAGTTCATTTACTACATTAGAGATTTAAATTGAATAAAGAAATGCTAGTTTGGAGAACGTAATTGTGTGTGGATATTATGTAACAGCAGCAGATGCATATAAAAAGGGAAGGCATAAATGAAGGCACAATGGATGCACCTTTCTTCCTTTGGTCTTTGGTGGTGGTTTGGTGATGGTTGTTCATTTTATCTTTTTACTACTACACGGTACATGGCTAGTTAGTGTGGAATGCAAGGGTATAGTGTCTGAGAGCGAAATGGATAAAGTTTTGAATAGAGAAGAGACTCATGAGGATTTTATTTGAAGATGAGATGGGTTCATGAACACCCCCTTCAGTCACTCAGTTAGTAACAGATGAAGAAGGAAGAAGTAAAAGTGAAGCATCATCATCAGAGTACATCTAACTTCTTCTTCGAACGGGTAGTACAATAATAATATCGTGGGTACTGCTCCTGCTCCTTCTTCTGCAAGGATATCATCATCAGGAACAGCAAGTTGACTAAATATTGTATTATTACATACACACACAACCTCTCACTGGACCTGGACTCTCTCTCTTCATCATCGTCGTCATGATACACATGGCTCTCATACACTGGCACATGAGAGTAAAAAGTATACTGGCACTGGGATTGAAATGTATGGATGGATGGACTTGAAGGCAAGTTACTCAACACAACCAAAGGGAATGAACTCTTCCTTCCTCTTTTTACTAAACTTGACTGAAACTAAACTTATTGAATGCCCCACAATCCCGCTGGTACTATTGCCTCTGGGATTATTCTCTGTGAATACTAAAAAACTTGACAGGAGATCCTCTATGGAACCTTGTGGATCCTTTTATATAGAAAGTGGAAGTAATTGGGTAGGTAGGAACTACGAACATCATTCGAATCAGAGAGCTCTATGACTTTTATGGCAGTACGAAAAGATGTACTCGTGTTTGCAAGTTTTTCAAAACATCAGAGAAGTGCTGGGCGCTTTTTGACAAATAGTACACGGATTGTTTGAAGATGAGATGCAAAGGAAATTAATAGTGTAAGAATTGATGAAAATGGTGACAGTCTTAAGTCTCATATAAAATGCGTCTGTGTCATAATAATGACGACGACGGGAATAGCTCCAAGCCGAAAGAACATGTAATTACACTTCGGCATGTGTCATATGTCACGAGAAGGAATGAACGAAGGGAAAACTTGTTTTTGGAGATTTAAAATACGTCGTCGTCATTCAGTGTTAGGTTTTAGTAAGGCGTTTGCGCAATTCCTTGAAATTAAGGGAAATAATGTAATATATTAATTTTAAGTTGCAATAATATAGAGAAGTTTTAATGTGGCACGCATTGAAAGTCGTTTCATGAATCGCGTTTAACGACAACTTTACGACGATTATTTTGTGTGGTGCAGCAGCTTGTTTCATTAATCTTGTCAAAGTTAGTTGGGTTGGAATTTGGATGCTAATATGCCATTAGGAAACCATTGATTAGAAAGTGTTTATGGGGATGTTGTTTGAAGTGGGATGGATACAACAATAAATGTGTGTGTGTGATATGTGAATGGATTTGTTGGTAAGTATCGATTAGGGTAGCGTGTTAACTGTGACTACAAAGTCGATATATAACAGATATTTCGTGAATTTAAATCTTGTTAAGTACGATAATGTACTATATAAATGTATGGTGATTTAAATTCATAGGGAAATGGATACCACTACTCTTGTGATTAACGTAAGAGGATTGAAACAATCTCATCTTGACTCTTGTACTTCACAACTGAACGTGAAATCCATGTGAAATGTTCAGCCCACTTGTTTATATTTTTAACTAACACCTTCTTCCAATGTATTTCGGGGTAAATGGTTCCTCCAAGATTTGACGATTATCATAAAAATTCTTGAAATTCTGACCTATCTCTTTCCAAATTCTTTGTACCTCGTTTATTTGGGGTGGAGACGAGGATTGCATTTCAAACTGGTTATTATTATACTTTAAGTAATTTGCCCTGTAAAAAGTTGATTGGGGTGCATCCGTATCGTTCCATGAGTGAATCCTGAAATCCTGTACCGGGTCAGTTGACTGGAACGAGGAGGCTATAGTTATATGATGAAGAAGAAGTACATATCCTTAAATTCATGAAACTCGTGTGTTGAATAACCAAGAAGCATGTGAGTGTATTTTTAAAGTGCATATTATTATTATAGTCGAAGAAGTCTAGAACTAAACTGTGATGCACAAAGATGAACTTGTAAAGAGCACGTCATTGTTATTTGGTAACAAGAGCTCTAGCCTTTATAAGGAAACACCCAAAATGCACTTAATTTTGGTAAACAGGAATTTTATCCCAATCATGAATTATTACAGGCCCGTCAAGCCATCGAAGATAAGGCAGTAAATATGATTCACGAGTTCATGACAGTGACATTTCGAAGAACATTTTGATAATGAGGAGTCCGCCGATCACCTCAAGAAGAAGAATATAATGCTCGATTAGCGCAGGTAAAAATCGCTTTAAAATCATAAGATGCAAAGTACTTATTTCAGCACTTGGAACTTTAAAGAAGGAAGGAAACTAGAGTGAACTTCATACTGAAGTCTTTATTCCTGTGAAATAAAATGATAAAGTGTAGGTATTACAATAAGTTATCAGTGTTCAACTTCCTTTTCCCAAAGTTATTTTATAGGGCTAGCAATGTAGAATTGCACCTGAAACGACGACAGTTATCATTATCATCAACACAACGTGAGTTCATTTTCTGGAGGAGGAAGATATTTTAATGAGACATGTCGAAAAAGGAAATATTACTTTAGCCCGTTGATACAAATTACTCTGTCGAAACTTTTGTTGCAGCCGGCTCATTATCGTGTATTTATTTGAATAGAAAGCCATTTACTTCGTGGCTTTTGTAACATATTACATAAAGAAACATGTACACACGAAAAGGAACGACGAGAAACAAGACGACGACGACGCATGGAGATAGGATGAACGAAGCATGAAACCTTTCAAGAACGGGACTATATGATTTCATAGTTTCATACACAACATTTACATTTTACACATTAACCTACCTTTCTGTATAAATTGTAAATGGATGTAAGTTACGTTCTCTGTCGAAATAACTTGTGGGCAATGGTAAAAGTTATCTCAAAGAGGAAGATTCGATTAGTCTGGTGTTGTAGACTTGTTCTGTCTGATAATTTTGGAAATAGGAAAAGATTGTAATAACACTATAACGCGTATATGTATAATAAAAGTAATATGAAGAATGTACAAGAAGAAGAGGCTCGATGGGGTGAAGAGTTGTCTCTCGGGATTGTACTTTACTTAAAAAGATAACTTTGTATTGAATATGAGCCTTCCTGCGAACTCAAAGAGAATGGGAATCTTGTGGATAACACAAAAAGTGAGAACTGGGTGGGTTCAGACGCCATAAAAAGTCTTCTTAAGACGCTAAGAGGACATTCCAAATTCCAAAGCTTCGTCAGGATGATGTTTCTTTCACAAGAATTAACAATGTATGAGTGTAGGTAAATTCTAGACAATGATGTGGTGCTCTCCGAGAGGGTCTCTCTCCTGAGTATCCTCCTCCATGAAAACTATGCAAGTTTTGTTGATTTAAAGTATTGTTGTGAAGGTCTGGGAAGATGACTCGTCAGGGTTAAGGATACAATATGAATAAGCAGGTAGACACAAAGAGAAAAAGAAAGTGAGCATTATTTGTATTAACTAATTTATCCTATTGACCTCCTGTCTCCACTATTTTCCCGTACTACTCAAGTGTCATTTACACAATTTTCTATGAGATAATGAATTATGATTAAGATAAGCCTCGCATGAAATGAACAGACTTTGCTTTGCTAACCAAGAACTCGCACACAGCAAATGCTTTTTAAGGAAGTTATCAGCCATGGAAGTAAAAAGAAATTTCACAGACCGCGTCATATCGTCCCTTTCTGCTTCAGAGTGTGTGTATATTGTATATCTGTGCTTCCCAGAAAAATAAGGAGCAGTGCAGACAAAATCGAACTTGTCAAGCCAACCTGCTTGATAGCTGGCAGTGGTAAAGGTTACCCGACTCAATCTATAACTCAATCATTAGTTCCAATCTTTACCGTAGGCTGATCAATGCATGCTATGGATTCTAGTGAAGTTAAGACTGGTAGGAAAATAAATCATGCTGAAGGAGACAGATTTATTTCTTGGTTTTTGTCTTTTCTTTGGCTGCTGCTTCGTCTGAGAGAGAGTCTTCCTCCACAAGAAGAAACTATACAAGAGAGTTGATCAACTATGTTTGTGTAGTCGTCGTCGTCGTCTTCGGTTAGAATGAGAATCAGGGAAGCAATGATGATAGTGAGATCGCATCATTATCTTTACAACCACCTTCTTTCCTTCCACACAGGATCATATCGTGTATACTGTTGTATACACAGTTCCTTCTTCGTCCCACAGTTCGTGTCCTTCGTTCACACAAAAGACCAGGCAACAAAGTCTGAACAACTTCTTGTGCATTCTAATGAAAACTTACCACACGAATGAATCTGCTTCTATTTTGTCCACCATTCATCAAGAAACAACATCTGAGTTGTTCAGTGTGTGTGTGTAAAGCGCTTTGGGTTGTTGGTCATGAATTTGTAAGGCAGTTTACTTTTGTATTTCATACATTCACGCAAGGTGTTTTATTTAAGTCTAACACACAAGAAACTCTGTAAAAGATTCTTCCTCGGCTAAATTACTGACTGAGTTACACTTGACGTTGATATAGCCCTTCTCAACTCTGTGCGTGGGAAGTGTGGGAATCTCTCTGTCCTCTGCTCTGTATAATTATGCATGGCTTTTTATTTCTGAAAAAGTCTCAATGTTCTAATTCAAATTCTTTCTCTACTCAAGCTGTGACTTGGTTGCTTGAATTTTAATTCACTTTCAATATCGATGGTTGTTTATTTTAGTATTGTGATGTCATACTTTTTGATATTCTCCCAATGAGAGACACTTAATTGTTTCCATTTCATTACTTTAAACGATTTGCGTGGCAATCTATCATGTTGTTAGTTATAGTTAGGAGACGTAAGGAAGTAATCAATTCGGTAAATAGCCATCAAACTTGAGTGGAAAATTAGTTCTTACCTCGAGTTTACTTAAATTCAATTCGGCAATTACAAAAGGCAAGATGGGGGAAGGAAGGAAGTGATTAGTTACCTAAAGTCTCTCACACAATACACCGAGAGTTCATTAGGAAATAGTTAAGCACTATACGTAATTGTCTTGCAGAAAAGGAGACAATATTATTATTAAATGGACAAGATATTCATAGA
>Ga0194135_10000633_pt1 | contig 20628 bp, 7 predicted proteins | sample LitLau_LLRF_2013_FD_134024 | JGI IMG/M metagenome (GOLD analysis project Ga0194135, IMG submission 134024) | Freshwater sediment microbial communities in response to fracking from North America - Little Laurel Run_MetaG_LLRF_2013 (version 2) | ecosystem: Environmental > Aquatic > Freshwater >...
GCTTCCGGAATACAGGTAAAATAATACCTAAATCTTTTCTTAGCTTTGTATTTAATATGTTGTCTAAGAAAACAAAATATGCCATTAAAGCACTGGTGGCTTTAGGCAAGAATGTAGAGAATCCTCCGATGCAGATTGTAAGACTGGCAGAACAGGAGATGATCCCCAGAAAATTTCTGGAGCAGATATTACTGGATTTACGTAATGCAGGTTATCTGTATAGTAAAAAAGGAGCAGGGGGTGGTTATTCTTTAAATAAGAATGCCGCGGATATTTATCTTGTCGACATTCTAAGGATAACTGACGGACCTATCGCTATGGTTCCGTGTGCCAGTTTAAAGTTTTATCGTAAATGTGACGAATGCCATGATGAGAAAACATGTGGTATCAGAAAGACATTTATCGATGTAAGAGATGCTACACTGGAAGTACTTTCCAAAACTTCTGTTGCAGACGTAATTGCCCGTGAAAACAGCGGTGAATTACTTTATTAAGAGCCAGTTTAAAATTCATCTGCTCATTTGTTTATGATTCTTTTCAGCTGCAACAGCGTCTTATTCATTTCAGGTAGGAAGGCTACCAGAAATAAATAATCCTTGTTTCGCTTAAAAATAAGCTATAAACAATTTGAGCATCTAAATTTAAACAGGCTCTAATAATTATTAATAAAAAGACTACTATTTACATAGACTTTCTTATATTTGCTGAACAGCATTTGTATATATCTTTAAAATAGTAGGTTATGATTATAAATAAAGTAAAGAGCGGCATACAGGAACCTCGTATTACCTTAGTTGGGGCAGGCCCTGGTGATCCCGATTTAATTAGTTTAAAAGGAGTAAAGGCTCTTCAGTCAGCAGATGTTGTTTTATACGATGCTTTAGTGAATGGTGCCTTACTTAATCATGCACCTGAACAGGCTATAAAAATATTTGTAGGCAGTCAATCAGATGGTGAATCTTTTTCACAGGATGCTGTTAACAAACTGATGATTGATTATGCGTTGAATTACGGCCATGTCGTGAGACTTAAAAGCGGAGATCCTTTTGTGTTCGCTAAAGGGTTTGAAGAGGTAAACTTTGCTGAATCTTACAGTATACAAACCGAGATTGTACCTGGGATATCCAGTGCAACAGGAGTTCCTGGTTTACAGAAAATACCGATGATTTACGGAGATATGAGCGAAAGCTTCTGGGTTCTGTCAGGAGTGAATGCAAAAGGAGAGCTTTCTTCAGATTTGCGTGGAGCAGCGAAATCCAGGGCCACTGTAGTGGTTTTAATGGGGATTGAACGGATCCGCGAAATAGCTGCCGTTTTCATAGCAGAAGGCAAAGACAAATTACCGGTAGCCGTCATTGAAAACGGATCGGCCAGCGATGAAAAAATTATAGTAGGCGTTGTAGAAACCATCGCTGAACTGATTGAAGATCATAAAGTAGCTTCACCAGCTTTATTGGTTTTTGGTGATGTTGTTTCTTTGCATCCGTCCTTTGCAAGGATCAGAGATTTTTATCACGTCCTTTCAGGAGAATAAGCTGATTTTTAAACCTTCCGTAATACACAATCAAAGGCTTTCCATTGAATCGGAAAGGGCATATAACCTGCTCTAATTATTTCTGGTTGATACCACAATATGGATAAGATATCCATCAGAAGTATCCTCATGAATATTTTATTATAAGATTCTTCACCTGTAGTTCACGCTTTTTCCGATAGGAACTGAAGATCGTCTTTAGCATCTCTGAAAGAGGTCTGAATGAAGTCTGAACAAGGTGACTACAGTGCTCTGATAGTCAGCGAGTTATATTTATCGTATTTAGATGGTTTTTATAGCGGAATATAAAGGCAGATTACAGGTAGCCTTAATTGAAAACAGACCGCTGACTGAAGACTGTGGATTGTCTTCACGGGATAAATTAAATCTTTATAGTTTATAATGAAAAGCCAGGGGAAATACCTGGCTTTTTGATTTATAATCAGGCGCAAAGCTTTATCTTTGGATTTAGCGATTTAAATAACAGACAACATTTCTCAAAATTAACGTTTAAAGTATAATTTAATTAACATATATGAACACAGGAAAAAATAAAGTGGTATTGCGTGGGATATTCAGTCTGGCATTAATCGCTGGACTAGGATTTAATTCATTTGCCCAGGCTCAGAAAGATAACTGGCATAATCTTGATTTGAAAACAGATTCTGTATTTGGCGTTAGTACTGAAAAGGCTTATAAAGAATTATTGAAAGGTAAGAAATCTACTCCGGTTATAGTAGGTGTACTGGATGGCGGGGTTGACATTAAACATGAAGATCTGTTGTCTGTGATCTGGGTAAACAAAAAAGAGATCCCGAATAATGGAAAAGACGATGATAAAAACGGGTATATAGACGATGTAAACGGCTGGAATTTCCTGGGTTCGGCCAAAGGCTCGGTGAGTCATGAAGCGCTGGAATTAACCCGTGTATTACGCAGGGATAAAGCAAAATTTGAAGGTCTTACTGCCGAAACGGTTAAACCCGCTGATTTAGCAGCCTTTCAGCAATATCAGAAAGCTCAGGCTGATTTCGATAAACAGACAAATGAAGCGAAAAATGCTGTTGCAAATATCAGCGGATTAAAAAATGCGTTGGATGAGATGGTTAAAAAAATGGGAAAGGAGAATCCAACCCTGGCTGACTTTCAGAATTATACGCCGCAGTCAGATCTGGAAGGCCGTCTAAAGAATATTATGGTTTCCCAGTTAAAGAATTCTGCGTATGATGTTTTCTATAAAGCTCAGATTGTTAAAGGACTCGAGCACTACCAGGACCAGCTGGCCTATAATCTGAATATGGATTTTGATCCAAGAGCTGAACTGGTAGGGGATAACTACGCAGACAGTAAACAAAGAAATTATGGAAATAATGATGTAACTGGTCCTGATGCCAGTCATGGAACACATGTATCCGGAATTATTGCAGCTGACCGTACCAATAATATCGGTATAAAAGGTGTTGCGGATAATGTTAGAATTATGGGTGTTCGCAGTGTACCAGATGGTGACGAACGTGATAAAGATGTTGCCAATGCTATCCGTTATGCTGTTGATAATGGTGCCAGGGTTTTGAATATGAGCTTTGGGAAAGCTTATTCATGGGATAAGAAAACTGTCGATGAGGCTGTTAAATATGCGATGTCAAAAGATGTGTTAATCGTTCAGGCTGCAGGAAATGACAATAAAAACCTGGATGTTGAAAAAAGTTTTCCGGACCGCAAATATGAAGGTGGCGGTATAGCAGATGCTTACATTGTGGTGGGTGCTTCGGGGTCGGCTGACGATAAAACATTAAAAGCGGATTTTTCCAATTATGGTAAAACAACTGTAGATGTTTTTGCACCTGGTGTACAGATTTATTCAACTGTACCTGGTTCGAAATACGAGGCTTATAATGGAACAAGTATGGCTTCTCCGGTTGTTGCCGGTCTTGCTGCATTGATCAGAGAGTATTATCCGAAACTAAAAGCTAAACAGGTTAAAGAAATTATTCTGAAATCTGTTGTCAAAGTAAATCATAACGTAGACCTGGAGACAGGAGAGGGTGAAGCACCTAAATCGGTTCCTTTTTCTGACCTGTGTATCACAGGTGGTATTGTGAATACTTATAATGCTTTAAAATTAGCAGCTGATTATAAATAAACAGTATTTTCTAATAAAAAATGGGGCTGACTCTTAAGGGGCAGCCCCATTTTTTATTAGAAAAGCTGTCTTGAAACCTGATGCTCGTCAAGGAGACAAAGCTTCTCATATTTATATTCGTTTACTAAATCATATTCTTTAAGATCTGTATAGATATTGATTAACAGATTAAACATGAACATCGCGTTTAGTAAAACATTGTTTCTTCTGAAAAGTAAAAGACATTCTTTGGTGTGATGGATAGCAATTTCATATTCCTTCCTGTTGTAGTATTGCTGTGCCTGAAACATGAGGAGAATAACCTCCTGATATTTTGCGAAATTTGTACAATTTCTATTGGAGAGATAAACAATGATATTCTCAATCTGATCAGTCTTTTTCCCTGGCATACTTCTGGAACTGTACATCCCGTAAACAGCCAGGATATAAATGGTAAAAGTAGTCCGCTTGGCAAATTCTTTCGGATGAAGTTTAACAATACTGGAAATCACTTCATGACCTGAAGTCGCATCACCGGTAAATAGGTTAACATAGAGAATGAGCAGGTAGGAAATTCCCTGTCTTGGGTCAATATGGTGTTCGGGTTCAATGCCAAAAGGATTGTCACCTCTTTTCAGACTTTCAATATTACCCAGCAGATTCTTCTGAGCCGGTTGTTCCGAATTTATTTTGGCATAGATTATCTGGAGCGCCTCTCCGGGATTCACCATCCATTCACTGGAATTCAGGCTGCTTATATTTTTTATTCTCTCTTTAATGGCAACTTTATCAAGTTTAATAACCTCAAGCACGCCCAGGATAGAGTTATAGACTAAAAGATGGTCATCGTTGCGGGCGATGTCAATTAGTGCGGCTACGGCCTCCTTATAACAGGAATCGATAAAATCAAAATTGATCAGTTTAGAGATAATAATTTCATGGAACTGGTTTTCATCCAGTACCCTGATAATATCCGGATTAAATTTTGACCTGTATTTGATTTCTTCGGCCATGAACAAGATGAGGTAATTAGTCTCAAAACTATTCAGGTTAAGTTTAAAGACCGATTTCAGTTCGTGGAAGTTTCCTGTTTTGATTAGAAAACGGGTAGTCCATTGTAAGAGCTGGAAACGGACCTGGTTAGCCTCATATTCTGTATTCACATAAGTAAAAAAATCCATGTTCACCTGAAGATGAAACCGCTCCAGTATTTCAACAAACAGAAAATATTCAAACATATGCGGATGTAGAAAACGCACGTATTCTTTTGGATGTGAATTCTCGGTCCGTTTTTCTTCCATTAAAATTCCATCAGCAAGTAACTCCATGTAGGCGTTTCTGAAAGCAGAAAGTTCAGAAATCAGGCAGTCCTTTTCTACCGCGTTTGTCTTTTTTCCGTATTCAGTAAGCTGAATAATTTTCTTCAGGAAAAGTATCTTTTCAGTATAGTAATTTGACCGGTAGATCTTTTCCTGTATGAAACGGGATACCAACTCGTAAAATGTAATGTTGGTATAATAGTTAAAGTCAGGGTCTTCTTCTTTGAGTTGATAATACAGCTGGATATGAAGCGGAAATTTTAACTGGGCCTTTAGCCTCGGGTTTATTTCTTTGCTGTCGAGGTAATTGATTTTTGAAATAATTACATCTACTTCTTTTTCTGTAAGAGGAGGGACATTAGATAATTCATGAAGATTGAAATAATTTCCAGGGAACCACTTCGATTTCAGGAAAGAAGAATGACGGATACGTTCGTAAAATCTCATCCAGGTAGTGGAGCGTAAACTCATCATCAGCTTGATATTCCTGAAGTCTTCAAGCGAACAGATCAGGTTAATGATATTATCAAACAAACGGTTTTTGTCTTCTCTTTTTAAAACCAGGTCAGAAAATCCATCTATGATAATGATAAATTTGCCACCATGGGCGCTATGCAGGGTATTTATATATTCAAGTGTATTTTCCTGAGCGTCTATCTGCAGGTGAAGCTTTAGCTGATCCTCCAGATTAAAATCAACCTGGTCTTTGTTGAAGAAATTATAGGCATTGACAAACAGTACGTTAGAGTCTTTGTATGCAGCTTCCTGTTTGTAAAATAAATCTTCAGTTAAATGGCTGAGTAAAATTGTTTTTCCGTAACCGGGTTGTGAGATGATACTGGTGAAAATATAATCACCTGTATAGAATTCATCAAAATCATATTCGGCGAATTTCCGGTTGATGGTGATGTCGTAAGGGATACCAGACCTGTTTCTGATAGTTTTTAAGGTGAACTGGGTAGTCTTATCGGCTTTTTCTTTGAGAGTTCTCCATTCATCTGCTGGGGCTGTTACTGCGGATGGATTAATGATGTCGAGAGTAGCAATGTCAACGTATTCGGCCAGTGTGGTGAGCGTAAATGTGGAAAATTTATGTTTAACAACAGCGAAACCAAATAATCGTTTAATGGTTGTTTCACTAACGTTCTTGTTAAGATGCTTACTAATCTCAATTGAGATTCTCTTGCAGTCAGCTGGCGTAATAAATCGAATACCACTTTTTAAGAGAATCAAGCTTTTAAGTTCGTTCAGCCGGTGATTGTATTCCATAGATCTATTTTTTCGATTGTTTATTCGATTTTAGGTAAAAAAAGCTAGTTACACCCCAACAGCAACCGAATATACACATATACGGGGTAAATGAACAGAAAGGTTTTAAATAAAAATCGCAGAATTTACACCTTTCAGGCGATAAATGCTTTTAGAACGCATTTGGATGCGCATGTATGAAATTTTCTGAATCAGAAACCTGAAATTGAACAAAATGAACGGAATGGCCTGTTCATTTCCTCTGATTTAAATGAATGATTTGAATACGAAATGAGAAGGTCTCTTTACTTAAAATTGTCGTAAGTATTAAAGTTAACCTCCTAAAACAGCCGGTATGAAATATACTTCTACTCCCCGAATGTTAAAAAAATTTCGCCATTCCCTATTCTTAAGTATTATTATAGTCATAACGCTATTTAATACCCGATCGTATGCGCAAACCAAAAATTACGCGACAGTAACGCCTTTTCCTGAGGTACTTAACTATTCCTCACTGGATCTGAATACTCCTCATGTGGATCCTAGTGGTGGTTCTGTAACTAATCCTGGAAATGCTGCCATAGCTCCGCCTGTGAGTCCTGCATTACTTACAGCAAATTTCAACAGCGTTTTAGGTCTGCTGGGAAATGAAGGGTCTGCTTCGATTCAGCTCAAATACGGAGCTCCGGTTGCGGCTGGAACAACTACCTATATCCGTTTTGATCAGCCTTATTACACTGGGGTAACACTCGATTTACTAAGTATTGTGGGCGACCTCACAGGTTTGTTCAGTAAAAAATTAGTACAGATAGATGCATTTACAGGGGCAACTGCCTCTGCTGCCGGTACCCAGGTTGCGTCTGCGAATGTGACTGCAAATATTGTCAAAGATGCATCTGGACAAACTTATTTTGCTGTTACCTCTACCAGTGCATATAATTCTGTCCGTGTAACCTTAAGACAGAGAAATAACTTATTAGCCTTAAACCTCTTCGGTTCAATCAATATGAATGTGTATACCGCATTCAATTATTCACCTGATAATTGTGCAGGGGCAATAGCTACTGATATAGGACAGTCCACCGGACTGAATGTTTCGCTGACCAGTCTGGTGACCAATCCCGAACGTGCTATTGATGGTAATCTGGCTACCTATTCCCAGCTACAGGCTGGCCTGGTCACTTTAGGGTCTTCTGTATCGCAAACTATCTATCTGAACGGATTATCTGCACCAGGTGATGTGGCCAAAGTTGTGTTTTCTCAGCCGGGCTCTCTGCTGAGTGTTAACGTACTCAAAACAATTACTGTACAGGCTTTCAATGGAACTACTCCGATTGGCACACCCACAGCAATCAGTAATCTGGTTAGTCTGCAGTTACTTGGATTGTTTACAAATAATTCGCAAATACCCGTGTTCTTTACACCTGCTGCTCCATTTGACAGGATAAGGGTATCGATAGATAACGGACTGGCAATAGGCGGGAATATCCTTACTGGCGGGCTGAATATTAATGAAGTGCAACGTACGGTCCCCAAACCCTTGTTTAACGGAGTAACTGCCGGAGCAATGACACTCTGTGGAGGGAGTACATTAACTTTAACCCCTCAAAGTCCAAATGCTGCTTACACTTATAATTTTTATAAAAAAACAGGAACCAACGGACCGGTAACTGCGGTTACTGGTGTGACAGGAAATACACTTACACAAACAGGACTGACGGCTGGAGTATATACTTATTATGTGGCAGCTGTAAAAACCGGATGTATTGCCGAGTCGGACAGGGACAGCGTAACTGTAACTGTTAATCCAACATTGGTATTTACAACAACGACTCTCAATAATGGGACAGTAGGTACCGCTTATAGTAAACAAATTAATCCGGCAACAGGAGGAACACCTGGTTATACGTATACAATGGCTGCGGGAACAGCATTACCTGCAGGCCTGACTGTTTCTTCATCCGGATTAATTACAGGGACTCCAACTGTAGCCGGAACAGCGAATTTTGGTCTGGTAGCAACCGATATTTCTGGTTGTATGACTACAGCAAATTACACGCTGAAAATAACAGGTACCCTCACATTAGCCACTGCGACTTTACCAAATGGTACTGTGGCTAAAGGATATACGCCTACCCAGCTTCCGGTACCAACAGGTGGAAGCAGCCCTTATACTTATGCTGCAACCAATCTCCCTCCGGGAATTGTTCTGAATCCAGCAACCGGTTTGCTCACAGGGACACCGACAACGGCAGGAACCTATACTTTCCCTGTGACCATTACTGATGCAGATGGAAATACAGTAACTACTAATTTTACAATTATAGTTAGGAGTCCACTGGTATTATCTCCTGCTACTTTATCAAACGGGACTACAGGTGTAGCTTATCCGACGCAAATTATCCCGCCTGCAACCGGTGGGAGCGGAGTCAATACCTATAGTGCTGCAAATCTTCCTCCGGGTTTATCTTTTGACCCTGCAACAAGGGCAATTACCGGAACGCCAACCACTGCCGGAACTTATACTTTCCCGGTAACCGTTAGCGATAACGAGGGAAATACAAATACATTAAACTATACGATAGTGGTCAAAGACCCACTGTCCCTGGCTGCGGCAACGCTTCCGGACGGAACAGTGAATGTTGCCTATCCAACCCAGACGCTTCCAGCAGCCACCGGAGGTACGGGCCCTTATACCTATGCTGCCACAAATCTGCCTCCGGGATTGACTTTTGACCCTGTGACCAGACAGATCTCGGGAACACCAACAACTTCTGGCACTTTCACCATTATGGTTAATGTAACGGACGCTGCTAATGGAACAATATCGGTCCCTTATACACTGAAAGTTTCTGGTATCCTGAATTTACCAGGAGCAACATTAGCCAGCGGTAAAGTTGGAGTTGCTTACACGCCGCAAACTTTACCGGCAGTAACAGGTGGAACAGCTCCATATACTTATGCAGTGACAGGTCTTCCTGCTGGTTTGAGTTTTGATCCGGCGACCCGTACAATCAGTGGAACACCAACTGCTGGCGGTACTTTCAATGTAACAATGAAAGCCAATGACAGTGGTAGTCTGAGTACAAGTACAGATTATACACTTAATGTTACGATTGACCCTCCGGCAGTTTCGACAATGACGATTTGCAGTGGTAATTCTGCAACCCTGACAGTTCAGAACCCATTGACCGGAGTGACTTATAATTTCTATTCATCAACAGGGAATACTCCTGTTGGTTCGGGCACTACATTTACAACGCCAGTATTAACTGTAACGACTACTTACTATGCTGAAGCAGTCTCAGGAACAGCGGTAAGTACCCGCGTTCCGGTAACCGTGACTGTAAATCCAACGCCGGATGTGCCTACAGTAGTCACAAATAATCTGACCGTAACTGCAGGACAGAGTACAACACTTCAGGCAACTGCAGCTTCTGGTTCTACCATTAACTGGTATGCCGCATCAACTGGTGGTGTTCCACTCGCTACAGGTGGAAGTTTTACCACCCCGGTGCTTAATGCCAATGTTACCTATTACGCCGGGACGTCGAACAGTTCAAACTGTTCAAGTCCTACCAGAGTTCCTGTTGTAATTACAGTAATTAACGGTACGGTTAATCCTAATTGTTATGCTGCAACTAAACAGGAAAGTGGTATTACCGGCGGACTGTTATGTATAGCCTGTGCAATTAATAACCCGGGTAACTCTACAGATGCAGACCTGACTAACTTTACGCAGATCTCACTGCCTGTTGGTTTAGGAACAACCGGTTATCAGCGTTTAATTTTCCGTGCTCCGGGTGTGGCTACAGATAGTATCAGTGTTGATCTGGAAACACCTACCGGTTTACTGGATTTAACAGCTCTTGGTGGTATTACAGTAAGTGTCATGAACGGAAGTACTGTGGTGAGTACTTATCCGCTAAATAGTTCTCTGATTAATCTGAGATTAGTAAATGGTAACAGATTTACTGTAACTGTTGCAGCTGGTGGTATCTATGACAGAGTGGAGGTCAAATTGAGCGGATTACTTACAGCGCTGACCAGTGTAAACATCTATGGTGCTTCGGTCATTGCGCCTAATCCTACTTTTAGTTCAGGGAACCAGACCATCTGCTCAGGTTCTACGGCTAGTTTAAGTGCTACTCCGGTAAATGGAACTGCACTTACCTGGTATAGTGCTGCAACCGGTGGAACTATTTTGGCTAATGGAAATACCTACACCACTCCAGCACTGACAGCAACTACTGTTTATTATGTAGAGGTTAGTAAAAATGGCTGTGCAAATCCTTCAAGGGTACCTGTTACAGTAACGGTTACTACGGCTCTGACAACACCTGTGATCACTCCTCCAGCTCCTGTTTGTTCTGGTTCTGCAGCGACATTGTCGATCGCAAATCCGGTGACCGGAACTACTTATAACTGGTATACAACAGCTACCGGAGGTACTTCAGTATTTACCGGTACAACTTTTACTACGCCAGTACTGACAGCGAATACAACTTATTATGCAGAAGCTGCAAATGGTACCTGTGTTTCTTCAACCCGGGGCGCAGCAACTGTAACAGTCAATCCATTACCACTTTTACCACAGATTACCGCTTCGGCGACTACAGTGAATCAGGGACAGAGCGTAAGCCTGACCGGAACTTCTACTGAAAGTAATGTAACCTTCAACTGGTATACTTCTGCAAATGCGGTGACTCCTGTATTCACAGGTGTTACTTATGTTACTCCTCCACTAACTGCAACTACAACTTTCTATCTGGATGCAACTTCAACGGTTACAGGATGCGCCTCTTCAGCGAGGGTTCAGCAGACTATTACTGTAAACCCTGCCGGAACACCAGTACCAGTAGGATGTGAAGGACCAGTCAGTGAAACTCATGGTATAGGAGGAGGGGTATCTCTTCTGTCCAGGGTAGATAATCCTGCGCTGGCTATAGATAATGATCAGCTGACCGGATCGACATTGTCTATCCCGGTTGGTGTACTAGGCTCTTATGTTTACCAGCAGGCTCATTTCGGAGGTTTATCAAACGTTGGTGATACAGTTCGTGTTTTACTTACCTCTCCTGGTCAGTTATTATCAGTTGGTCTTTTACCAAGTGTAACTATTACCACTTATCAGGGAGCGACCAGTAATAATGATGGTGTCGCTGTGACTAATCCATTACTTAATCTTCAGTTATTAAACGGTGGTTCCCAGGCTTTGCTGACTTTTGTTCCAACGGCTTCTTTTGATGCGGTAGAGGTCAGACTGAATTCGGGTCTTGCAGGTGCCCTGGCTTCTATTAATTTTAACTATGCCAGAAGAATTGCTCAGGCACCAATAGTAGCTTCGGCCAATGTAACGGCCTGTTTAAATGCAACAGCAACCCTTTCTGTACCGGTTCCACAACCTGGTATAATTTATAAATGGTATGATGCCACAGGTACTTATCTGGGGAATGACGGATCTACCTTTACCACACCAGCTATCACAGCTAATACTATATTTTATGTAGAAGCTTCGAGAGGAGGCTGCGGAAGTTCAAGAACTGCTGTTAATGTAACACTGGTTCCTGCACCTCAGGTACCTGTATTGCTTTCACCCACTCAAACGACCTGTTCAGGCAGTACGATTACTATTCAGGTACAAAGCCCTCAGGCGCTGGTTACCTATAAATGGTTTAATAATGGGGTAGAGATCGTAGGGGCAACTACTTCCTCACTGACTGTTCCCAATGTTACAGTGAGTTCAACTTATGCTGTCGAAGCTATTAACAGTTGTGGCGTAACTTCTGCCCAGGCAACAGTAGCTGTGAACATAGGCGCACTCACCCCTCCGGTACTGACTCCGCCAGCGGTAACCATTAATTCAGGTGAAAAAGCAGTACTGGTTGCCAATTCATCAACTTCTAATCTGACATTTAACTGGTTTACGGTTGATCCAGGAACTAATCCTGGAGCTGTAGCTGTATTTACTTCTACAGATGGCATATTTATAACGCCGGCACTTACTGCGACTACAACTTATTATGTTACTGCAACAAGTAACTCAGTAGGAGGATGTCAGTCTGCAGCAGCCTCGGTGGTCGTAACGGTAAACACTATTACTCCAAATCCTGGTTCGGTTCCTTGTGAAGGGGCTGTCACCCAGACCAATGCTGTGGGCGGAGTGCTTCCGGTTTTAGCTGGTGTAACCAATCCAGGTTATGCTGTAGATGATGACGTAAATACGAGCTCTTCACTCTTTATTCCGGTGGGGATTGGTGGTTTTGTTACACAAAGAGTAGCCTTTACCGGAATTTCGACTCCTGGTGATCAGGTTAAACTGAGCCTGACTTCAACTGGTGCACTGCTTACTTTGTCTGCCGCATCTAGTATAACAGTAACCACTTATAACAATGGGGTAAGCAATAATGATGAAATGCCTGTTACCAACCCGTTAATCAGTTTAAATCTGTTAAGCGGTAATACCGGAGCAGTTGTACAGTTCACACCTGCAAAACCTTTCGATGCAGTAGAGCTGAAATTAAACTCAGGACTGCTTGGATTACTTACATCTATTAACTTTAATTATGCACAGCGTATTATTGCACCTCCTACGGTATCTTCGGCAGCTGTTACAGCTTGTCAGGGTGGTAGTGCCAGTCTTGCTGTGAGTAATCCGGCGGCAGGAGTAACTTATACCTGGTATGATGGTTCGGGCGCAGTTGTAGCTTCTAATACGGCCACTTTTGCAACACCTACAACTTTGACCGCAGGTACTTATACTTATTCTGTTGCGGCTATTCGCGGAACTTGTGCCAGTGTGAAGACACCGGTAACGGTGACCATTACCGGTTCAGCTCCAGCCCCGGTACCAGCTCCGGGAAATCCGTTAACTACCTGTCTGAATACACCAGTTACACTGAGTGTAACCCAGGTAGCAGGTGTTACCTATAATTGGTACAACGCTTTAACCGCAGGAAGTTTGCTGGCTTCAAATACGAGTACTTACACTACACCAGCTAACCTTCCCGTAGGAGAGACCGATTTTTATGTAGAAGCGGTAAACGGGAACTCTTGTGTAAGTACAGCCGGACGAACCAAAATAGCCATTACCATCAATGCACCAGCAACGGCTTCTGATATTACTGTCGCCGGCGCAGGAAGTGCATTCTGTAATGGAACAAATGCAGTGTTAACTGCTTCCAGTACTACAGTAACCAATCCTGTATTTACCTGGTATAGTGATGCTGCATTAACTAATGTGGCTGCAACAGGCCCAACGTTTACTGTGCCGTCTGTAACAGCCACAACCAATTATTATGTGACAGTAAGAGGGGATAACCGTTGCGATAATACAGCAGCTACGGCTAAACAGGTTACCTTGACTGTCAATCCACCGGCATCTGCTTCGGATATTACTGTAAGCGGTATTCCTGCAATGCTTTGCTCAGGTACGCCTGTTACTTTAACTGCCAGCAGTACTACCGTAACCAACCCGGTATTTACCTGGTACAGTGATGCTGCGCTCACCCAGGTTGTATCGAATACGGCACAGTTTACTGCCCCTGGGCCAACTACAACTACACTTTATTATGTAACTGTTCAGGGTAGTAACAAATGCCCTAATCCTCCATCCGATGTGAAAGTTGTTACACTGACTGTTAATCCGGCTGCAAATCAGTCTGATATCAGCGTAAATGGTATTCCGTCGAGCGTTTGTTATGGATCTGGCGCAAGCTTGTCAGCAAGTAGTCTGACAGTAACCAATCCAATATTTACCTGGTATAGTGATGCTGGATTAGCTAATGCAGTTTTTACTGGAGCTACTTTTAATACACCAGTGCTTAATGCCAGTACAACTTATTATGTGACTGTACATGGATTAAACAAATGTCCGAATTTACCGGGCACAGCGAGTGTGGTTGTCTTAAGTGTGAACTCTCAGCTGACTTTCAATGGTGCTGCTTTATCTCCGGCTTCAACATTAAGCCCATACAGTATACAGATCAGCTCTGCAACGGGAGGAACACCAGGTTATACTTACGTCATAGCAACCGGAAGTACTTTGCCTGGCGGATTGAGCTTGTCACAGACAGGTCTGATTTCGGGAACTCCAACTGCGACCGGAAACTTTACTTTCTCTGTTAACGCAACAGACAGTAAAGGATGTAGTGTAGCAGGGTTATTTACTTTAGTGGTGGGTAATACAGCTGTTCTTTCTCTTCCACCGGCTACCTTACCTGACGGTGTGGTAGGTTCGGTTTATGCTGTGCAAACTCTGCCTGCAGCCACCGGTGGAGCTACTCCTTATACCTATACTGCGACAGGTGTTCCTCCGGGACTGGTATTTGATCCGGTTACCCGAAATATTACAGGAACACCAACTTTAGCCGGGCCATTTACTATACGGGTTACAGTAACTGATGCGAATAATTTAACTGCATCGGCTAATTATCCGATTAATATCACAGTTCCTGCACCAGTTGTTGCTGATGGATCGAGCTGTGGCGGAGGCCGCGTAACACTAGTTGTAAGCAATCCTGTTGCTGCGGTTACTTACAACTGGTATGCCAATGCCTCGGGCGGAACGCCGGTCTTTACAGGAACGAGCTTCCAGACACCTGCAGTTACAGTAAACACGGTTTATTACGTAGAAGGAGCTTCCGGTACGCTAACAAGTACCAGGGTAGCCGTTAATGTTACCTTGAAAAATGCCGCTACAGCAGCCGATGTCAATGTGACTGGTATTCCTTCAGTGGTTTGCGGAGGTTCGGGTGTATCACTTACCGCCAGCAGTACCACAGTAACCAATCCAATATTTACCTGGTATAACGATGCTGCTTTAACGAGCGTTGCATTTACCGGGCCAGTATTTAATACTCAGCCGTTAACGGTGAATACGACTTACTATGTCACTGTTAAGGGACCAAATACTTGTGAAAGTTCGGCAGCTGCTGCTTTTGCAGCTGTACTAACAGTCAACCCGGCCTTAGTTTTTAACGGAGCAACGTTAACGGGGGCAACGACTACTACCGCATATTTTGCCCAGATCGGGTCGGCAACCGGTGGTACTCCAGGATACACTTACACCGTAGCTTCAGGCAGTACACTTCCGGCAGGTTTAACCTTGTCAGCGGCAGGTACACTGACTGGAACGCCATCCGCAACAGGAAACTATACTTTCTCTGTGGTGGCAACCGATAGCAAAGGATGTACCGCTACGGCAGCATTCTCTCTTGCAGTTGGCAATTCAGCTCAAATGACTTTACCTCCTGCTACTTTACCTAACGGGCAAGTAGGTACAGCCTATGCGCCACAGACCTTGCCGGCACCAGTCGGTGGTACAGGCCCTTACACTTATGTAGCGACTAATCTGCCTCCGGGACTGACTTTTGATCCAGCTACACGGATTATTTCGGGAACACCAACTTTAGGTGGAAGTTTCACTGTAACAGTGAGTGTAACCGACAGCAATGGGTTAACAGCTGCTGCTGACTATGTAATTGTGGTTACTGTTCCGGCCTCGGTAGTTGGCAATGCGGTAAGCTGCGGAGGAAGCAGTGTGACTTTAACTGTCACGAATGTTCTGGCAGGAGTAACCTATAACTGGTATGCTGCTGCAACCGGAGGTCCAATTCTGTTTACCGGACCAAGCTTCCAGACACCAGCAATCACGGCAAATACGACCTATTATGTAGAAGGTATTTCCGGAACCGCAACCAGTGGCCGGATAGCTGCAAATGTTACTGTGGCCACTACATTGGCTACACCTGTGGTGACGGTGAAATCAAGCACGCTGACCAGTATAACCTTTGGCTGGAATGATATTACGGGGGCGACCAGTTACGAAGTCTCTATAGATGGAGGAACAACATGGAGCAGTCCTAGTTCGGGTCCTGCGGGAACCACACATCTTGTCTCGGGGCTGCAGACAAACACATCTGTGAAATTGATGGTAAGAGCAAAAGGGGCAACGTCTTGTCAGACAAGCGCTTCTGGAAGTGTTACCGGAACGGCTAATAACGGAGGAGTGACCACTAATGATGTCTTCATTCCGAATACATTCACGCCGAACGGAGATGGCAAAAACGATGTGTTCTATGTTTATGGAAATGCAGTGGCAAAAGTCAGAATGCGCATCTATAACCAATGGGGACAATTTGTATTCCAGTCTCTGCAGCAGCAAGTAGGATGGGACGGTACATTCCAGGGACAGATGCAGCCTAACGGAGTATATGTGTACTACATCGAACTTGTCCTGACAGACGGTTCTACATTAAATAAAAAGGGAACAGTTACGATTTTAAGATAAGAGACACATTAACCTGAAATATTAATAACATGAAGAAACTATCAAAAATCATCGTCTTGGGCTTGTTGTGCATTACGGGAGCTTCGAGGGTTAGTGCACAGATCGATCCTCATTTTTCACAATATTATGCGAATCCATTATGGCTCAACCCGGCTTTAACGGGTGTAATCGATGGAGATTACCGGGTGACAGTAAATGCCAAGCAACAATGGGGTTCACTTTCTCATTCCTTTTTAACAGCAGGGGCCTCTTTTGATACGGCCCCTACAAAAAACCTTTCTTTTGGTGGAATGGTATTGAACCAGAATGCAGGTGATATCAGTTATAACTATCTGAATGCCCTGGCCTCTGCAGCCTATCGTATCCGCTTTGGCAGAGCTGGTTTAAATATGATCAACTTTGGTTTGCAGGCGGGAATCCTGAATAAAAGTTTTGACCCTTCAAAAATCACAACAGGTAGTCAGTTCAGTCCGGGAAACGGATTTGATGGCAGTTTGCCTTTGAATGAGAATTTCTCTTCAAGCAACACCCTTGTGCCAGATGTGAATGCGGGGATTATGTATTTTGATGGTAGTGCCGATAAAAGGGTGAATGTATTTGCCGGAGCAGCCGGATCACATTTAACCAGGCCCGTTGACCGGTTTTTGGGAAATGATGTCAGGATACCAATCCGGTTCACAGCACATGGTGGTGCAAGGATTAAGGTCAGTGATGCCCTTGATATTACACCAAACGGACTTTACATGAGACAAGGTACGGCAACAGAAACTTCGGCAGGGGCCTATGCTTCTTTTTTTGTTAACCCTGAGGCAGACCTGATGTTTGGATCTAATTACAGATTTGGAGATGCGGCGATTGCATTCTTCGGTTTGCATTTGAAAAATATGACTTTCGGCGTAAGTTATGACTTTAATACCTCAGGACTTAACCGCGCGACGAGTAGCAGAGGCGGTTTAGAGTTATCAGTCTCATTTACCAGCCGTAAGGGTGTTTCCGGTCCTAACTTCTTTTGTCCACGATTATAATCTGAATGATTTATGAAACTGCTTAGACTATTGCTTTTGATCTGTTTACTGGGTACAGGAGCACAGGCACAATATGTAACCAATAACAAAAGGATTGCTGATGTGTATTTTCAGAATAAGGATTATTATGCGGCTGCCGAATACTATAAAAAAGCTTTGAAAATCGGTCCGGACAGCACCGGATTTGTGGTCCCTTATGCATTTGAGGCTAATATAAATAAAGAGAAGGCAAAACGACCGGAATATGAATATTGTGTTTTTCAGCTGGCAACCTCTCTCCGGTTATATAAGGATTTCAGGGGGGCTGAAGCATGGTATGCCATTGCCAGAAATTTTAATGACCGTAAATATGTGACCAGTTTATTCTATTATGGAGAGAGTCTCCGTGCGAATCAAAAATTTAATGATGCTATTGTAGCATTTAATGAATTTCTGAAAAAGAGCCAGTCCAATGATATTTATACGGATAAGGCGAAACTCGAAATAGCTTCCTGTAATTTTGCACTCTATGAAATGCGTTATCCCCGTTTGTATAAATTTAGTAAACTCCTGAATCAGATTAATGATAAAGGGTCTAATTATACTCCTTTGCTATTCAATAACCGGTTCTATTTCACCTCTTCAAGACCTATCGCTGTGGGGAATAAAACAGAGACATTCAGGGATAGCAAGACCAGGGCCAAATTCACCAAAAAGGAAAACCCTTTTGTGAATGCAATATATGAAGCATCGGGTAATCCACAAAGAGCTTCAACCACTGTGCAGAAAATGGGAGCACCAGAGAAAGGTAAGGAATTTGCTGCTCCTGCTTTTACGCCTAACGGGAGGGTAATGTACCTGACCATCTGGAGTGGTGAGGGGAATAAAAAAATCTATCAGGTAAATATTTCCAAGGGTAACGGGGATGTCTGGTCAGCACCCAAGGAGCTGGGTACGCAAGTCAATATTGAGGGGTATAATGCGATGCAACCTTTTGTGACCAGCGACGGGAAGCACCTGATCTTTTCATCGGACAGACCCGGAGGATCGGGAAAATTTGATCTTTGGTACTGTACGATCCGGGGGGATGGGTCCCTAAGTGAGGCGTCCAATATGGGTAGCACAATTAATACCAAAGACAATGATGTTGCAGCCTATTATAATGCGAAGACCAGTAAGTTATTGTTTAGCAGTGATGGAAGAGTAGGTATGGGAGGATTAGACTTTTATGAGAGTACCGGTGATTTTTCAACCTGGTCAGAGCCCAGAAATCTGGGGTATCCATTTAATTCTTCAAAAGATGATGCCTATTTTACCCCTTCAAACAGTGATGATAGTGAAGGGTATATCAGCTCTGACAGAGAATCGGTTTGCTGTCTGGAGATGTTCTATGTGAAAAAGGAATTCATTACTGTGGATGGAGTCATTTATGATTGTCATACAAACTTACCATTGGCTGATGCATTGATTACCCTCAGTGATTCTGTACAGGCAATGAAGGTAACTTCTGATGCTGACGGGAAATATAAATTCAGAATAAACTCTAACAGGGAACTGAGGTTAACCGCATCAAAAGATAATTACTTTAAAAAGGTACTGCTGTACAACTATGATGAACTGGCAAAGATGGATACTTTGATTAATCCTAAGCTTTGCCTGGAGCCTTTTATCATCAACAAACCCATTGTACTGGAAAATATCTTATACGATTTTAACAGCGCCAAACTGAATCCGTTATCGGAATCTATTCTGGACAAATTATATAAGATTATGGTGGATAATGAAACTATTGAAATCGAGTTAAGTGCTCATACGGATAATATAGGCACAGAAGCCTATAATCTGAAGTTATCTGACAGAAGAGCTAAATCTTGTGTTGACTATCTGATTAGTAAGGGCATTGCTGCCGGCAGAATGAAAAGCAAAGGTTATGGATTTAGTAAACCTATTGCACCTAATCAGTTGCCTGACGGAAAGGATAATCCTGAAGGACGCCAGCTGAACAGAAGGACAGAATTTAAAGTAACCAAAAAGTAAAATGTTAAAGTAACATCTCCAGTTTTTTTAACAGGACTGACATTTCGAATGGTTTTTCCAGGTAATCGTTAGAGAGCAGACTTTCTCTCATGATATAATCCTCGGAAAAACCACCAGAAGTGAGTACAACCGGCAAATGTGCAGTACCAGGCCTTGTTCGGATTTCTTTAAATATCGCTCTTCCGTCCATTCCGTCCAGTTTAATATCCATCAGAATCAAGTCTGGTCTGAATTCTTCAATAATTCTGAAAATAGGCCTCCCGGTCATCAGAGGGAAGACTTTGTAATTATTTTCTTCCAGAACCAGCTGTACAACCTCCAGCAAATCCGGATCGTCTTCAACGACGAGTATTCTATTCATAGTTTTCTAAAAAAACATGCTGAACAAACGGAGTGCCATGATTAGCCGAAAGAATTAATACTTTTGTCCTGAAATTCATCAGATCTGCATGCAATCAAAAGAGCAAATAATAGCCATCGCTAACACCTTACTTCCCAGTTTTATACCAAAAGATAACCAGGAAACCAGTTTGTCTTTCCATTTTACCTTACCTCCGGATAATAGTTATAAAGTTTTCTTTGAGAAGGATAGTAAGGCAAAATGGCAGTTCATCCGCTTTGAAGAGGCAGAAAGGTAAACCCCGGACAAAACAGTTCTAAAATCAACATTTAAAATCTTAAAAAACAGGAATATGCTCAACTTCGAATTTAAGAACCCGGTAAAAATAATCTTCGGAAAAAATCAGATTGCAAGAATCGCACAGGAAATTCCTGCGAATGCAAAAGTTTTAGTCTTGTATGGAGGTGGTAGTATAAAGTTGAATGGCGTTTATGAACAGGTGATGACGGCTCTGGCCGGATTTGAGGTGATGACGTTTGGCGGTATACCAGCTAACCCTGAATACGAGGTGTTAATGGAGGCATTGAAACTAATTAAGGCTAATCATATTACTTATTTGCTGGCAGTTGGCGGCGGCTCTGTAATTGATGGTACAAAATTTCTCTCGGCAGCGGCTTTGTATGAGGGGGCGGAACCTTGGGATATCTTGAAAAATAAACTCAGAACAGAGAAA
>Ga0194135_10000634_pt1 | contig 20615 bp, 21 predicted proteins | sample LitLau_LLRF_2013_FD_134024 | JGI IMG/M metagenome (GOLD analysis project Ga0194135, IMG submission 134024) | Freshwater sediment microbial communities in response to fracking from North America - Little Laurel Run_MetaG_LLRF_2013 (version 2) | ecosystem: Environmental > Aquatic > Freshwater >...
CAGATTTCAGCAGGTTACTGGAAGCATGCCCTTCAGAAGGTCTACTCCCTCTTCCTCTCGCTAGCCGATGGCTTCCCCTGGAATTTCGGAAGGATCCGCCTGCTCTTTCCATCTCCATCTCGGGCAAGCGGAAGGGTCTATGTCCATGTGTCTCCACGCCTTCCATTTCCATCTGTGCCCACTTGTGTATATCTTCTTGACGCATATCCCTAAATGTGGCGGAGGGACCTGTACGGTATAGGCCATACTCTTGGTTTTCTTCGAGCAGCCTTTCCAAAATCCGAGGACTAGTTTCACGTTCTGGTCGCCCTGGAACAGAAAACAAAACATTAAGACTTGTGTCTTCCAAACGCGTCCGATGAATACAATATTATTGCTTCGGCTTACATCCTACACTTCCTGCAGCGAAGCTCGGCTCCGTTTCCGCTGCCCTTGACCGTCTTAGTAGCTGACGTCTACGAATATCATCATCACCGGATAATAGCATCCCTATGAAAATCAACAAAAATTTTATTTCACTTTTACCGCTCAATTAGAATGGCTAACATCGCAAATTCTACTGACATACTTGGCGTGATACCCATGCCCTTTCCATGGACATTCCGAGGTGGTTTCTTTGGCGGAAGAGGCTGGGTGTGGGTTTTACCAGGCTTAACTTTTTGTTGCTTGTCTGCGTAACTACTCAAATCTTTCAATGCCTGTCCTTCGTCCTCAATTTCAAACAGTTTTGAGATCCCCGAAAAACTGTTGTTCCCATCCGAGTCTTCTGATTTCACGCTTTCGGTTTCACCTTTTTCATCACGACTGGGGGTATCTAAGAAACGGTGGATGCCATTAGTCCAATTTCACTGGGTACTAAAACAAATGGTTCTACAATCTACCCAAGCACAAATTTTAAGCCTTGTCCTAATCTAATTTAATAGAATTGGTAGATTATAACATGCATTTGAATCAATTCCACGTGTTTCGAAATAAAATGGAAACTATTGATATAATTAGTAAACTTATAGATAGGTAAATTATGAAAATACCAGAGTCCTTGTTAGAAGTTGCGGGGTCACGGTTCGGCATAGGATTTACAGCCTGGAATAGCCATTGACTAGTGAATGGTCCGCCGCTTTGATTCCAACCAACTAAGGATTCCTCGGACGGAACTAACGCAAACTTCTTGTCTCCGCCACTAGTCCTCTGGTGAACTTCGTCGGACGGGTACGAGGTTCCATTCCCAGCGTCAGCGCGGAGTTTCACGTGTCGTCTTAATAGACTAGGAGGCTCTGTTTCACTCTCGGATGATGATCGCGTAGTAAATGAAACCTTTTTGGCAAGTCGACTTTTCCTTTCTCCAGCTGGTTTCGACCCACCGACGACATTCAAATATTCTCCTGAACGATGTAAGAGTGGGGTTCGGCAACGTAATCCTTCGTCCATTTCTTCTTCTTCGTCATTTTCACTCTCCTCACGTGCATCAGCACCAGCACCAGAAGGCCTAAATTTCACTTCTTCGCTTTTACTTCGCTTTAGGCAGACTACTTTCTCTGAAGGTAGCGACTGGAGAGATATAGCTACCAAGCCCTCCAATTTTTTGGTCGAAGGACTTCCAGATTTTGAAGTATCTGAAATTGGCTGAGAGAGGAGAAGCGTCTCACGCCGGTTCTCTTTGGTCGATGTCTCTTGAGCACTTTGTGTACGCCTAAATTCTTGTGTCCTAGGATCGGTTGATATTTGAGGCTCTATACAAAAAAATTCAAAATTCAAACAGAAATAACGGCTACAGGCTCAACCTCACCCCACCTTTACCTCTCCTCATACTTCATCATAAAATTTAAACATTAGACTTCGGCTAACCTTTGTGAGACAAGACGAAGCCGAGCTCCAGGGAGGTTGTTCCTTTCAAGCTGTTTGGGGAATTCGCTGCTCTCGCTAATTCTGGTTCAGGATTGGGAAATCGCTTCCCTCCTCGAGGGTACTCAGTTATGTCCTGTGAAATGAACATTTACTCAATGTAAAATAAATATAAGGAAATTGAATCCTAAACCCAACCAGGTCTTGGCGAAGCTTACAGTTACAGCAGAAGATATTGACGGCTCCTGCGAAGTTGGACTAGTATTATTGTCGTCTAGAGGAATCGGAGGGGAGCAACTGATACTCAACTCCTCCAAATCTTCTCTCTGTTGAGGGCTCTCTATAAAAACGGTTGTGTCTCCCGAATCCTTCCCTAAATTATAACACAATGTTAATGCACTGCAACTTCCCAACTGTTCCATTCAATTCAAATGAAGGAAGATTTACTCTGATCGGTAGAATCTGCATGATCACTCTTGTCGTGATGGGTTTGGGTTTTCCAGGAGTCGTTAGTTACACTGTGGCAGCTATTGGGACTGCTTGAGGAACTTTCCTTCCGGTGAACATCAACCCTAAAGTCACCACCTAAAATAATATGATACACAGTGACAATGATAGTTCCTAAACCAAACATGAGTATGGGTGCAACAAGTACTGACCAATCCCAGATGTCCCCGCTTCTCCGACCGGAGGCGAAATATCTTCCATTTCTAAAAGACATTGCGTTTGGGTCATTCTCCCCTTTGTTCTTGACGAGTCCAACACCTGGAGCTCAATTTCGTCCCTACAATTGTTTAAAAATAGTAAAAATATAGGTTGTGCCAGAAAGGCAGAGCCCATCAATGGACAGATGGATTATGTTGTCTTACGCTTCCGCCAAGCCAAGATTCTTGGGTCTGTCCCTATTGAGCTGTTCTTTAAAAGTGAGATCAGGCTTGTCCGGGCTGATGTCTTCCTCTTTGGGCTTGTCTTCGATGGCTTCCGACGTGTCGAAGAGATAATGAAAACGCCAGTTGAGTAGCTTAATGATGACAAATAGTGCTCCGATCGAGCCTGTGTAAGCCGTCCAGGTGATGACATTAGAAGTAAAATACTGTGAGAAGGTAAATTAAATTATATTAGATTCTGTAAATAGGAGCACAAGAATTTACAGACTATGATTTTTTCCAGAGCACAACTTACCACGGAAAGTGTCAATGGGAACGCGAGTAAAAGCAACCAGATGTACAGGTGAATTGTATTTGTTAAAGTTGGTTGTCGGGGGTCATGAAACCATCCTCCAGTTAGCGAAGCCCAGACACCTTGTCGAAGGACTTCGAAAAGTTGCGAACCCATATGTGATTGATTTATTAAAAGTAGAGTACTGGACTAGGCTGGAGATGAACCGAGTGGTGAGTGGTTATCTGACGCATCACGATTCACGAAGCATGACACAAGCGGCAACTGCTTTGAACTTCTCGATATGAGCTCTGAATTGATTGACGCGATAAGAATAAAATAAAAAGGGTCCTTTCACTTGAAGATGAACCAACTTGGAGACTCGTGACAGAACTGTCCACAAAGGGTCACGGGCGTCAAAGGAAGACAAACAAAATCACATGTTTAGGATTAAGAGCAGATGAGGAGACAAGCTGATTGGGCGATCAGTTAGATCAGATGAAGGAATTTTAAGCAATGAAGATGTTGTTCGGAGGGGTTGTTGTTTGTGTCTCGAGAGTCGGACAAATACTCACTCATACGATGGTTCCGTGTCGTCGAAGTATGGGCATTAATTTGGGCCACAACGTCAAAATTTCGACTGTAAATTTTGTAGAGACCAGTGGTGTCTGCATCAAGGAAGGACTCGGCTGATCTTATCAAGTCAGTTGGAACTCTAATTCCAAGTGACGAGACAAGTGAAACAATAGACGAGCGACAAAAAAATGAGCGTAGCATTAAAGAGAGGAAATATCATCTTCATCGAAGTTGAAATCGCTTCATCCATTTATTGGAGTACTTTAGATCCTTGGAGGGAATTAGGCGAGATATTTTACTTGTTACCTTCCAATCACTAAAGTGCTTCTAGTTAAAAAAATACTATTTGCTTGAACAAATCATCGCGACAAAACTTTAGCCCCACCTTTAAAATTCAATACTGCCCGCCCATATGTAGGAGTGAGGAAGGGAGGTTCCTTGTCAGTTTCCCATGAGTTCTTTTAACAATTGAATTCTGTGGAAAAGTTTCCTTTGTGTCCTGCGTCAAGTCAATTTTATTTGAGCTGCTTCTCTTCTGTCTGCTGGCAATGCAATGGTTGGGCTGAACTCCAACTCCCACAGGCAGAGCATAGCAAGACGTAAAAGCATAGCAGTAAGCAGTTTCACTCTTCATCTGCATCTGCTAAATCTTCCCTTCCTCATTGCATTGCGATTGCTCTTGTTGTGTTGTGCCTGTGCGTTGTGCCGTGCCTCTCCTCTGTACCGTCGTGTAATTCTTTCTTTCCCCGTTTTTCCCATCATTTCGTTTAACGTGTTTGTGTGTTGCATGGAAATGGAGCAAACGAAGAGCAGTAGGAGGACGAGGAGGATCAAGAGGCAGAAGAGGAGAGTGGGAGCCTTTTGTTTGTGCTAAAACAATCAAATCTTTGAAATCCCATACTTTGTTTAATGTAGTACTGGATGTAACTTAACTTATCTAAGTTCCTCAGAAGTTAAAACCCAATACTACGAAAGAAATCCAACATCCAAGTCCCGTGGTGCGTCTCTCTTTCATCTTTGTCCCACGAAGGATCACTCCTTAACTCCAGTACTCCGTCACTCTTCTCTCAGCAAAGGGAAGCCAGACCCAACCCGTCCTTTTCTCCATTATCTCATCTCTCACTTTCCCAAGGACAGAAGAGGACTTTACCCGTACCCCCGGCGGTGGAGCTACCATTGTTTAAGAACAAAGCAATTCATGACCACCGCAAAACTCCGCTCCTGCATGTGCTTATGTATCTCGTGACAAAGATATGTAAAGGGGTGTCGGAATTACGCTGTCGTGGATGTCTCGGTCGCCAGGGACTAGGGAGTTATACTCAACTTTAATCGTCTTTGGTGTTAGATTGCCTCCTTAACAAGTTTCCATACATGGATTATCATTTCCGGCTTTGATTCTAACTCTCTTATATAGATTCGGACGAGCAAGAGCAAAGCAGGCGCAAGAGAGAAACAAGACGAACGGCGGGGAATGGGAAGGGAAGTCAAGTGTATGAAAAGGATACCGGAATTTCAACAGTCGTTAATAGTCTCGTGTAGTTCAAGATGAATCAAGCTGGAATAGAAACGCCTACTCGTATCAATGATTTCCTTATTGGAGCTCAGAATAATGCGTATGCAGAGGATGGGGATGATTTAACTTCAAATGAAAACTCGAATGACACCTTGATTGTTTTCTCATCATCCATTGAAGATTCAAGCTTGGAGTCACAAGCGCGGAAGGAGTTGAGGGATTTTATTCATCAATCGAGACGGAATAAAATCAAGCGGACATCACTGTCGGCGACGTCGTCTCCCTACTTGAATCAAGGAACTCCTCTACATACTCACCACCATCCCTATTATTCCAACCAACAGTTTGCCCACACTTATCAGCGATCCCATTCAAGTCAAACCAACACCCCCGTCAAGTCAACCAAAAGAATTGGATTTCCCGCCACATTCTTCCATCGTGGGACCAGCGACGGTGGATTCCATAGTAGCCTCAACCAGCTCTCCCACCAGAGCAACGGACACGGATATCCTTCAAATGGTCAACATTTTCGACCCTCCCACAATTATGGAGTTAGTTCGTTTCAAAGGAAACCCTCTGCGTCTTCTCTGGGTGGCTCATCTCTTGGCTCTTTCGGTGGGAGTAGTGAGCTCCTTGATGAAGACATTTCAAAACCATTCCTTTGTACTGCCATGTACGACTACGTTTCTCAAACTGATGACGAGTTGAATTTGAAGAGAGGGGAAGTGATTGAAGTTCTGTCAAAGGAAGCGAAAATATCTGGGGATGATGGATGGTGGACTGGATGGTTGCACGGAAGGGTAGGTATTTTCCCAGCCAACTTTGTCGAAGAAACGGCTTTGGACTTGCTGGACGATGTAGAGCCGCTGGAAATTCCATTCTCCGAGCTCACCGTTGACAAAGTGATTGGAGTAGGTGGGTTTGGCCAAGTGCATCTTGGTTATTGGAAAGGGGAAGAAGTGGCCATAAAAGCATCAAGGCACGACCCCAACGATCCCATCGAGAAAGCGATTGAAAGCGTGCGGCAGGAAGCAAAGTTATTTTGGACGTTGAGACATGAGAACATTGTGTCACTTCGAGGAGTGTGTTACGACCCGTCCCATTTGTGTTTAGTGATGGACTACGCTCGCGGCGGGTCCTTGAATCGCGTCTTGTCTAGACGAAACATACAAATACAGCCGGAAGTGCTTCTCGACTGGGCGATACAATTGGCAGATGGTATGAACTACCTTCATACCGGAGCCCCAATACAATTAATTCACCGGGATCTCAAATCTTCGAATGGTAATTCATTTTCGATCGAAACTCTACCGGGCCGGGTGGTTCGGATTGGATTTGGCGATTTGGCCTAATTTTATATTTTCTCATTTACAGTTCTAGTCAATGAGGAAATAGTAGGAGAAGATTTTTCTGGAAAAACGCTCAAAATTACCGACTTTGGTCTTGCTCGTGAAGTGTATAAGACGACCATGATGTCTGCTGCAGGTACTTTTGCCTGGATGGCTCCAGAGGTGATCAATAAGTCGACTTTCTCCAAGGCATCAGACGTCTGGAGGTAACTAATTGTCCTCTTTTCTATTGCAATTATCTATGTGGTCGAATTAGAATTAATTGAAATCACCTTCCCCTCCTCACTCATACTAAACTACTACTTTTTGTGGGTCTCTAATTCGTTCTGATTTGATCCTAATCCGCTTGGGTTGGTTATACTAGTACGACTTTTACTTTTTTTTAATACAATCACGGCTGGAAGTCAATAAGTAACATTTACATAACGTGTAAGGTAGTAAGATCCGTTTAGCTCAAGAAGTTTGACAACTTTCGTCATCTCTTCAAATCCGTTACTTGTTTTGTTTACGCAATACACGAGGAAGGCTATACTTCCTGTTCTCTTTTACTTGGCACCTGCGAATAATCACCTGTTTTGTTTTGACCTGTGTATATGTCCTACCTAAAGTTAGCAGATTCCCATTTCCCAAGTTGCAGTCACTTTACATTTATTTACGGAGGGTTAACGCAACACCCTTTTATTACCTTTATATACCGCATGACCCTGGACTGGGTTTAACTTTAAAGCTTTGCTAAGCAGACCTTGGCTTAGCGCATATTCTGCTCGTTGGGCGTATGTATCCTATTGACTATCATAGCATGACTTTTGAGATAAGCGTTTTTTTTGTAGAATTAGAATATTATTATTTTGGCAGATGCGTCTGGACTCTGGAGGGATATGTCTGGTCGTGACACTTAAACCTGATCCTGTGGTACTTTGTTGTTATTCCCGTCTTTCTCTTTGTTCGTACTTAACACTTAACTCTTCGTCTCGTCTCCACTCAATCTCAAATGCGAATCCGCGTTCATGATTTTTTTTCTCCCATTCCTTGTCCGTTGATTCTTATCACATTCTTTGTCTGCCTGATGATGAGGTTTTAATCTTCGAAATTATTCTCTTAATCGCATAGCGTAGTTATTTGCAACAAACATCTGCGTCCGGTAGGTGTGTAGGTCTATCCTCGGCGGTAAAGCTCGGTCGTAGGTTCAGATTTCAAGCGTCATTTATATTATATTCCTATTATAAATGGAGGAAATCCCATTCAGTCGCTGATTTAAGGGTATGGTGTGTGATAGATAACAGAAGCAAGCTGCAGAAACCTTTCTGGTTTCGGAAATGTCGACGTCTTCGCTGAGATCTCTAATTCTCTTGCACAATAATGGAGTTAGCGGATGTTGAATTACAAAAAAGAATTGGCTAAAAGGTCTTCTGCTGGAATATTAAGAGAGACGTACCGAAGCCGGATTCTTTATGCTGAAGAGTGAACATTTTTATTCTTTCGATAGGATGTTGTTAAGTGGAGACTGTAGATGTATAATGTGAATCGAAAACGAATGGCAAATAGCTTTCGGCTATGGTTGTACAAATCCGGTTTCCCCGTTTAGACCCTTCAACCCCTTCGTTCAATTATTGTTGAAATCTAATTAATGTTCCTTTGGGAATTTCGCCAAAAAAAAACATTCAATGGCTTCTATTTGAGTTTAACTGAATCCTTGGACTCGAAATTAATTATATATTTTCCGTTTTTCAGTTATGGAGTCGTTCTTTGGGAACTTTTGACTGGTGAGACGCCTTACAAAGGAATGGAGGGTATTGCGGTCGCGTATCAAGTTGGTGTGCACAAACTGACACTGCCAATTCCAAAAACCTGCCCAACCGACTGGAGAAGCCTAATGGAAGGTATCTACATTCACTCATCCAGAAAATTCACCGTGAAATTGCAAAGAATGGCATGTTCGTTCTTGTTATTGCAGCGTGCTGGCGTTTAGATCCCCACGACAGGCCGACATTTGACGAGCTGCTGACAGAACTTCGAAATCTCTCAACCTCTTTCGTCGGAGAAGAAAGTTTCCAGATGCTCCAGAGCACCTGGAAGGCTGAAGTCAATGAAACGCTCGAGGCAAAGCGAAAAGCAAGTTATATTTGGTTGAATTTTCAATGCCAGTATTGTCACTCCCAATTTACTCATTTCAACCGTTTAAATGTATAGGAGATTCAAAGTCGTGAAGAAGAGATGAGACAAATTAGCCTTTATCAAAAGAATCGAGAACAAGAACTGAGAGCACGTGAACAGGATTTAGCCGATCGTGAGATGGATTTAATTCGACGGGAGATAAGTATGATGCTCCAGCCTCAAAAGGAAACTTTCGTCCCTGTTCCTAAGACCAGAAAGGGCAAGTTCAGGCGAAAAGCTTTGAAGAACACGCAACTAATCAGTAATCCTTCAGGTAATTCTACAACAACATTTCTTCCTAAGTAAAGTAAGTAAAGTGAAATTGGGTGGATTCTGTTCTTCCAGATTTTCGCCATACGCTCTCTGTTCAAACAGCAGAAAGGAAAGGAAAAGAGGGGCGTAGTTTCTCCAGTCCAGAGTCTCTACCTGTCTCTCCGAATACGCCTCTGAGAGCCATTGTCCGTACGTATCCTAAAAACTTTTGTTTCTCGGCGATAGTTGCATTACGAAATATAATTTAAATCCGTTGGCTTCAGTTCCTGCAGATGGTGTAAAAGGGAGAACTTGGGGACCGAGCTCTTTTCACCAAAAGGAACGCGGAACAATCCTCACGAAAGGAACCGAGTCTCCAAAGCGCTGGAGTAAAAGTGCTCCAAATTTGGAAAAGTCTCAAAGAAGTTCCTCCAGTCCTGGAAGAACATTGGAATCACTGGGTAATTCTTGCTATTCTCTCTCATGGCTCTGGCGTTTGTCCTCTCTCCTCTTCTTCCCGAAATGGATGAGGAAATACTTTATAAGGAGATTGCGAAAGTTGACTAATTAAATTGTGCATGACATCCTACCCAAGCTGCTAATTCCGAGGAATTCCTTCCATGTAAGAAACACCTTTACCTTCCTGCGCTTGAAACTTTTACACAAACCATTCACGTTAATACTCAACAGCAGCGAGCATCACCATCGGATTTATTATTAACTTGAAAATTTCTTTTTCCTACTATCTATCTACGATTTCGATTTCTGCTTCAAGTTTTAAGAATCGTCCCTGCTGCTTATCAGTTTGTGATTCGAATGATTTATTTTCGTAACCTGTGGCCTTTTGAATTTTTAAATCTATTTTGTCCTCGTTACCTTTCTAATATAACGCTCGCTAGTCATTCTTTTTATGCTGTGTCTGTCTCATGGGTTTATGTTGTTTATTTTCTGGATGGTTAATTATATATTGCTTGACGGCACGGGAGGATATGGGATTATCGTTTGCTAATAATGGAAGCATTTAAACTTTCAGACTATGGTGGTGAATCTCTTGCTACTGGATCAAGACTTTTGCCATTTTCTGGGAGAAATTATCCTCTTTCAGCTGAGCTTCGAAAGCCCTCAAAAATTGGCGCAGTACAAAAGGCATTCTGTGACATGACCTCTCTCCTTGCAAACATTGTGATGGGTCAAAATGTCCGAAAGAACTCTTCTCCGTCACAAAAAAAGTGCGTTTAATTCAGTATTATAAAAATGAATCAACAGGCCAAATACATCTGAATTTTGTGTTTGATAGGATTGGGGAACCTTCTGATGGAAGCCCAGCATCAGTCATCCGTACGGACGAAGTGCGGAAAGGCGACTTTGGTGGTGGGGAAGAATGTTCGGCCGCACCCACGAAATATTTCAACACATATCATGGGCATACTCGTCATCATAACCGCCAGCGACTTCACTCAGATGGTGCCCAGGAGATGATGGATCATAAGAGACCAATAAGATTTACTGACGACATTCCATCTCCCACACCATCACCTCCCCAACCTCAAATTCATCTTTCATCGGATCAACTCAAGCAACAGACCAAGTACCCACCCTTCAGCACGCCACCCACTCAACGCTCCCGCTTTGATTCTCCAATCACAAACGAATCGGAGGTTAGTTTTAATCAGCCTTTTTCTCGGGTGGTGGAAACTTCCCTCTGAATATATCCTCGGGCAGCACCGTTCGATTCCCTTCATGAAATCTCACTCATTTCCATGTGTTCCTCTCTTGCTATATTTTGCAAGCAATGTGATTAGATTAACTGTCAATTTGATCAAGAGTGTCCATAACATATGAAGAGACTTAACCAAACTTAACGTATAACAAGGAGAAATCCCTGCATATATAACGGACATCGTTGATTCAACTGATAGTTGACCTAATAATCTATTTTACTCGGTGGTGGTGGTGGGGAACTGTTATAAATCGAGAATATTACGTACACCGCTCCTTTCCCTTTTCACCTTCCTATTTGATTTCATTTTTAATTCGTGTTGGGTTGGGTTTCATTTTCTTTTCTTTCTTTCCTCTGTTCTCTGCCTTTAGATTAATGGAATTGGGAATGGGATTCTAGAACAAAGTGACATAAAAGACTCCAGCACTCTTTCCTCCTGTTGCTTAAAATTTTCATCCCATACTCAACTTCTGACTGTGTCTGACGCTGGAAGTAGATCTACTACATGGAAGCGAGAGAAGAATGGGTCCACTTCCTCCGCGACTGTGAGTGGTGTGGGATATGCGAGGTTTCCGGAGTAGAAAGTCAGAGGAGTTGAAGCCTCGTTTTAAGTTTTTACAAATTAATTGCACTTTTTAACGACAGACTCCTGGCTTCTCGCAAGCTTACCTCGTGTGACAGAATGTTGCTTATTTCATTTGTTGGATTTATTTAACCTGACTTTATTCCAATGGTTCTTATTAAGTTTATTATTACGATTTAATCGCCTGCACTTTGTACCTTTAATCTGAACGTATAAGCAGATTTGAAAATTTCGTTTTTTTTCTTCTCATATTAGAGTTATAATTTAAATGACTTTAGCCTAACTATCCAAGGACATTAGATGATTTCTATCAGAATTCCTTAATGATTGATTCTTATTTAGTAAAGTTCGAGATGTCGCAAATAAACTATATACCAGCAACTTATCATTTTCTTTCTACCCTGAATTTATATCTGCTAAACTTTTACTTTTAATATTTATCCTCTAACATTGAGTTTCTAGCAAAAAGAACTTAACATGGATAGTAATAATCAAAGTATCAAGTTCGAAAGGACAATGTCAATGTCGCCCTGTTATCTTATTTGTCTTTGTAGATCTTTTATCCTGCTACCAGTTCCAGCTTTGATGACTACGTGGACACCCACTATTCGACGGAAGAAATGCACCAGCATCCACACCAACCTTACCATTCACGTGCTCATCACTACCACCATCGCCCACAGACTCACAGATCCGGTTACAGCAGTGAACCGTTGGAGTTCCATTCAGAGCACGCTGACACCCGCATATTGCCACCACAGATGACCAGTTTGTCATACTCGAACCCGACCTTTTCCCAACCCGTCATTCACATTCATCCTGAAACAGTGTACAGGATGGAACTAGCCAATAATGTGACTCCAGAGCCAGTGGGATATCCCACGCCCAATCAAAGGGCGTCATACCAAACTCAACCTCAACTAAGCAATAGCTATGATGGAGAAACCCTCTTTTCCTCCACACCACCACTCAATCAAAGGTTAATTTGATCTTCCTCAAAGTATTTCCAGACTTTTGAATCTATGACTCAAAACTGTTTGCTTTACTTTTAAGGTCTTACGGGTATCCGTATAGGACGAATCTGACTCCGAACGGAACTCCATCTCCGGGAAGACTCTCCAGACAGAATTCTTTGGAAAGTCAACCAATGAGTGAACGTCCAATCACGCTCGACTTGCCCAGACCTCTCCGCTCAAGTTTACGCAAGTACAATTATAGCCCAGCCGCCGCTTCACTGAATACGCCCGGTCTCAGTTCGAGAACTTCCGGGTCTGGAACGTGGACTGACTCTGGGACTCCGCCAGACAGTAGCCTCAGCGAAGATAGCTCATACGTGTCTGCCAGGGAGTCGTCACCTTCCTTTACGTCACCACATTCATCAGTCAATAGGTCTGTGAGGTTTTCCCCAATGACGCTGGATTCACTCCCGAGGGAGAACCTAATGATGGACATGAAAGGAGAGACATTGCTGGAGCTCGCAGAACGGAATCGCTTGGAAGCATTCGGCTCATCCCCGCGCAACGACTACAGCTCCCCCCTTCGCAGACTCGACTACGACAAGATGGAATTTCTTTACAACTTTTGAATGGTGTTCACATTCTCCTATACCACTTGCGCATATTCGCTCGCAGTAACTTAATTAGCTTTACCAATGTTCTTCCGTGCTTTCCATATCTTATCTCACCACTCACTTCCTGCTTGCCTTATCTTTTGACCAACAACAGATTTACGCAGATCAAGAGAGCTATTGTGAGCGTTGACGCCAATACCGGTGCCCTTCCTTCCACAGGAGGCGTCCCTATGTTCATGCCTTATTTCGCACGCTGGATTTCTTGGCCTTGGTGATTCCTTATTCTATGTGAGGGACAACGGCTAATCAGCGGCATCGCATATGAAACCAAGTTTAGTCAAAACTACGGTTGGTGCATTTAATTAGCAGAATTTACAGTGCGTCGTACACTTAAACCTGCTCAAGTCATTTCTCACTTTCAACAGTTTACCGTAGTTGTAGCTTGTAAAGAAAGGTTTTTTTTCTATTCACGTGATCATGAATCCATAAGAATCCTCCTAGTCCACTACCGTCGGTCTTCTCCGGATTTTCAGAGTTGAAAAAGTGTCTAATTAAATAAGATTATTAAATACATAATGAATTCTTATTGTGAAATTAACATTCCAGTATTCCAGTTAAGCTGACCGTGTTTCCTCATCATCTGATTAGGTTGACCCTAATTATAAAATAATACTCATGCAAAGTTGTTACTTAACTCAAGGGTCAATCCTCATTCATTCTTGATTGTGATTTTAGTTTATTCGAAATGGAATCCAGTGAGAGTCACAAATTATGAGTTCAAAATCCTAATTTGTTCGATTTTAACTTTGCCCTTTTCTAAAATTTTGTTTTTCTATTGAAAGTAAAACATTTTATGGAACTGTTCTAAATTCATCGACTCTAGTCTCTTCGTTAATTAATTTGGGGCTCATTTCTTAACTTATGGATCGGAACATTTGGAAGTTTGCAATCGTATAAGATATTAACCTTTTCAACATCAATAGGACTCAGGGCTTCCCTTTGACCTATAAGAACAAATTACTAGATAAGGTTAGCACGGGCAAGAAGAATCAGGGTCACGGTCTTACCCATATTCGGAGCATAACGTTTTGAATGTATAATTGGTTTGTCCCTGTCAATTGACAAATAGAAGGAGATGGGCCCGTAGTGGAGAATGGATCCGTAATCGTATGGGAAACTTTTGAGGTAGATCGTAGGAGCATCCAGTTTCTTCATTTGGATTCGATCTGCTGGCTTGATATTTTCCCAATCTATTACAACATACTTGTCTCGATCTGAAATATTATAACATGAGGAACAGTTCAACTTTTGGTTTAACTGAACTCTTACCGGGTCTTTGGTGCTCATGATGGAATCCAAGTACGTGCAAGAGCTCGTGAATTACTTTCCCATGTTGTAAACAACGCTGAGAGTCCAAGTTTAAAATCTGCAGTTAGAATCAGTATTCCTTAGTCATTTTACCGAGGGCTGAAGTACGTTTAGAATCAACGGGATTCCACATAATGTTGTTCCAGAGGCTTATTACTTGTCTCCCGCCTAGGCGTCCGGCGTGCGTGTGACATCCATCTCCGAACTCCATTTTGAAGTATACAAAGTCTCGCTCAGTGGAGTGCTTCCGGAAGGTAACACAAGTTTTAGTAGAGATTTCTTCCATGGCTTCGAGTATCAAGTCCCGCATTGTGCCGTCTAAACGTAGAAGATTATAATATTAGCAGATTATCAATCGAGGAGACACACAGACCATAAATGATAAATGTTGACAAATATTTAGGAAGAAAAGTTTACTGAATTCGTCTGAAAAGTCAAAGTAGACAATGCCATCCTTCCATCTCCTGTCCCAATTAATAATCTCTCGACGTTTGGGGTGCGGAAGCTGGTCATCCCGATACCGTCTTAAGGATTCAACTTTTTGTAACGAACACAATTAATTAACACTTTTTATACAACTAATTTCCAAAGTCTGTTTCCGCCTCTTACCCAGTTCTTCATTGTCAAATATTGTTAATCCTTGGACATCTTTGCAGAGAAAGCAAAGGACGGTTCCACCAATGAGTAGAAACTCGAGCACCCTCATTCTCATTCTAATGCGTCTGAGATGCGGGTGAGGATCTACTTGGGACTTGGAGGATGCGGTGAACTTTCGGACGTGGAATGAAGATTCATGCCTCCTGATACCTGACAACTATGGAAACAAAGGTTTTACAATTAACTTGTCACTAATTTTGTAAAGCTAAGGTTATTAGTATAATTGATTATAGAATATTCAAAATCCAAAGTTTTGGCAGTATCAAGTGTACAGAGTCGGACAGTGTTAATAAGAAAGGATGAGTTGCCGGAGCTATTGTCTCTTACATTGTCCAAATTCTACTTTTCCTAATTATGAAGAACCAAAGTGACGTAAACATCCTTTGATATCAATTGTGGTTTCCTTGTTTTATCTTAATTACAACCCCACTTAACCACATTTTATCTTACCCTCACCCGAGACCCGATACGTAGAACCTGTCGACGTAACTCCCTCATTCCTCTCCGCCATCTTCGTCCTCATCACAAGATAGGATCAGAGTTTGTTTGTTCAAATTCATAATTTAAATCAATTCTTCTGGAGGAAGAGCAAAGAGAAGAGATCGAGATGGGATATTGGGATTTGGCTGGCGACTGATGGAGTCAGCGTGGCGGAGAAAGGGAAAGGAATGTTAATTAAAAGTTGACAGTTTTAGGGAAGAAAGGATGAAAGGGAAGGAGCGAGCGTCTAAACGAGAGTGTTTGTAAATTCCAGAGCAGGGGTCACCAGACGGTTAAAGTGATTATCGGATTAGAAAGGAGACTTGCCAATCCTTTTCCAGTGGACATGAACATAAAGAGCCAACTCTGATTAGCGGAGCAGTAAAGGAATTTTAATTGAAATTTGACCGTTTGGAATAAGAAAAAGATAAGGAGTGAAAGGGAACTTAAACGAGAGTGGTTGTAGGGGTCAGCAGATGGTTAGAGTTAATAAACTGATTATGAAGGCGACTTTTTCTTTGTCCAGTGAACAAGGAAAGGAATTCCCGTCTGGGTATAGTCTCTCGTTTAACAAAGAAGAAGACTCACCAATCAAGCTCCCTTTTATACATTTATTAAAATGTCTGATCTGAGAGTGTCAACGGACACATTTAATTTGCATAATCCATTTTTACTTTCAAAAGGTCAGCGGAAGCATTTTTCCAGAGGGTATAAATAGAAGGAAAAGTCTCCATTTGTCCTCACTCCCACTTTCACTCTCCTCAGCGTCACTGTCACTCTCTCCGCCCGCATCATCCTCCTCGCGTACACGTTTTGCCCTATCTCCACTTTAGCAATTACCACACCGTTCAATTTCCTATTTCATCTCTGTCCATCCCTCAACCGTCCGGTGATCCGTAAGTTTTTTCAGTAAAATTCATTTCCGGATCGTCTACAGATATACTGACTTTGTTAATTAGTACTCCTACACAGTGAGCTGCGGTTTCGTTATTTTCATATATTCTTTATTTGTTTTTTTTTCTATCAGGCAATGGAGTCCATTCTTTCTACACTTTGGGGTCAGAACGGAAACAGCGAGTTGGGAATGGACATAAAGGCAACCTGGAGTGTACAAGGGAACAAGATCGGAAGTTTTGACACCAAGAACAAGATCAAGGGACTGAAGGGATCCAAGAAGGCAATCACCCCTCCAACTCCAGCCATTCCACAAGAAGTGGCCAAAGGCGGGCGCCTCCACATGGATAACGCTATCAACCAATTGGAAGAACTGGAAATGGAGCGACGCTCTACTGAATCATCTCTCGGATTGACTTCTTCTTTACCCTTCCGCTCTACGGAGCGCAGACAGTTCGATGTAAGTCACTGCTTTCATAAGTACTTGATGTCCCGTTTTGATATTGTCCAGTCTTCTGATTACTTCCGGCTTTGCTCACTTTCTAATAACTAATAATTTTTAAACACTATTTCCAGTGGAGTGGGTTGTATGGAATGCTGCTGGACGTCCGGGCTCAATTCAAGCTCCTCAAGGAGTTTCTCATCACCGTGGAAGGTATGCGGGAGGAGGCGGAGTCTAAGGCAATATCCCACTCTCCAGTCAACATGGTGGCTCTCATCTTCGAGTTATTGATGGACAAGAAGGAAGAGGCTAATGCTCTGCGCGAAAAGTTCAACCGAGTCCTTCAAAAGTTGTACGACGATTGGGAAGCTAAGATGTCCGCCATTGATCGCGTCCTCTTTCCCGTCAGCAGCTCTGACATTGACAACAACAACAATGTTAAGCTTGGTAAGCGTCTTTGCTTTATTCTTCTCCCTGTCATCCCCACCGTCCGCAGTGCAGTCTCACGTGTGAAGTGAAGCACTCATTCATCATCCTCATTTAAATCTCTTGCCTTTCATTTGTTTTTTCAGACGTGATGCCATACATGTTGGTGGAGCTTACGGAAGTCGTTCGAGCTTCTAGAATTGTTGTGTTCGCTGTCCGGAAGAGGTACGAGGAAGCTCGAGCACGAATGACAATGGCAATCAAGTTGAAGGCTAATTCCGACGTCCTGGACGCCCGTCTACAATCTACCCCAGATCCTAAACATGTCGGCAGCATCCCAAAGACGAAGACTTCATTGATTGATTGATTCATAACAGTTTATTCAGAATAAGATTGCATGTGTACGTAACTGATTCCTCTCTTCTTCTACAATGCCCGGTAAAGCGCTTGATGCATTTTTTCAACGGAATAAGTTTATCCTTAGTTTACAGACGAAATTTTTTTCTCAGCATCTTAAAGTACAAACATGTTGTTTTTTTATATTAATAAAACTAGAATATTTTTTAGTTTTGGCTTCTTTGTGGGGAAATTTGGACGACGAAAGGGCCCCTAAGGCATAATTAGTGCAATTGCTCGTCGATGCTTTTGTTGACTTGATTGGGAGTAAAAAAAAATGTTTGGCCCTCGGCAGTCTTTTCTTCCAACAACACTCTCATCATTTCTATTGTTGTTCCTGGGAGGGGTCGTGAAAGATAAGATTAAGATTATTTATAAGAAATCCTGACGGAAGTGACACTTTAGTTCACTCCACTCTGACATCTTGCAACTGACTGAGAGCAAAAATTATACCCTTTATCCTCCTCCTCCTGCTGTCATGTAAGTCTCACTCATTTCCCCCTTATTTTATCCATGCCATTCTGAATTCATACAACGGTAAAAGGTGTTGGAAACTTTACAACAGGTCATCTGAATCCGAGGAGAGCCTTGTATCTGCATTTGCAAATTTCATGGGAATCGCAGGGATTACTTTAGCACTCGGACTAGGCTCCCTCTTTGTCTCCTCCTTTTACATCTTGGCTTGCTGGAAAGACAGATACACGGAAACTGACAAATTACATGATAGGAATAGGCGAGGAAACGGTCGACTCCAGCAGGAACCACTCCAGAAATAATCAAATCTCGGCAAACTTTTAAACTCTCCCAGCACGCCACCACCGTGTCAATCCTGTTCCATTTGGGAATGGAAATGAAAACTACAAATACTATGATAATTAACGGTAATTCAAGAAGAACCTTAACTAAGCAAATCAAGTTGGATTTAAGTTATATCCGAACTGTGCATTAGAAATGCAGGCAAAATAGAATTATATAAAGACGGTTTAATGCTTTCTCGTCATTACAATAAAAGTTCTACAAATTACACTACTGTTAATTATAAATGTAACAAGTCTTTGGACAAAAGGAAGGCAAGAGTCCGAAATTTGATCGTCTTTGATTTGAGAATGACTTCAGTCTTCATTTGAGTCCCATGTCACTAACCTTGATCCTCCAAATCCCGTGGTTGTAAGGAGATCCCATGTATGCATAGATTCCTTTGTCATCTATTGACGCCTCACTAATGAATCCAACCTGTCACATTCAATACCTTCCGTTAAAAGTTCAACGTTGATTTTAAAATACGACGAAGGCCCTGGTTTACCTTGCCATTTGAACTTTGTAAGCTGCTCTTTATTTTCCCAAACTCGTCAAGTTGTAAAATGTTGGAACCCTTTATTGGTTGCAGCATTGCAAATGGTTCCAAATGGTTGATCTAAAGTGAACCAAGTGGAAGTATGAAATTATATTGAAATATAACGGCCTTTAGGTTCTGTAAAGTCAATGTGCTTACATAGTACTTGGCCTTGCCGGTATATTCATTAGGAGCAAGAGAATCAATACCAGAGGCGACTGCGTACATTATACTGGTTATCCTTGCAAGTAACTTCCGCACGAGAGGGTATGGACTTAATCGGTCTAGAAGTGAGGGCAACTGAAAATATACAAATCCTGAAGAGCTTATAAATATTTGAATCCAAATCATCATTTACAAAACACTCACATCAGTGGTTCTTTGGATATTCAAGGAAACAAGAAATCCACCCTTCTCGTCAGAACGAATGTTGTCTGGCACACCCGGTAGCCCGTCAATAAAAATTTCACTAGAACCCGCCTTCTCTCCCTTTAAATGATACCTGAAAATAATTTACAGAGTTGTCAGTTGTGTATTCAGGAAACTAGTCCTTGTGGGTCAAAATTTTACTCACTGTGTTATCCTAGACCCAAACGTCTCGGCAACAAGCACATAGGATTCATCCTTTGACAGTTGAACTCCATTGGCAAAATGAAGACTCTTGAGCAGTACAGTCGTTTTCATATTCTTTGGGTCGTATTTCAGTAATCTGAGGATCCAAATTATTATTAAAAAATTAACGCACAGAAAATAACTATACGTAAAATTAAATATAATTCAGAAATCGGTAAATCGAAATACCTCCCAGTAGGCTCTCCCAAAAGTTCGAGAAGTGTATTCTGCAAGCTGAATTGACTGGAATCAGAAAAGTAAATTGTTCCATCCTGTGCGATATCCAAGTCGTTCACAACCATGAGAGGCCTTCCTTCTACTTGGTCCTTCGATACCACCAACTGCCTCACATTACCTAAAAAATTGTTTTATTAGAGTTGATTCATTCAGATAATTCACTGCGAAGAATCACGGTGTCATCGTAAAAAACCTACCAGTATCAACGTCCACCTGGAACATTCCATAATACGCGTCATTCACAACTAATTTCCCATTGGGGTCAAATCTCAACCCAAGAGGCCGGCCGCAGATGGATTCTTCCCACTTTCCCTCTGAAATGAAGGGAAAATTCCCATAATCTGGCAACCTGAGAAGTACAAACTCTAGGAATGTTCACTGGAAAAACTTTACCGCATGGATTCCCAAATCTCGCAATAACGGATATCTCTCCAATAGTCTCATCAATCTTTACAACATCGCCCCCAATCAGGCCGGTATAAACGTTTCCATCTTTGACGACAATTGACTCTCCACCGGTGAACTTCCCTTCAAACAGAAACTCTGCTTTCTCGTCCAACTTTCCGTTAGGTGCAAGTGGTCCTACTAGTTCCATCGGAGGGGTCAATCTGAAAAAGACGAAAAAAATCCTCAACTTTCACCATCGCTTATGTCAGAAGTCAGAGTCGAATGTAATAATGTATGTACTCATAATATTCAAATTTCACTCTTGGAGGTACTCCTGGGACAAATAAAATTATGGCAGTGACCACAAAAATATCCAACACAACACGGAAAACCTTGTTCAATCCCATCCTTGAAGAGCAGAGAATGGAGAATTCCAAATTCGGTCCTTATCCTTACTATACTTATACTAATCAATGAAAGACAAGGAACAAGATGTGAGTTTGGTAGCAGCAGAGCAGATTAAAGATAATTTAAGGTAAGGGAAGGTAAGGAGTCCAAGTGTCCAAGTCCAATCTCTCTGGTTGGTTGGTGGTCCTCCTTTGTCCTTTCCCAAGAAATGTAGAAAGACTGGAAAAATTGACGGCAATGAATTAACATTAATAATGG
>Ga0194135_10000635_pt1 | contig 20614 bp, 19 predicted proteins | sample LitLau_LLRF_2013_FD_134024 | JGI IMG/M metagenome (GOLD analysis project Ga0194135, IMG submission 134024) | Freshwater sediment microbial communities in response to fracking from North America - Little Laurel Run_MetaG_LLRF_2013 (version 2) | ecosystem: Environmental > Aquatic > Freshwater >...
AAGTACAAATAATTGTGTTAATGCAAAATGCAACTGGAAGTTTTGAATTTACGTTTCTTGATTTTTGCTTACCAGGGTACCGTAAACGATTTCGACTTTCCGCCGATTCGCAACAGACTCCATCCACAGCATCAGCGATTGTATCAACTTTATCCTGTTGATTAAGACATCGCTCAAATGTAAACTTCTTTTTCAAATATTTCATCGATGATTCCAACACAAGTTTCAAATCCTCTTTATGGCCTTCTCCCATGAAAGTGAACAACAGGTTAGGCTCAAAGCTGACAGGATTGGGCCCAAAAACTAGAACAGTAGGCCAACAACAAATTCCCAATTCGTTCCATAATTTACTCTCCGGGTCATTTATAACATCCGAATAGTCCATTTGCATACGCTTGGTGAATTCCATAATTGAAGCTTGTTCTTTCTCCCTTGAAAACTTTGGTGAATGAACAGATACTACTTTAAGATTAACTGTTTCTGATGATCCGGTTCTATTATTATTGGAGTTTTTTAAGTCTTCATAAACCTCTCGAATGTCTTCAATACTGTGTATGCAATTGATACAGCAATGAGTAAAGAACTCTAATACTATTATACATCTTCTACATTCCTTTTGAATATCTATCATCTTCTCCCGATTGATAATCTCAAATCCTAAAAACCCAAACGTTCATAATCTTTGATAGCATTCTTTACTAACTTTATTTACAAAGAGTATTGAACAGTGTCTCTACTCCAAAGTTCCAAACTGCTTACCATCCCTATTAAAATCTATTGCCAAAGGATTTCTGACTCCCGCAATGAATCCTCCGTCATCGCTTAACGCGTAACATAAGTTTAGGTACTTATCAAAGGCCTCATCTACAGGTCCATCAACGCTGCCAGAAACTGCGGTCTCTGAGTCTGAGGGCGATTTTATTGATTCCTTCAGCCCACTCAAAAAGTTACATGTTCTTGCATAAATTCGCTGTACAAGTGAAGCCTTCGGGTTTTCACCAGCGTTTTCGAAATCTTCCAGGTTTTCTTCAAATTCCATACTGACGCTGCTAATACACTGCAAGAGTTTACACGACGCTTAATGAAATGAATTTTTAAAATGGCCAATAGCTCTTGAAAAATTATTGTTTTAAAAAACTATTTGTTTTTGTTATTGTGTCTTATTGCAATCGTGCATAGAATTGACTTCCCGCGGAATTTTGAATTTAAACCTCTACACGTGCGTGCAGGTCTCAATTCAACTTCAATGCAATGTGCGATTTCGCAAATGCAGCATGTTGTTTCTGAAAAATCAAAACTAAAGTTTCTAAAAAACAAATTCGAATTTGTCTGTGATAATACCAAATTTTAATTTTGGTATTGATTTGGTATTTTAGTGGGCTGGGGTAAGAAAGCATATGATTTTATATAAATCAAATATTTGATATGATGAACACTTTTTGTCATAAAAATAGATTCATGTTTTTGTAATTTCTGTTCAAAATGTAATGATTATTTTGTTTTGCATTTATTTTAGGAAATGGTGAAAAAGAAAGGAAAGGGTAGTCCACGTAAAAGTGTAAGGAAGGGAGTGGCTAACAGCGACAATGTAGCCGGGTGGGAAACTCTTGAAAGCGTGTCTTCAAAGACGGTAGCAGAAACCGAAATTGGAAGCATCGTCTGTTCAATGGAAGTTGACACTGTGTCGGTGGATTTGAATGGTAAAGAAGATAAGGGACAGATGAAAAAGATACCATTTATACAGATTTTTCAGAGGATTCTGAATCCAAAGACAACCCTTGAGGCAGCTTTGGAAAGTCCGGAGCTTCTTCCTCTGATTTATGAAAAGCTCAAGGAAGAAAAAGACCAAATTAATGTGATAAAAGTTCTTAGCCGCTTAGTATGGGCGTTTCAATCTGCTACGAGGTAGTTTATCTTATTTTCGGCTATTTATGATGTCCTGTTATTTAAGCAGTTAATCCACGTCAATTGTTCGACGCTCATTTATTCCCGTTGTGTCTTTTGTAGATTTGCTGAGGACTATCTGATCAACTCAGGTTCTCCGTTGACTAATTTGGAAACCGAGCTAAGTCGTATGGTAATTACAGAACCTCAAAAGAAAAAAGCCAGGCAATCCGCATCCGCAGTCTTTATAGGAAGTATTGAATCAGACGAAGTCGAGTCAGAGTTACAGGTTTTCTTAAGCTGTCTGTTGGTCCTGATGAAGAAAGTATCGTTAGAATCTTATTCTCATTGGAGCATTAAGGAGTTCTTAAGTTTACGGTCTTCTGGGAACGTCGTTGTCAGATGGTATATTTTAGTTTAAAATTAAACTTATTCTTCATGTTTAGAGTTTATCATTACAAGGATAAATTTTCTTTTACAGGTGCACAGTTCAGTGTTTACGCTTAATTCTTGGATTTACTGAAAGCGAAACTCGCAAAATGATTAGCTTTTGGCGAATCGTTGACTCTGATGATCGGCAGTTCTCACTAATGTTCCAAAAGGAAGTAGAAAATCTTCAATTTAGAATAGTTATTAAGACTGAAAATGTGACTGAAATAGGTATACATTCTAATTAATGACTGAATACGAGATATTTCACAATAATTAATTCTGGCGTGTGCTTGGTGTAGTAACCGATGCGTTGGCTGCGGCTCATGGATTATCCAACATTGACGGAATGCTTATTAAACCTAAGTCTGGAGCGGCGAAACCTAATGAGGATCCTGTTGCTTTTCCAGCCTTTAATAGTTCATTGAAAGACTTGTTAATTCATGTAGCCAATAGTAGTCCTGTTTGTGTAATTGGGCCCATTGGGTCTGGAAAATCTACTCTGATTCGCTACGCAGCTTCAATTTACGGGAGGAGTAGTTATCCGAACCTCGTCAGTGTTCAAATGAGTGATCAAGTTGATGCCAGACTACTCTTAGGATCGTATCACTCTACTGACCTTCCAGGACAATTCGTTTGGAAACCTGGCTGCTTAACAAAAGCTGTGTTGAATGGCCACTGGGTAGTTTTTGAGGACATGGATTCTGCCCCAACAGATGTTATCACGTTGTTGTCTGCATTCATCGACAGCAAATCACTTTCTGTGCCAGGTTACGGTGAAATTTCACACATCCATTCAGACTTCCGCCTTTTTGCGACTTGTAGAACTGTGGACTCTCACGCTTTTCGAAGCGATGACAAAATAGGGAAGAAATGGGAAAAGGTCATAATTCGTCCATTCTCATCCGGCGATATTAAAATTATTCTGAGTGATCAGCATCCACATTTACGACCAATAATTGACCGACTTGTGGAAATGTATGATGCAATCAAAATATTCGCAAATGACCGTAAAGGGAATTCTGGATCCAATAGACCAGTATCGATTAGGTAAGGCATTAGTTTGTAGCATTCTAAGGGTTTTAAATTGTGTGGGGTTTTAAATATTAATGTCTGTGTCACTGATATTTATTTGTAGGGACTTCTTAAAATTGTGCTGCCGGATTCCAGGGGGCTTAGATTTCAGTGAAACATCAACTGCTTTGGCAATCTTTCAAGACGCTTTGGACTTATTTGCTGTATCATCAGTCAAATATGGTAGTTTTCTTTTGTGGTATACTTGAAATGATGTTGACAATGAGCACTTAAATTTTGTCGTTAGATCTCAAGGAAGCACGAGCTGACATTATTGGAAAACATTTAAATTTACTTAAGTCAAAGACAGAATATTATCTTACAATGTACAGGCCGCATTCTTCAATATGTTCCAAAACTAACTCTTTAATTTGTGGGAGATTCACTCTTCCCATTTATTACGACTTCGTTCAGAAAAGGTAAAGTATTACTACATTTTGAATTTGGATGTAACTTTAAATCGTTCAATATTTTTCAATAGAGAGGATCGGGATGTATATTCCCTGACTAAAAGAACCTGCTGTTTGTTGGAAACCATTGCCGGGTGTGTAAAGAATCATGAACCAATACTACTTATTGGAGAAACAGGTGTTGGAAAAACATCTTGCATTCAATACATGTCAAAAGTACTTAATCAAAAGCTAATTGTGGTGAATTTAAATCGACAAAGTGACTCTGCTGATCTCCTCGGAGGGTACGAAATAGTTAAAGTTCAGTAATGACGAATCACTTCTCAAAACTTTTGACTTAATTGACGTTCTCATTTCAATTTTCCAGTTATAAACCTGTTGAACTGAAGTACATTTTCCTTCCATTACGGGAGGAATTTGAAAAACTGTTTGCAGATACTTTCAATCGCGAGTCGAACATAAAATTTTTAAACCACATCATGACATGCTTCGCCAATAAACGGTGGAAAGACTTGATAAAACTTATGAAGCATGTAGAAAAATCTGCTTTGACTCGTAGTAGTACGACTCTCAGATATCAGTAAGTTAACAAATACATTAATATTCCAATGGAAACTGTAATTTTTAAGTAATTACTTCTATCAATTCTACAGATGGTTAGAACTATATCGCAAAGTCAATCGTGTGGAAGCCCAAATGCTGAACGAAAGTGGCGAAGAAAGTCCATTCGCATTTTCTTTTATTGAAGGAACTTTAATAAACGCAATTAAGACAGGTATGACCACAAATTGTGTATAGTAAATTATTAGCAGGTAATATATAATTAACTCTTCAACACTGACAGGTCATTGGATACTACTAGATGAAATCAATTTAGCGAGTACTGAGATGTTGCAGTGCCTATCCAGTATTCTTGATGAGAAAGCTCAGATTCATTTGTGGGAGAAAGGCGATGAAGAACCAATCCAGCGACATCCAAACTTTCATTTGTTTGCAGCAATGAATCCTTCAACTGATGTTGGGAAGAAAGATTTACCAATAGGAATCCGTAACAGGTTAGCTTTACAACCTGAAATTAAGTATTCACTATTCCTTACGGGTACTGATATGGGTTTGCTGAAATAGGTTCACTGAGTTTTACTTGGGAGAGTTAGTGGACTCAGAGGAGCTGAGAATTCTTGTCGCAGATTATCTTCGGGATTTGTCATTGTCAGGCAGTCAAGTAGACAGTATAGTACAGTTTTACTTAAAAATCAGACAAATGTCGCAAACCACTCTTGTCGACGGACTGGGGAAAAAGCCTCATTTCAGTCTTCGTACACTCTGTCGAGCCTTGAAGATTTCGTCAATGAATTTATTTGGAAGTGTTTCTCGTTCACTTTTTGAATCCTTTTGCTTAAGCTTCCTTACGGAACTTGATTTTCCGTCACATCCAATTGTGGAGCAGTTAATCGCCAAGTAATTCCAAGCATTTTTTATTTCTAATTAATTTAACCATCAATGGAAATGCTTCTTAAATATTTTCTCTTCCAACAGGCATATTTTTGGTAAATCAGATGTTAAGTCAATTATTAATCAGCCACTTCCTTGTCCAAAAAATCAGAAGGCAGTACAAGTAGAAGGATATTGGATACCAATAGGGGACCAGAAGCCGACGGACTCAAAGAAGGTTTCAAACATCGCTCAAATCGACGTATCTAATATTTCATGGAATACACAGTATGTATTTTATCTTTAGTACGTGTTGACGAACAGCGTTAGAAGAAATCTAAGAGACATATCTCGAATTGTTTCTGCCGGAAAACTACCTGTTTTAATACAAGGAGAAACGTCTGTTGGAAAAACCAGTTTAATTCAGTATTTGGCTGAATTATCAGGTAATCGGTGTTACCGCATAAACAACCACCAGCACACAGATCTTCAAGAGTACATTGGATCTTATCAATCGGATGCTCAAGGAAAACTTGTATTCACTGAAGGCAAGAGTAGCATGAATCAAATTAAAAAACAACGAAGAATTCATGTTAATCTATTATTATTCTCCCTGTCGTAGGAGTGCTAGTACAAGCCATGAGACGGGGCGAGTGGGTTATTTTGGATGAGCTAAATTTAGCCCCTTCAGAAATTTTGGAATCTTTAAATCGACTTCTTGATGACAATCGACAGCTATTTATCACCGAAACAGGAATCACTGTAACTGCTCATCCCAGGTTCATGCTTTTTGCGACTCAGAATCCTCCAGGGCTATACGGAGGACGAAAGGTATTACGTTGAAATAAGTAATTCAACTTACCATGATGTTAATTTCCGTTTTTTTCATTGTGACAGTTGTTATCGCGAGCGTTTCGTAATCGTTTTGTTGAGCTCCACTTTGACGAAATTCCACCTATTGAACTGGAACATATCCTGCATCTGCGATGCGATATTCCGGCATCATATTGCAAAAAGTTTATTACTGTCATGAAAGAGTTGCAGGTGAGCGAGCTTTTGGTTTTAAAATAATGCTTTAAAAGGGAGGTTATCATGATAATGCGACTAAATGATGAAATTCGAAAATTAGATGCGCAGAAAATCAAGCGCTGCCCTACAAGGCAAACACGGTTTTGCTACATTGAGAGATTTGTTTCGCTGGGCTGAGCGATACCGCCTAAGTGGTGACCAAAAAACAAAGTTCTATGATTGGGACCAGCATTTAGCAGACGAAGGATATTTGGTACTTGCTGGAAAAGAAAGAAAAGAAGAGGAAGCTCAAGTGATTCGGGAAGTGCTTGAAAAAACCTTCAAGCGCAAAGTTGATCCTGATAACCTTTTTTCTCTTCATGATAAGACTTCAGATGTAACCAGAACTATACTTGAAGCTGTTTTAAAATCCCAGCTGCCTGGTTACACCCATATAGTGTGGACCTACCAAATGCGGAGGTTAGCGGTTTTAATCGGGAAAGCTATGCTGTTCAAAGAACCAATGTTACTCGTCGGAGAAACTGGCGTTGGAAAAACTACTATCGTCCAGCTTCTTAGTGACCTACACCAATGCCAATTATTCAGCATCAGCTGTCACATGAATAGTGAAGGAAGTGACTTTCTGGGCGGACTTAGACCAGTACGAGATCACACTTTGCAGGTAATAATTCTAAATGGAGACTTGGTAGTAGTATTGTTAAATGAATTCTTATTAAAATTTTGCGTGCTTTAACAGACCGATAGATTATTTGAGTGGGTAAACGGTCCATTAGTGGAAGCAATGGAGATGGGAGGCATCTTTCTTGCGGATGAAATCTCCTTAGCTGATGATTCTGTACTTGAAAGAATCAATTCAGTCCTAGAGCCTGAAAGAACTTTGCTGATTGCTGAAAAAGGTGAAGAAGTTCCTAGATTAGTGGTGGCTAATGAAAAATTTCATTTTGTTGGAACCATGAATCCTGGTGGAGACTACGGAAAGAAAGAGGTGAGCATCAACTAAAAATCGGCTTCGATACGTTTGAATTTTACCTGAGCTGTAATTTTCTGTAATTTTGACTATTTTAAAAATGTTTTAGCTGTCACCTGCTTTACGGAATCGACTGACTGAAATTTGGTGCGATGTAAACTCAAACAAATTAGATTTGATAGCAATCGTGGAGCATAACTTACAGGCAAGATTAAAGGATCAAGGTATTGGAACTATTATGACAAACTTTGTAGAATGGATTCAACAAACTGAACACAGCCAAAAATGCACGATAAGTGTTCGAGATTACTTGTCGTGGGTTAATTTTGTGAACCACATTACGTCCGAGGATACTTGTGAGCTGCCAATATCAATGTCAGAAGCGATAGTTCATGGAGCTTGTCTTGCATTTTTAGATGGACTTGGAACTGGAAACACTAGCACTGACAAGTAAGACTGAATTGTGATCAGAATCAATAATTAGTACCGACATGTATTAGCGTCGTCTGATCATGTTGATCCTTTTTAATTTCAGCACTATAGGATTGATAGAAACTCGCCGGAAAGCAACTCAGTGCTTAGAAGATATAATCAAGAAGAATTCAGCGCTTGTTCAGCTCTCCACAACTAAAACTTATGAGCTACGGTTAAATGACTCCTATTTAAAGATTGGACCTTTTTCTATCTCTCGAAAAAATCCTTTGAATGAAGACCAAACAGCGCACAAATTTGCATTAAAAGCTCCGACGACACTAACAAATACGATTCGTCTTCTAAGAGCCATGCAAGTGAAGAAGCCCATCCTTTTAGAAGGATCTCCAGGCGTTGGTAAAACTGCACTTGTAACTGCAGTTGCTAAGATCGCTGGATTTTCACTAACCCGAATCAATTTGTCGGAACAAACTGATATATCCGACCTTTTTGGAGCCGACTTACCGGTTGAAGGCAAAGAAGGGGGTCATTTTGAATGGAGAGATGGTCCTTTGCTACAAGCTTTGAAAGAAAATTCTTGGATTCTCCTGGATGAGTTGAATTTAGCTAGTCAATCTGTACTGGAAGGTCTAAATGCCTGTCTTGATCATCGAGGATCTGTCTTCATACCAGAACTAAATAAGACCTTCAAAATTCACGATAGTGAGAATGCCGGTAACTTTTCTAGGATTTTTGGGTGTCAAAATCCAGTTCGACAAGGAGGAGCAAGAAAAGGCTTACCGAAATCATTTCTAAATAGATTTACTCAAGTCTATATCGAGTCATTGACAGTCGAAGATTTCTATTTTGTACTGCAAGCATCATTTCCCACTCTGCCACCAACAATAGTAGAGTTAATGTCAAAATTCTCGTCTAAAATTCAAGAAGAAATATGCCAAAAAGTATCATTTGGTGCAAGAGGATCTCCGTGGGACATAAATCTTCGAGATTTGTTAAGATGGGCTCAGTTAACTGTTGCTGCAGCACATAGTGGAAATGAATCGTGTACCACATATAATCCAGAATATTTTGTGGACATGATTTATGGGTTGCGAATGAGAAGCTCCGTAGACCGTGAAAAAGTCCTTGAACTGTTTTGTACAATTTACAAAAACACTTTAAATTCGATGATTGATGCAAGTCAACTGCGTTCGGGTCGAAGTGAAATTCAACTTTTAGAAAGCAATCTGATCTGTGGTCACAGCTCCATCAAAAGGGTAGATAGGCCTGGAATGACAGATTCCCAACTTCTTGTGCTGCAGAAAGATTTGCCATGTTTGGAAGCACTGTCAACATGCATGAAAATAGGTTGGATGCCAATTCTGGTAAGTGCTTGTCCGTTTTGGACTTGAAGAAAAATGAATTGTTGCACCGTTCGTGCCAAATAGGGAATTGTAAACATATTGACATATTGTATTTCATTATTAGGTTGGACCATCTGGATGTGGAAAAACTTCATTAGCGAAACTGGTAGCCCAGTTGTGTGGAGAAAAATTACAGATAATGCATCCTAGTCCGGAAATGGATACAATTGAGCTGCTGGGAGGCTTTGAACAGGTACTGGTTGAATAGTTTGAACTGACGAGAAAATCAGAAATTTACCTGGTTTTGATTGTATAATTTTTATTACAGGCTGATATATTTCGGCGGATAGATGAAGTTAAAATTCATCTCAGTTATATCATTCAAGCTATCGTCAAACAGCACATTCTTGACAATAAAGCTCTTGAAGATCTTCAATGCTTGGAATTTCTGGACATAATGAGTTCCCTTAAAAAATCGTCGCATCTTAATTCACTTAAAGGTGTGGGTAACTCTGACGAATTAAAATGGATTGAGACTCAGCTGAACTTCCTGCAAGCAGCTTACATTAAGTGCAAATCATTTCTGGAATCAGAATCATACACGTCAGAAATGCCTGTTTACTCCACTGTAAATGGAACGTATAAAGATAGCGAAAAAGTTATTTGCCCTGAACGACCAGAAAAGGAGCATTTGGGAAGAGTTCACGAAGAACTTATGCAAGCAAATGCTCATTTAAAACGCGGAATCCAAACTGGAGCTTTTCAATGGATCGACAGTCTCTTAATTAAGGCGGTAGTTGATGGGAAGTGGTTGCTTATTGATGGAGCAAATCGTTGTTCCGCAGCTGTACTTGATCGCCTAAATTCTTTGATGGAATCAGATGGATCGTTATTGCTTTCTGAGCGAGGTTGTGTTGATGGAAAGATCATTGAAATCAAGCCTCACCCTTCATTCAGGCTTATCTTGGCAATGGATCCAGCTTACGGCGAGATTTCACGGGCAATGAGAAATCGAGGAGTAGAAATTTATATGGAATCTTCAGACACATCGTATCTCAATCAAGTCTCAGAACCTACAGAAGAAGACAGTGTAATTAATAAAAATGTGATAGGAATGAAATTGAACTGCAGGAAAAATGATATGGATAATGAATTGCCTAATTTACGTGAGTTCGGCATCAACTATTTCGACTTGAACATATTGTTACAAGCAGAAGGCTTGCAGGACAGAATTCTTAGGTCAGAAGTGCTTAAGTTACATCGCAAAATTCAAGAGGCTCTCTCTGCTTTTAAAGATGGGGATCTACAAATGTTCAAAGTAATCGCTAGCTCAAAATCGTTTATGCAGCAACTTCAACAGGGAATTAAGTTTGAAGAGGCTATGCAGCGAGCTCTGCGGCAAACTTATTGCTTTTCCAGAATTCAAGATGTGGAAGTATTGCCGTTGATAGAAAGTGTTGTAAATGGATTGCAAGAAAGAGTAAACACCAACTCTAAAAATTCAAAATTATCATCTGATCAGTCACCAATAATGTTACCAGGCTCATTACAAAACTTCTTGAGCTCTCAACTGTATAGGCTATGGAAGTACATGGAAGTTTTTAAGAGCTCCATGGAGTGTCAAGAAATATTGAGCACAGGCAACCAATCCACTGGAAAATTCAATGGAAACAGCGAGCTTCTTGAAGATTTCGTGATTGTATCTATATTCTCAAGGATTGTCAGACACGATGCAAGTACATTGGCATTGGCCCTAGGTATGAAGTACCCAAGGAAAAGAAGTCTTCTGGGGAAACTGGCTGATGTTTTAGATTCTGGAGAGTGGGAGACTTCGGTAGATTGGAAACATTATTGTTGGGATATTCAAGAGTTACCTCACATTATTGCGAAATTCTCTAGCGTGAATGAAGAGCAAAAGCAAATTTATGGTCGCCATTTACTTCAATCCATTAAAACCTCCTTGAATCTTTACTATCAGAATCAAGTATTCCGTGGGCATTTGCTCTCTGTGAGGGGAGCCCCCAAACGTGCCACCTTCGGCTTTATAGCTAAAAATTCGACAGTTGCAGAAACTGGAAACATATTCGAGCTCCTTCAAAGTTTCTGGAACCTCGTTACAAGCTTTGAATCCTTATTTGAACGATCCCTGAAAAGCACTCACAGCACAAACAGTGCTCCTTCCTTACGTGTCGATGAGTATGCCAAAATGTGGCTGTCCGGTATGAAAGTTCCATTGTGGGGGAAAAGACTCAATGATTTATGTGAGAGGAAGTGTGACGGAAAGTTACCGAGCGAGAAAATACTTGCAAATGTCAATCTACTCGTTCAATGGATAAGTGAGCAAGTTCTTCCCACCTTGACTTCAATTAGTGGACTAGGAACTGCAGCCCCACATGAGTTTTCAATGTTGTTGGAAAATTGCTTTAAAAGTTTCGGTCACACAAGAAACTATAAGCTTCTTAGGCAAAATCAGCTTCTAAGATGCATGAATGAATTTCAATCCTTTTTTACTCCTGAAAATGCTTCATCCGTTGAGTTGCTTATGAGGTACGTTAAATTCGAAAACTTACACCTATCATTACGACAATGTATTCCGAATATTTCGTGTATATGTGTTCTACTTTTCGTTTCTAGTATACTTTTCACCATTTGGTGCTCCAATAACGATAGCTCGTCATCAAATGTTATGCTGAGATACTTGATGTCAAAAGATGGGGAAACTATGCACGCCAACTTAACTACAATCTCGGTGAAGCTTCTTCGTTCTGAATGTCTAACAGCAGGTACTTTTATATTGAAACTTAATTTGATTTTTTGTTTGGCTTGTTTGTAAAGTCGAAATTCTAAAATCTTTCAGGTGAGATCGAAGTCTTAACAGCAATTGAATCAAAGCTTGCGGAGCTGAAGAATTTGAGGAGCAGATCAGAAACTGATGAACTGTCCGCAAATCGCGCTGAAGAGGAGACTAGCAAAAATCTTCTTGCAACTGAGGAATTTCTTCGTTTATCATCTAGTTTTACTACTACAGCATCTAGTTCAACATTCATCAATCCGTTTCATGTAGCTTGTAACGTGGCTTGTGCGATGACTGCTAATTTCGTCCGATTTCTGCAGTGGGAAGAAGCGGAGCGATTTAGACAAACATTCATTAATTTTCCTACCGGACTCGTCAGAAATGCATGTCTGTTTCCGATATTCGCTAGTCGAATCCTCCTTGACAGTTCCAAGTTTGAGTATAAGGTTCCCACTTTGGAAAGCAACGGGGTGGTGGAGAATTGCCAGAGGAAACTACTTTCTCTTACTACCTCGGAAATTTCACAGAGTTATGACATATCAAGAAATAGTGGGAATCTAGTTGAGAACATGCTAACAGAGGCCAGAAAATTAGTTGAAGTGTGGAAATCAATTTTTGTGAACGAGGAGGAAATTTCAAGCACCTGCATGTCACAATTAACAGAGTGGGAAGTTAGATTGTTGGAAGTAACGAATAATTCTAATGGAACCCAAATTCACTTCAACTTGGTCAAAGTCGGAACGATATTCGTAGAGGTTGCATCAAGTTTGATGGAAGTCAGTGCTTATCTTCCTGTTGTGGATCCAGTAGTAGAGAAGGAAGTTTTGGCAGATTATCTTGAAGAAGATGTAAGTAACATTAATATATCATTCTTTCATTTTTATAACATCATTTATTCTCACGTTAAATTGTTTTAATGCTTTCGAATTGTATATTCTAGACTGCATATTTCGAAACTTGGATAGCAAGCAAGAGGCTGCATCAACTTGCTCTTACCGGACTAGATATCATGCAGGAGGACTTGAACTCTTCAATCATTCATCCTTGTATATCACACGTAGTGCAGGATCTCGTTTCGATTAGAAAAATGCATAAGGACGCTCTAACAGGCATTGTGCCTCGTCCTGATCCTCCAGCTTACAATTCTTTGTCACAAGACATCAAACAGTTCGTTTCTACGTTGGGTTCGTTTCTGAAATCAAAGGATCTCACAAATTCAGTTCACGAAATTCTAAACAACCCAACTTCTTTGGCATCAAAAGAAATCTGCGGCTCAATTCTCATACAGTGTCAAAATTGGTTAGATTCTCACAGAAATTTTGTGCAAAAAATTTGGAAAAACTATTGGTATTGGGATGTCACAGCAAGTTTCTTGTTTACTTCTGTTCAAGTAAGAATTGCATTGTGCTTTTATTACCTATCTATCATACAGTAAAAATGTATATTGAGAATTATTTTATTGAAGGCTTCAGTTGGATTCAATTTGATATACGATGGCATATGCCGACTAAACAGTAATGTTATGAACACAAAATCTACTTTACTGTCGATGGTGAGGTTTCCAAAATCGTTTGAATTCAGCTACGTGAATCCTTCAGGACTCTATGAAGATATGTGGGCTTACCAGAGGGCAAAGAAAAGGTGACACACATGTTTATTTTTTACCGTCTACATTACTTTCTTAAAGAGATTGTGTGTTACATAGTTTGTTAATCTTTAGAATATTCATGGCATCCCTTATATCTTTCGGGAACAAGTTAAGCCTTCAAGACTCCTTAACCAAAGAAAGCGTCTTACAGTTTCAGAAGTTCTGTTTAGAGATAGCTCAGTGGTGGAAAGAGCAAGAAGATGAGACTCAAAGGAAGAAAGAAGAAGAAGACGCTTTCTACGTTTTGAAAGGCAAAGAGAGAAGTATGGGAAAAAATGACGAAGAACAAGAACAGTTTGATTTGGCACAAACTTTCCCATCCTTTGAGGATGATTATCATGATTTAAAACCAGTTCACAGCTTGGGAGACGGAGAAAAGATACAGAAAGAAAGTGACGTTGAAAAGTTGTCTGAATTTGGAGTGTTGACATCAGAGGACATTGAAGTTTTCTTGAAAGTGTATTCCCGTAGCATGTCGTATGTTGCTAGTCACTGGCTCCGGAAAAATCCAAACGACCCAACGGTGTGCGATTCAATAACTCCACTTATGAATCTGTAAGCAAATACTCTTCGAAATGTTCACCTGTTTATGTCTTTGAACTCGACGTGGAATAAATTCTTTTCTTTCGTAGTTTTGAAATCGGCTGCCACGGGTTTATGGATAAGAACAATGGAAAAGTCTTCGATCGAGAAGATGAAAAAGAATACATGTTGGGGGCTAATGTAGTTGCTCATCAATTGAGTAAAGGGAACGTAAGTGAGCAATGGAACCCTGCAACTTATGATTTCTATCATGACTCCAACATTTCTGAAGCCCAAAAGCTGCAGTCACTGTTCAGTGGATTGGTGTCAAGAGTATCTGAACTTCTTGAAGAATGGCCCGATCATCCAGCTTTACAACAAGTGCGTTATCTAAAAATTTAAATCAGTTCGAACTCAACTTACTGTTCTCGTTTGCTTTGTAGATAATCAAAATCGTTCAAAGAATCGAGTCATTCAAAATATCCAGCCCAATTATGAAGTTTTTGACTGGTTTGGAATTATTGTTAGGTAATTTATTTTTACAAATTAAAACATTGAGTTACTTTCGAATTGCAACTAATCGTAGCAACTATCTTATTGATTAGGAACTGCTCAAGAATGGGAAAGCGTCGCTAGCAAAAGAGTCTCCATTTCTTCTCACTTGGCTGAAATCACAAATCTTATTATTTGCTGGCGGAAACTAGAACTAAGATTTTGGAAAAATTTATCAGAACAATGCTTAAAAAGGTATGTATTTTAAGGTGCAGGTTTTATACAACTGAGTAATATTCTGATTTGTGTTCATTATTTTTAGGGAAGAAGCAGAGGGTAGTAAATGGTGGTTTTATTTGTTTTCTGCTACAATGGAACTTATCTCGGACCCAACTAGAGTGATATCAAACTCAGTTCTCCAGTTATTCCAACAGTTTATGGAAACGTCTTCTATAGGACAGTACTCGATTAGACTGAATTTGCTAGTCAATTTACATCGGCATCTTCATTTGATGGAGAGTTATGGACTTATAATTCTTAACCAACGAATACAATGCTACCTATGGAATACAATTTGCTACTACAAACAGTTTGAATCACACGTCGTGTCTAAACTTAAAGACCTGAAGTCTCCGATCGAGAAGAAGATGAAAGATTTTGTCAAGATATCCCGATGGAACGATGCAAATTTTTACGCCTTGACTGACTCAGTGAAGAAAAGCCAGAAAATGCTGAACAAGTTATTGTCTGAGTACAAGAAAGTTTTAAAGACGTCTGTTTCTGCAGTCCTAATCGCAGATGTTGGAGTTCAATCTATAAAGCTCGAAAAATTCAAGTTAGCAAAATCTAGACCTAGTGATTATGTTGTTAATACTGATGATGCCGAAGGTCCAGATGAAACTCTAATAACTTCGATCAGCAAAAAGCCAGAAAGACAAAAACGATTTAGAAGACTGCCGAAGATTCTTGCCAAAGTTAAGGAAGTTAGTATGACATCGTACTCTACTGTGGCAGATATTAGCATGGATCAAGTAAATGAACTTAACGAGTTGACGGGAACAATAATCGAAAAAGTTCATGAGCTTCAAAACCTTCCCATTCCAGAGAAAGGAAACCAACGGAAGAAGTCTCTTCATAATGTTCATCATCTTAGAAGGAAACACTTAGCAGATTTATTCAAAACACTACAGTCAATGAATTTATCTCACAAGCGAGGAATCGTTCGAATCGAAAATTATGAATCAAATGTCCCTTATAATTTCTTGATACAACCCATGGATGTCTCTTCTGGTTGGAGTGAATTATTGAATTCATCGGCAAAATTTTCAGGGGATAAGGAGCTTGCTACTGTTTGGAAAGGCTGTGATGATTACTTTCAAAAATGCATTTCAAGAATATCAGTCCTTTTGAAAGCTTTCCAAAGTCCCAGCAAAGAGTTAGGCCCTGTTATCATTGAAAGGTGTAAAGGTTTTGTTGCTGACCTGTTCTCAGTTGTGTGCGATCAAAAACAATTCATTGGGAAGATTTCGCAATATTTGTGGGAACTTAGGCTCATTATTGACTACGAATCTGATGAATGCGATTTCTCGTCGAAAATGAATTCGATTGGAAAGGAACTAGTCGAAAAAGCTGTAGCTTTGGAGTATGAAGTGGTTCAATATCGAGTACTTTTTGAATCTCTCATTGACATGGACGAAGCTGTGAGAAACAATTCTATTCAAATTCTCACTGAAATAATTAAGAAAATTGAAAGTTGCAAATCACCACTTAAAACGTTGTCTTCGTCGGTTTTCGAATCTTTGGGCATAACTCAACCTGTGATTCCTTCGGTTATACATGACTCGCTGAAATCGTTAAGGTCGTGTGCAAGCTTGCTACAAAAAGTTATTGTGTCTCTTGCAGATAACTCATTGTTGCGAAGCAAATTAATTTGTCTGATGGAAAGTCTGGAACAAATCATTCGCTCGTGTTCATCTCAAATAGAAGACATGTCAACTATGACTCTTTCTGTCAATGGACCTGATGACATTTTGAGTGGAAAGTTCCGTAATGCAACCAACGCCGTTCTGGAGAGTATTTTATTAACATTCCAAAGGATTGAAAAACTTGATTACAACTCAAATTGCTGCACTATTCAAGAAAGTCCTGCTGTCGATATTTTGAAGTGCTTCGACTTAGATTCCGTTGTACATGATGCTCGGAAATTACGCTCGCTAGTTTCACAGACTTCGAATTCCAGTTACGATATTCAGAGAAAAGTTCTCTTTCAACTGAAGCCTATAATGCAACAATATTATCTTTGTGCTCATTGTTACCTGAAGTCCGCTGTTGAATATCATCGAGAAACAACTAAGCTTTTAAGTGTGCTTTCATCTGTATTTGGAACTCTAGCCCAGAAAGTAAGTGGCATATTTTCATTTGCATTTATTTTCATCAATACTAAACTATGACATTAAGAAATTACTTATAATTATCATTGTAGGGATTTTGTTTACCGGAGGATTATGAAAATGAAGCTATGGAAGAAGGGCCTGAACTAGATGCCAAGTCTGGAATGGGACTAGGAGAAGGAGAAACTACATCTGACGCGAAAGACGTTTCTGACAGAATTGAATCTGAGGATCAACTTGACGACACTATGAAAGCTGGAGAGTCAGCTGACCCAGCCGACAAAGATTTGAACGATGACGAGAAAGGCGTAGAAATGGGAGATGATTTTGAAGGAAAACAGCAAGAAAAGGAAAAGAAATCTGAAGATGATGACAAAAAGAACGATAGTGATAGCAGTGGAGACGAAGAGGAGGAAATGGATAAGCAGATGGGAGATGTTGAGGGCGAAGATAAGGAAACATTAGATGATCAAATGTGGGGTGGTTCAAGTGACGAAGAAGAAGACGACATGAAAGACGAAAATGATGAGAAGGGAAAAGGGGTCGCTCAAAACAGTGAACCAGAATTAGCTCCAAAAGACTCAGACTTGAAAGATTCCGAAGAAAAAGAGCCACAGGAAAACCAAGATGGTGACGAAAAAGATGAAAAGAATAAAAAGGAGTTTAACGAAATGGACGAAGGTGAAATCAATGACGATCAGAATGACCCGTATCATGGTCAAAATCAACCTGAAGAAGAGCCAGAGGATCTCGATCTTCCTGACGACCTTCAGCTGGATGATGAAACTGCTAAAGATGATGGCGAAACTCCAGAAGAAAATCCATTTGATTTAGATACAGTTGAGAGAGAAGATTTCCCTGACTTAGACGAGAACGATGAATCCAAGGAAGATGCAGATGGTCAAAAGGAAATGTCAGACCAAGAAGATGACCAGAATGAAACTGCACCCGACGTTGATATTGACATGGCTAACGAACAAGAAGGAGAACCCGAAGAAGCAAAACCTGACAAAGTTGACGACCCAATGGAACTGGACGAACAAGTTGAAGGAGAAAACGCACCTGAAGAAGAAGCAGTCAATAAAGAAACTGAAAAGAAACCGACTGAAGATCAAGTCGAGCCATCAGCTGAATCCGAAACAGCTAATGCTGAAGCTGCTGCACAGTTAGACAAAACTAAATCTAAGAATGATGAAGTAGAAATGAAAAATGCAAACGAGGAAGAACATAAAAGTGAAAATGATCAGTCTACTGGCCAAGTTGAAAGTCATGAGGGATCGGGTCAAGAAGGACAGGCTGATCAGAAGGAGAAAAGTACTTCTACTAAAATGGAAGATGATGATAAAGCAACTAGAAAACCAGGAGAGACGGATACAGAACGAGCACTTTCTTCAAATCAAGACACTAAGTCTAGATTGCAGACATTACAGTCCCAAGAGAATGAGAGTAAAGCTGAAGAAGAAGGGAGTGCCAACGATGAAGATGACAATAAAGACTCAAATCAAAATGAAGCTGATCTTTACCAACACATCAAGCAAGCTGAAAAATATGATGCCTTAACTCTCGATAATGCTACAAAAGAACAAGCAGAAAAGCAACAAAAGACAATGGAATCGGAGGAAAAAGAATCTGAAGAGTTACCAAAAATGGATGAAACAGAGGAAAAAGTAGAAACTGTTGAGAGCGATACTGAAGAGATGGAAGAATCTACAGCGGAACATAATCAACCCGATTTGATCAAAGGGCTCCCTCAAGAAAAGAAAAGTAAGAAACCCCGTTCCGCTTTGGAAGTTGACGAAGGAAAAGAAGACAAAGTAGACGTTGAGGGTGAGAAAGTTCCGACGTATAGTGTTCAAAGACCAGCCGAGTCTGTTTTCCACACGATGGTTAATCTTCTAAATGAAGATGCAAGTGGAGAAGATATTGAAATGATGGAAACATCATCGCTGCCTTTGACTCTAATAGGGAAAGAAGATTCAACATTTATGTCCCAATGGCTGGAACTAGAACACAAGACTTTACCTTTGTCACAGGAATTATGCGAGCAACTTAGACTTATTCTTGAACCTACTCAGGCTTCAAGATTAAAGGGAGATTACAAGACAGGAAAACGGTTAAATATGAGAAAGGTAAGCTAATTATTATTAAACAAGCTATTTCAGTTTGCGTATCGGTAAAATACATTTTAAGAATAAAATTAATTTGGTAGGTAATCCCATACATTGCCAGTGGCTTTCGAAAGGACAAGATTTGGCTGAGAAGAACACAACCTTCTAAACGAGAGTATCAGATTGTTTTGGCATTAGACGACTCAGCATCCATGAGCGATAATCAGTCTAAGCAGGTACTTAATTAAAATCAAAATACTATGAAATCTTTCTTGTTATTAGAAGCCTAAAAACGCGATTGCTTCTGTGTTTAGATGGCCTTTTCAGCAGTCGCCGTTGTAGCCAAAGCGTTGACACTTCTGGAGGCAGGACAACTTTCAGTTCTAAGTTTTGGAGAAGAAGTAAAACTCCTTCATCCGTTCGAGGAACCATTTACAGACGTTAGCGGCTCTCGTCTTCTGCAACAGTTCACATTTGCACAGAGGCGAACAAGAATCGTCCAACTTATGGAGCAAACTTGTTCCATCTTTAACCATGCTAAAAGGATGCAAGCGAATTCTTCTGCTCCAGTTGAGACTGCTCAGCTTTTGATTATCATCTCCGATGGACGAGCTGTTTGTCACGAAGGAAGTGATAAAGTCAAAACTGCCGTGAGACGAGCCAGAGAACAGAATATATTTATCGTATTTGTGATAGTAGATAACCCCGAGAACAAGCATTCGATTTTGGACATTCAGCAACCAATATTTGAAGCTGGTAACAAAGTTCAATTTGTGAAGTACATGGACAACTTCCCCTTTCCATTTTATCTTATTTTAAGAGATTTAAGTAGTCTTCCATCTGTACTATCAGATGCTTTACGACAATGGTTTGAATTAGTTACTTCAAGCAACAGGTAGTTTGTTAAAAATTGTTGTTAGCATTACTTTCAACTCAATGTTAAGCACGTGGATAGATTGCAAAATATTTCTTTTATTACTATGCATAATAAATTTTGAATCTAAGTTGTTATCTTGAGCTTCGTAATCATTTTTGTAATTCTACTGCTCATACTTAACCAACAATTACTAAACCAAGTGTCCATTCGGACTGAAGATGTTGTTCTCCCAGATGAAGTAGACTTCAGAGCCTTTCTTCTTCAGATCGTTACAATAAATGCCAAGATCATGTTGAGTGATCGGTGACCACCAAGCAATATCTCCAAGTCGTTGAAGCTTAGGACAAGCTGTAACTATCGCGTGTATACTCTTCATGGTCAACGTTATGAGATCTTCAACAGGGGACTCTCCAGGTTCAACAACTTCCACATTGGGCTTAGCCACGGGTAAAAACTCATTGTACATCAGAGACATTTTAGTACTCGAGTTCGAGTTCTCCAGCTCTGTTGTAGGATCAACATAAGAACTTGTATTCTTCGTGTATTTGCTCTTGTATGATCCTGGAGCGATCCAAAGTTCCTGGAGAGTCCTGCGACACATGGAAGATGCGATGGTGCTCATTATGTGACTGTCTGTTAAAGAGTGTCTGATTATACGAATCCTGACTTTCTTCAAGTTTGGAGAGTTCTCCAGCAGACTTTTCAGTGTTTCAGGATCTGCGAAAGCATCCACGACTGTAAGTTCTGGAAGGAAACTTGTTGAGATCTTCCATGTCCCGTTGAG
>Ga0194135_10000636_pt1 | contig 20596 bp, 16 predicted proteins | sample LitLau_LLRF_2013_FD_134024 | JGI IMG/M metagenome (GOLD analysis project Ga0194135, IMG submission 134024) | Freshwater sediment microbial communities in response to fracking from North America - Little Laurel Run_MetaG_LLRF_2013 (version 2) | ecosystem: Environmental > Aquatic > Freshwater >...
CGTGGAATTCTTCCGGAAGGACTTTCTCCAGCATTTCCAGAATGCAGCCGCACGTGATGTTGGCAGAAGGGGACGGCGTCGGAGAGGAGACGCCACGTGAATTCTGTTCTGAGCCGCAAGTCCCAGTCCTAGCCGAGCTCCTCTGCTCAGAATCTCCAATACAGGAAATGGATGAGACGGAAGATCCCACCACTTCCGTCCAGTCATATTTTGACCCGGCTCTCCTCCACCATCCAGAAGTACTCGGGAAACTCAAGTTTCTCGAGGGTCAGAACAGACAACCGCGGGACTACTTCCAGAGCAACCCCAAGGATGAGATTCTCCCCTACATGCGAAAGGTCGTTTCCATGTGGATGCTCGAGGTAAGGACTTTCTCCGCTTTCACTCTTCCCCCTCCCGCTTTCGCTTGTCCTCACACTCAATCTCTTCCAGAGCAGAAGGAAATCGGATCTCAACCAATCCCGAGTATTTCCCCCCATTCCCGCCTCAACCCGCAGGTCTTATTAATTATAGTGTAATCTGGATTTGGTTAGGTCTGCGAAGAACAGTCATGTGAGGACAACGTTTTCCCGCTCGCCGCTGCAATTCTCGACCAATTCCTGGGCTGTACGAAAATCAAGCCGCAGCAACTCCAACTCGTCGGCTGTGTCTGCCTCCTACTCGCCTCCAAAACGCGTCAAGAAAGTCACTTTTCCCTTCAGCTCCTCTCCTGGTACACGGAGAATAGCGTCTCTCTCCAAACACTCATGGTAAGGAGAAGTTGAAAATTAAATGAAAGTTCCGAGTGAGCACAACAATTTGCTCATAAGTTCTCATAATTGTTCTTCTCCTGCTCCTCATTTCATTTCATTTCATTTCTTATCATCAGAATGAGGATGATGAGCTGGAAACCCTTTCCCTTTCTTTTACCCTCAGTCAGTCCAATTACGCTTTCCGCTAACCTTAGCATGCGTCAGCGATCATCCTTCATTCTTCATGATGAAAAACTCAAAAAGTCAATTTCCCGAGTCCCCCTCCCTTCCAGGACGGGGAGTTCCATTCGTCCCCCTAGACGTCCGTCGGAAGTAAGGAATTAACAAGGTGGAAAAGAAAGGAAGCCTTAAAAGGGATACTTTAATGGCAATATTTCATTGAGACAGGCAGCGCACGTTTTAAGAGTCCAGCAGGAGTAGAGGAGCGTAGGAGCTCGGCAATTCTCAATCCTCACGCTAACGTTTACTCCACTCACCCAGTCGGGAATTGTAACAATGCAAAAAGGAAGCAAAAACTACTTTTGAGTGCGGATATGATGACTTTTGCGGAAAACCACAGAAGGCATCACCTGAAGAAGAGCTAATAATTTATGCATGTGAGAGGACTGATGACTTTCATATGAAATTGAGGAATTGGCCGAGGAGGCTCCTTGAATGTTATGAGCGGAAACGGGGTCATCCTCCCTTTCATTCATTCTGCACTCGCGGTGTGGGTTGACCGGAAGTTGAGTAAGAGAGTTAAGGGGTAAATTCATGGACAAAGGAACTCTCACTTTCATTCTTACAAGAAAGGGAGGGTAAGTCATTCCAGGAGGATGAGATCGGAGATAATCCGGATTATGATTAACAGGGAAACACGTGAAGGCCCCCAATGCCATCCTCACATTTACATAAGGAGAGCCACACCAACCCAAAGGAATCACTCAACCTGAAAAGTAACGTCCACCATTTCCTTTCATTCAGAACCGAATCCAGGTGATTTCAGTTGAAAAAAATTGGGCTCATCAACTAAAAAAAACTATATGCACATTTTACATTAAAAAAAATAGCATCCTGAATCCGCCTTCATCTCATTATCAGAATCGATACTATGTTGTGATAATTTAAACTCAAGTCGATTTGTTTTAGGCAGCGGCGGATTTTGAGGGGAATGAGTGAGAAATGGTGTGAGAAAACACCGTAAGGGATTCTGCAATTCCCGGAGCTGAGACAGTTAGGGAAGGAAAGGCGGATCAAGAAGTGCCGGGATTTCGTCCCTCGAAAGTGAAAGGGACTCTTCTTTGAAATTTCCCGTTCCCACAGATCCCTTTCCGTAGATTCAATTCAAATCAGTTCATTCCGGTCCTTGGGACTATTTTTTGCCATGTCTCTGGTTGGTCTAGTTGACATTGTTCGGGAGACCCCTTGGATGGATTCCCAGATCTCAGGGCTCTCTCCCTTTTCCTCTTCCCATCCGATCATGATCTTCTGCGGGAGAAATAAGGGCTGGGAAAAATGTAGGACGATCCCCAAGGAAGTAGAGGAAGGACTCCCGGATGGGAAGAAGACCAACAGGCCCGAACACTATGGGAACCGCTTTTCTTCTCCTCGGAACAAAAAAATCAGGAAGGACAATCCCGAGCTAAACGGGCATTGACAGTTGTGACAACTCGAGATAGACTCTGACTCTTTTGTCCTATTGTCTTTATTGGGTCAGGGAATCGGTTGGTTTCTTGTATTATGTTGCTGGAGGGGTCAGACGGAGGCTCTTGTACCGTTCTTGCACTCCAGAAGGCTCATCCGTACTTGCTGGTCGTGCCTGCCTGCCTGATGATGAGTCGAGGAAAAGGAGTGAACCAAACATGCAATGCAAGTGAAATGAAAAGGAAATCAAGCTAATTACGACGGCACACCTGGTTTCCTTTTTCATGCTCCAACGTCCTCCCGATTCCTATATAGACTCCCATCCCACTCGAGCCTTCTCCATGTCATTTATCTCGGGAGGAAGTTGATCGTCGTGGAAGGAAGTTTGGAGATCCACACCACTGGAATCGGAGTTCCTTGGGAGGCTCCACGTTATGATTATTAAGGGCTTGAGTAAGGGACGCTGGGAAGCTCCCGGCTCCTGCCCAGGCACCCGTGACTCTCTTCACCCGCAAAACGGAAGAAGACTAAAAGAAACACTTGTAAATCTCATCCTGCTGACAACTTGACAAAATCCGCCTCGCTTCTTATCCCCCCTTCATTATCTTCCTCAAATAATCACTCAACCTTGGATAAAATATGCATCTTCCTTTCCATTCCCATCCGGCACCGGGATTCCGGGCTTCCGCTTTCGTCTTTGCCTTCTCTTGAATCAATTCCGTTTTTTTTCTAATTCAATTCATGGAATGACTTTTGTCGTGCAAAGGTCTGAATTTTCCCTTTTTTGTATGTGTAATTTCAGACATGGGAGCTAATGATTCTGTCTCAATTAAATTGGGACATTAACATCATCACTGCCACAGACTTTGTGGACTTTCTGCTAGCGCGGACTCCGAGCTCCGCAAGCCCAACCCACAAAGATACTCAACTCATCCGGAGACATGCAATTACTTTCATCTCAATGTGCTGCACAGGTAAATTTTCTTTTAATCTCATATAATTCCATGCCCATTTTACGTATAGTATCCATGACTTGGGCAAAGGGAATCCAGTTGCGTACTAAAAGTTGGTGTTAACAAGTCCTAATTACATTTCTGTGCCCTCCTGTGTGGGAATCAGTTGCTTCAACAAACTCTCTAAGAATGATCCCCTCCTCCTGCGTTTAAGGATCCATTCCATAAATTATAATTTGAGCAGAGACTGTTCTGATTTTTCCTCATACAATCCACACAAGACCTTCTCTTCTCACGTTTTCCCTTGATCCTGAATCAGAAAGAGGAAATTAACTCGCATGAATTTCCTCTCTTAGCCTTTTACTCTCAGGCCAGCAAAGAAGAGGATGAATGAATCGGCGGCGGGTGAGAATCTTTCGGAGATCCGATGGAAAAGGGAAAAGAATAGAAAAGGGCTTGGGAAAAAGTTAGAAGGGAAAAGGGAGCACACTTATATGCTCCAAGTTTAGTTTCAAAGGTAGCAGAACTGGAGCTTCCCTTGGCGTAATTGGGTCCCTTCTTGTCACTATCATTTTTCTTGAGGAACTTTGGTAAATTACAAATTACCAATGGGGAATCTCATCTCCACGCCTACGCGTCTCCGCCATATTCTTCTCTCCAGCTTTCTTCCAATTGATTCTAATGACGTAAAGAATTCCCTGATTTTTCCCCAGTAGACATTGGATGAATTGACTACAACTTACTCTTGAGCAAATTGAATTTAGTATAAAAACAAATTTAGTATAGTGAAACCTTAGAGAAAGGAAACACGCCTTGCGTTCTGCTTTTGAATTCCCACAACTCACGTTTGAGCATTGTAAGGAATGAGGAAACGAGTTTGCGTTCATTACCAAAACTGAAAAGACTTGGCAAGTTAGTTTCGGAGCAGGGTGCATAAATTAGGGAAAGACACTTTGCAAATTCGGAAAGAGTTAGTATGCCTTATTCCTACAAGGGAGAAATTGAAAATACCCGTTTCTTTTAAAAGTTGTCCCGGACTCTTCTCTCCGGGCTTTTGATTGTGCTTCTTCGGGGTTGAGGAGAGTGTTGGACGCGGACGGAATAATAAAATAAGTTCCCGAGAGATCATAATAATACAAACTTCATTCTGAAAAGATTCAGATCAGAATCCACACCTGAGGAGGATGAGGCGGAGAGTAGGGAAAACTACAGAAAGAGAAAGAGAGAGGGAGAAATCTCGGGATGTTGTATTACTATTTTTTCATCTGATTTATTTCCCATTGTAAATTGTGGGACAGGGACTGGGACGTAACCTTTCTATTCAATTTCTATGAAAAGAGTCTCAAGACATGATGAATTGAGTCTTTCGTAGGGAGAGAACACATTTTCCAAACAGTAACACTGGAATCCTTTCCAGAGGGCCAAGGGGGAAGAGGGGACCCAGGCCACACGACGCACGTGGAAAATGTTTACTTAAAAAAAGAAAGGGGTTTTAAAGGCCGAGCCCAATCAGATAGCAATGATGGGTGATAGGTTCCTGGGTAAAACAAATTGTGCATTTTTAGAAGAGATTCCCTTTTCTTCGTTTCTACGATTTTGGCGTGTGGAAATTCTTCCGATCCCTAACCCAAACCCATTCTTCTTTTAGGATAAATTTGTTTTATAAGAAAGGAAATCTTCCATTTGGGAAGAAATTGTGCGTTTAATTTCAAGAGGGAGCAACATTTACCCTCTTCTTCCTCTTTTCAGCCCAGAAATTATTCTCTCCCTTCAAGTGCCTCTTATCCCCGTCTCGGAATTTACCGACTTTGGTGATTGAATCCATTTTTTTGAAGTTTCGTGTGAAAACATTGGGATTCTATCAAGTACAGTTAGTGCTTCGAGGCTGCCGAGCAGGATCCACCCCAATCGGGATGTTGGAAATACTAGTCTTCAGGAAATCTTTAGGGCTTCCTTTAAAAACGTTGTTTCCTCGGCGCGGAGATCAATAAATCCCCCGTTTCCCTTCCAGCCATCTTTGACCGATTTATGAAAATCCGCTCGGAACGTGTCCCTCCAAGCCCTATTCTTGGATCTTTAAATTTAATCCTCCATTTAATTCTTACTCTGTTTCCAATCGGGATTGTTGCGGAGAGAGGCTGGGACGAGGTGGACGTATGGGCATGTGCCCAGGAGGACCGCGTAACGGATATCCTATCATTTCCTTGATCTCTCATTGGCTACCTCCCCCGGAGGACAACAGGACAGGGCTAACAAAATCTCAATCAAGGGAGCTGTGGCTGGGGCACGCGAAAGATTGGAGATCAGGCGTCATGGCCTGTGTGAAACGAGACGGAGATCCGAAGCTCAGGTGTTTAAGTGCTCACTTTTATTTCCAATTGTGGACAGTATTGCGGGGTGGGGGGATGAAAGGGTACTTTTGCATGAATCATAGAGAGGAAGGGATCCTGCAAGAAAAAGTTCAAATAAAGCACCACCACAGCAATGAACTGTCGAATGAAATCATTCCCTGCATGCAATGAAATGAGGGAAGCTTTCATTCCCTCAGGAGCACCTGGACATCCTCTCCGTTTTCCTCGGGTGCAATTTGAAAGGGAGCATCGGGGAATACCCGGGTTGCAAAAAAAAAGTTTCATAATATGCTATGTACCCTGTTCCTGTTATTATACAATTTTGGCAGGGCGGGCCTGCATTTGTAACCTACAATGTTTTTTTTTATTCTGTGCACTCCAAGGAATGAGTGAATTCGGGGATTATTCTTCACCGTTCTCTCCTTCCTTCCTTCAGAAACCCGGTTTGGCTTGATTGATCTGTCAGAATTTATTGGTGACACTGGAAGTGTCGTGAAAGTCCCTACCCTTACCTCCGCCGAATCGGATGTTACTCATGGGGGGACCCATTATCCTGACAGGTGTCTCCGACAACCTGCAATTGAATTCCTGCATCCCGCCTTAATTGACACACTTCCTCATCACCATATGATGCCCTTGGCTCGTTCTTGTAATTAGAGGCTTCAGTAATTCCTTCCTTGGGAACAGAGTAGGAAACAATCGTTTTTTTTGGTGTTCCACACGAGCGTCTCCTCCCTGCCAGTCCCTTCCATTTGTAGCATGATAAATGTTGTACATATGCATGTTGTATTGTAGGATTAGTCCCGTCGTAAAAGTTGTTTTAGCGAGTGGGAGACATGGTAGTAACCGTTGGTCATCGGGTCACAGTTTATCCAACGTTCACGTAATAAAAAACGGAACTCGGCCTTATCCCTTTGGATACTGTTATAATCGGAACTCAAGAGCGTCCTTTTTATTGTTTATATTATTTTGAGAGAAGGAACTGCTGGATAGGAAACTGGAAGTTGGAGCGGAGCCAGGTGTGGACTGAAATGAAACCTAATAAGGGTGATTTCATCAAGTCAATTGTTGTTCCGAAACTTCTGCTCACTGGTTCTGCCTCGGCTTAATCTGACTAGATCCTTTTCAATGCAAATAGAAAGTACCCTTAACGGAACCTGCTGCCAACTGGAGCACCTTAACTTAGCCAAGGGTACAAAGCAAGGACTCCAACAACGCCAAAGTCCATCAAACCTTTTCTTTTTCAATATCCCGTCCCGTCATTGTTAATTTTTCTTCAAAACAAAATGGACGTGGTGTAACCAGTTTTGTTTTCTTTTAATTCCAGAACCACGATTCGCTCCCTTGAGCCCCTCACTAATTGCCGCCTCTTCCATTTACACGGCTCTCAAAGGTATTCGACGAGCGGACGCCAACTCTGGCTCAACCTTGGCATCCATGGCGGGCGTGAGTGTGGAGGAGCTCATAGTTACGGCCAAATCCATTGATCAAGTCATCTCGAAGGAGTTGGCAGGGATTGAGCAGACGCTGGATCGACCACTGAGCAAGACTGCGTCACTGAGTTCCACCACTGTGCCCTTGCCAGGAACAGGAGGCCCACCACCCCCTTCCTCCTCCTCTCAAGGAAAGTGTTCAACCTCCTGTGGTGGGGCCCATTACTCCAGCAGCTCCACATCCCTCACACCCACGGACGTCCAGGACATTTTCTGTTAGCCGGAAGTCACCGGCCATTGATGGTATTAAGGGATTCTTGTTAGGACTTCGAAACTTCGAAAGGGATTCTCTGTTGAAAATGAAGTTATCAATAATAGTAGACTCAGTAGGCAACACTTTAGTTGAGATTTTATATTGAATATTTTTTGTTCATAATATAACATTTCTTCCTTTTACCAACTATAGTATAATTGATGCTATAATTCATTACTTTCCTGTACAAATTAGTTTAATTGGTTCCAGAATCTCGATTAATATACGTGAAAAGTGAACACTTGTCCAGGAATTGATCTCGGAATGGTGGATCCTCCAGCGTTCAAATACTTGAAAAAGACTCACCGTCGCTACGAGCAGTCAGCATAGGCCTAGCCAAATCAATTGCCTTTCCTTCTCTTCATTAATATTAAGGAAATCTCTTCCTTCCCTTGGAGTTCTGTGCCTTACCAATCTCAACGAAATCTGTCCATTCCAGTCTTTTCTGAACGTAAGAATAATGTTAGTTTACATTCATGTTAATTAGGAATAGAAGGTAATTAAGAATGTTCTAGCTTTAGATCTTGATCGTTACTGTGTCCAACCGGTTTCTCCAAATGATAACAGAAAGAAAGTAGAGAATTCATGAAGAAAATCCAAAGAGGAATTAACACAACACTCTAGTCGCACGGTTTAGAACCTAATTAAAGCTAAATTAAACATTTACGTGATTAATTCAGTAATTCCTTAATCTAGAGCCTATGTAATAATAAAAGAAGTAAACTTGATTACTCAGGGGCATCATTGACGTAGAGCTGGGTGGGATTTATTTTAAACAACATTTGGAGGAGAAGGAGGCTCCGTGTGTCATACAAAAATAACTGATCACCATAATAGATAAATCAATTCGATTCAATTCATAATAAAAATATAGTATGAATAATAAATAAATTGGTCAGTACATGACATCCATCAAACGTCAAGTCAATATTCTAAACTCATCAATTCCCAAGTAAAGAGATGATTACGGGAGACCGGCCATTTAGCAGAATTCGTCCGTACTCGAGTCCTCCATCTCCGGGAACTAAAGAGACAAAGAGAGGGTAATCAGATTTTCATTATGAAAAACGGTTTAGCATCAAATCCAACATTCAGTCCCTTCGGTTACTTACCTCTATCATCAAATCATTAAAGACATTCTGGTAATAATCTCTCGGAATTAGGTCGCCAGTTCCATTCCAATCATCAGACGTCACTTTCTTCTCCTATGGAGGTTCAAATGAATTTTAGGTTGGAAACTAGGCTAATAGGTTGTAATCTCCCGCTTAAAACCCCGCGCCATCATGTACCCTCCAAGTGCACCCGCCTGGAGGGCACGCATGCTCCAGATAAACTCCTACGTCCTCGTGAAGGAGAACCATTAGAGTCATGAACTGTAGTTTGCATTGCAACCTCCAAGCGAAACTTGGAGTTGGCAGTATACCCTATGTGCAATGTGCTAGGGATATCTTGAACGACGGAAATACAATCGCCAGCTTTTATGGATAAAGAATATCTGCCGACCGTTATTATAAACAATAAATCAAGTCACCGTCGATTCACTTGAGAAAACAAGCCTCCTATAGAAAGTGCATGGCTGGCCTCAAAAAAATGTTTTCTGAAGGAAATATTGAGGGTGACTTGACTAATAGAGCTGACGCTCGACACGCGTTTAGGCTCGCTTTCGCTCGCACAGCATTGCAAAACTGCAAAGACTGTGTGAACTCTAAAGAAACTGCCGATTTATCAATTTTGGTCCCCAAACAACCTTGGTTGGCGCCGATTTTAAAGCGGGAGGGTACAGCCTGGTTACCTTAGGCTAGCCAAAAGTTCAGCGCAGTCCTGCGTCTACGCCGGCTTACTACTCCAACACTAACAAAGCTCAAGCGGAAGGAAAAAGATCATACCAATCTCAAATTAAATTATTAATTTAAGAATTTAAGTACCCTTACCATCTCTACAGGTGCCTGCCGAGCTGTCAGTGATATGACAGGAGTCGTGGTAGACATAATATTGGCCACGGTACAGGATTCTCTAGGACAGGGAGTTCCCTCATTTGAAATAACTGGGAGTGGGCCAAATACTAAAATAGTTGGAAGTGAAGGGAAGAGATACAATTCACCTGTATAGAAAGAAGAATGAAATTAAGCGATGCTCATGCTCTGGAAGTATCAACGAGAAGTCTTATTACAAGGGTGGCCAGTTGAAGCACAGACAAGTTGTTGATCCTGGTCAACAAGTTGCACGCGTCGCGTTGATTTGTTCCTGCCTTCGACTCTTGCATCATGGAGCTGGTCCAGTGAAAAAAGGAATTCCATGTCGTCGATATGAAGAATAATATCGCCGTCCTTATTTGTTGGAGTTCTAAAGAGGACAAATGTTTGATTGACCGGTGGAATGGGTAGAGTTAGGAGAGTTTTCCAGAGCGGAGATGGTGATGCAGACGTTCTCGAAACTCTCGGAGTATCACAATTTTCTTGCCAGTCGATGAGAAGATAATGACTCTCACCAATATCGACGCCGCAGATCGTGCGTTCCTCATCCTGCTCGACAACTGATAAACAATACAAAAGGAAAATTATGTTGCCGAGTTTAAGTTATTAGACGACGATTTCACTCCATTTCTAATGGAAGCCAATCCTATCCTGCTGCATATGAGTAAATTGAACTTACTATTCAATGGAAGAGGCTTGTAGAGTCGTCTGACGACATTTTTCCCTTCGTCTTCGGCGAAATTAATCCTTGGAGCACTGGAATAAATAAAAATATAAACGTTTCTTTAATCTTCTGAGTAGGAAATATTTCCAAGCACTCATTTTCTATAAATGGTACATACCAAAGAGTTTCGATCTGATACAGAGGCAAATTCAAGTCAGCCTCAACAGTTCTCACAAGGCATGGCTGACAGTGACGAACCTTCATCTGAAGTGCAGCCCGTCGCTTAGCCCGTTCCATAGCAATTCTGTCCTCTTCTTCCAACTCTGATGGAATTCCCATCTCAACATCATCGTCTTCGTCACTAGTAAGGGTGACTAGAGCTACAGGACCTGACCCGGGTGATGGCGGGCATGAGAAGGAGCCACGGCTACAATCATCGTCATTGGAAGCCATGTCAATATCTCCCATGTAGCTATCACCACAGTCGGACCCGCCTCCTCTGATGGGTTTCACTAGTTCCGGGCGTGAGCTCTCCGTGTTCCCCATAGCCTTATGATATACAGACAAATTCGAAAGTTAAGGAATGGAGTGACAAAGTCGAGTTAAATAATAATTTGTTTACCAAGTTCCTTTTCCTTGCGTTTATGCGTCTCCGCGCAGAGCTCCATTTCTTGATGACGCGGGGACGGAGACGTGAACGAATATCTGCGATTTCCTGTCCTACAACCCCTACATTGACAGGCTTGACTGAACACACGCACTCCAGCTGACATTTGACTTTCCGACAGTGCTCCCGAACTATTTCGCCTCCCTGGATCGACTCACAGATACAGCCCATGACGCAGAATTCCTTGAGACAAGCTCCGCCGTTATACTCCGTTGTCTTGTATGGGGACGAGGACAATGTTGATTGTTCCAGTGTCATTGGAGATTCTACTGACTGTGGGACGTCTGAATCATATGAGAGAACAACCTGATACTCTCGGATGAATTTATCTCCATGCTCCTTCAAGAAGCTATCGGATGGGAACTGGCCATGCTCCTCGGGAACTTTGAGAGCCGTGAGGATCGCTTTCTCAGCTGAAATTATCTCTATCTGTGCCGACTCACTGTCAGATGAAGATGCATCACTGGATCGACGTGAATCACGACTGGCCAATCGAGCCGAAGATCTTTGAGGTAGTGAAGGCCTCCTCATTCTTCTTGTCTTCATCAACTTAATCCTCTTCGTAGGCCCACGCTCGTCAGTTGAGTAAGTGAATATCTTCGTCTTTGTGGACCCATAGGCTGAGGAATTTGATTTGCTGTTCTTAGCCTTCGTCTCTGTGGAACCATGAGCTGAAGAATTTGATTTCCTCTTCTTGATCTTCGTAGACTCGTCAGTAGAATGAATCTTGCTATTTCTCGTAGACCCGCTTGATGAGTAATTTATATGCTTCGTCCTTGGTCTAAGATTGTAGTACGTTCGCAACTGAAAGTCAAGATCCGCAAAGGCCACGTCCGTCAGCTCTTCCTCCAAAGTAATTTCTTTAGCAGGATAGTGGAAATGTCCCCCCAATTGTAACTCAGGTTCTCCGAGTTCGAAAATACTCGTCTCGGGTTCCGTCAAAGGTTCATCAAATCCAGAATCCATTTGTCCGTCAATCTCGAAGGAGTCGAAATGGTATTCCTCATCCAAGATGTCGGCATACTTAATCAATACATCCGCCATGCTTTGAGCTCTTTCAATAAGGCGAGCTGAACGCCGGAGTCGCCTCCTCTCACCGCTTTCGGTCGACTTTACACTGGCCGTGGCTTCAACATCGTCATCTTCATACAAGAGTCGTGAGGACCGAGTGTTCCCCATTGCGTCCGACAAGTCAGCACGCCGCCCAAGGTTCACGACTGAGATGTATTTTTTAATATCGGCTTTTGCCCGAGCCAACGATCTGCATGCAGGTAGATGCTTGAGGAGTTCGACCCAACTGGGCAATTCTTTGACGGTGACCCTGTAAGCACGAAAATTACGTCCTTGTCTCTGCATCGCAAACCAGTCATCTCGGCCAATAAAGATCTCTCGCAAATGTTCCCAATCCAGCATCTGAATTGAGTCGATATCTAAAATAACAACGAAAGTCCACTAATACGTCTGGGATCTTTTTTTAAGAATTGGTGACAAGCAGGAGCGCAGTTAGTTACCTCTGGAAAAGAGTGAATCGAAAAATTGCCTTTCGTCAACTGATAAGAAATGCCCGGACGGTTCACTCCACCGAATGACTAAATATTTGGTCTGTAGTAGCGTGCCGGGTTTCAGAGATCATGGAAAAAGAAATAAGAAAAAAAATTAGAAATCTACTAAGTTATCTGTTGAACTTTAGCTAGCGATTAGTGGAATTCGACGTTGAAAACTATGTATATAGTGAGCATGACTGGGAATGACAATGAGTTGAAAAATTGCTACGTTGGGAATTGGGAGGCTGAGATTGACAACCCTATTTGACACCTGCGCAGGGAGAGAGAGTCCATGTCACGAACACGATGACGAATGACCCAATGCACAACAACAAGAGACCCAATCTAATGTTAAATCATTCCGATTTTATCTCTGATACTTACCTTATTGTATATAGTCTGTAGAGAGATTTCCGGGAGCGAACTTTCTTTTTCCCGTGGAAAAGCGTATCGTCCCAATGTTACAAAAACGCTTTCATTTCTTTTATCAGTGTTGGCAATTGTATCAGAGCCAGCTGGGTATGTTGTTTCCGGCTCAAGTGCTGGCTACAATGATAGAATATACTATACAAAGATGTTAATTTACCTTTGAATCATCTTCACAATAATATTAAGCAACTCATTTAAAAGAGGAAGTATTGTATGTTTCTTACGGCTGGTTCATTATATGGGTCACGGAGTGCGGGATCATGGACTACAGACTCCTTGACGGGCTCCTCTCGAGTTTCAGTAGACGAAAAGATTTCAAGACATGGAGGAGGTGGGTCTGCGGCTTCCTTTGTCATTTTGCGACTCTTTCGCGACTTTCCGATTTTTTGAAATTTCTTCACCACTAAAATAAAAGGGTGATGATCATTTTTCATCAATCAAATCCTGGGATATGAATACACGGCAAGGAAAGGTATAAAAACAATATAAATAACTTACTTTTTTTGGTGATTGCTATATTGTATTGATCGCCAGGGAAAAGAGGCGGAGGATTAGTTCTCACTAGGTGTTTTACTTCCTTACTTCAAGCCTAAAAAAATTAAAAAGTAAAAATTAACACACGGCTGGTGGTCAAATATGAAATCTAACCCAACAAACAACGGTGGGATTGGGATAGTTATTATTATAGTTAATTACGTCACCACCTAGTCAGGAGTGTGTTAGTTAGTTGTTCGTTTTCAGATGATTGAGGTGTAATTAACCTCGCAATAAATATTGTAGACTTCCCAATTAAAAGGAGGAAGAGCGGGAGCTACTATTAGTTTAGGTGTCTGACCTATGGAAGATCAATTACTGCAATGTACTGAATAGGAGGGACATATTAATAAACTCCACTTGAATTGAATTAAATTGACGGACCAAATCAATCACAGTCAAATCAGTCAATCCCTCTGAAACCCCAACAGGTCAGGTGCCACTGATCGACGTTGTATGAAGTCCCCTCCCCTTCAGCTGACCAACCGTGTGTGGTGTGTTGTCCTATCCGGATTTTTTTAGAAAGTGAACAAAGACTCCGTCCGTCTGTCTGTCCGTTTATTTGAAAATGCTCGAAAAAGAAAATGAAGACCGGGAATATTTTGAGGTTTCCAAATTAAAACTCACCGAAACGGAATTTCCGACAAAGGATATTTCCGACCGAGGAAGATGGAAGGAAGTACTGGAGGAATTTACATCTGAAATCTGACAGCCCCCTCACCGTGTATTGGGATCTCGAAAGCAACTATCGAAGGATAATTCCAGGTAACGTTGAATTAATACCTGGAAAAACGTGTGGATGATGTGAAGATGATAATGCGGAGCGAAAAAAAGTAGAGAAGGCAAGGCTATGAGAAGATTTTGTGTGGTTTGAGGTTGTTTTTTTTTTTTTACTACAGATGGGCATTGGATATGAAACGAGGACGAAGTTTGAGTCCAGCAGTCCTTGTCCCTCCTTTGGATTTTGCATAAATATTCCTTAACCCTTCTGTCTGTCCGTTCTTCATTGTCTGTCTGTTGCGCATATCTGGAGAGGACTCTTCTAATCACCTTTTACTTGTACACGGACGGACGACGACCAAACAGGGTCACAAATTCACAATTCAGCATCTCCCGTCTCTCCTTCTTACAAAGTAAAATATACAAACCAACCACTCACTCCGGATCTTTTCACCGTCAACAGCAACAACACCAAACCATTCACCATCTTCAGCATCGGCTTTTTCTTCATGTCTCAGTCTCACTCCTCTCGTCTTCATTGTTGTTTAGAGTTGTTCATCATCTCACCTCTTCTGTCTCATTATTGTTTACACGTTCCTCTTCTGTTTGTTTAGATTGGACCGGATCAGGAATCAGGAAGGAACCTTGATCTCACCACCACCGTTTTGGACTAGACTCTTCTGCGTGGACAGGTCGGATGAGGACATTAGTATTATTAGTTGGTGGTGGTCGACTGACTGTGAGTGCAAACACTTCCGAACTCATCCCAACCACCCACCACCACACACTATAAGTGAATTGTGGTCAAGGTCATCCGAGTCTGTTGGCGTGAGAGACTAGAGTAAAAGAAGAGCAGGTGACAAATGGCCACGTCAAGGACAACGGGGGGAGAGGACGGGGTTGATGACAGCCAGAGCCTGAGCGAGTCTCAGTTCCAATCTCAACACTACCATCCACCTTTCAAGTATTCCCAAATGTTTTCAAATAAGCTAATTGACTTGGCTATTTCAGTTGATGCGGAAGCGGCAGAGAACCAGAGGCAAACTGCTCTTGCCGCCACGTCCTCCACTTTAGGGGAAGTTGAAGCAGACAAAACTCCTGTTTCGACGTTTACCTTTGCCAATGCAGTTCCTTATGCAAATCAAGACGAAGATGACGAGGATGATTATGAGGATGAAGATGAACTGAGTAGAGGAGAAGAAAGGGCAGTCGTAACTTTCCTTCAGAATGGAAAATCAATGGGTAGCAGTCAATCCAGAGTGGACGAGAGTAGTGGTAGTGGCCATAATAGTATCATGAGTGAAAGAAACTTGAGCGAAGCTCAAGAGGGTTCAAAACGTGAAGTGCCTGGGAATCGGAGTGCTGGACTACAACGCGGATCCGGAGTGCTAACCGTCTTTAGCTCACCCTGTCGAGAGTATTTCCCAAGTTCCAAAATATCCAATCACACTGAGTTGCCGGAATACGTTCAAATGATGATGGAGAAGGACTTGGCACTCAAGCGTCTAGTGAAGACTGGCTCTGTCACGATTTCCCAAGTACAGGAAGAAGCTCGAAGCGAGGATGAAGAAAAGTATTTGGGAGATGAGGACTATTTGTATGATGACTATGCCTTGGAGGAGAAAAGTCAGGAGGAGCTGCTGAAACCCTTTGCACCACTGGGGAATATCGATGACTGGGATGCTTATAAGTATCCATACGCCAAACGATTGTTAGAATTGGCTCACATGTCAATCTCGGTCTCCTCGTCAAATGCTTCATCTCCATCAAGATCGGAAAACACGACAGTCAGCACCGGGGAAATTAAAACAAAGAAGACTACCAGTAAGAAACCCCAACTCACAACTACAACAACGAACGACAAGAAAATTACAAGTACTTTGCCGAAATCTTCTTCAGGAGGCCCTCGCATCACCCCGAGCCCGAAACGATCATTCAAAACAGAGCCGCAACAACAGCTGTCGGTCAAGAATTTCCCGATTCCTAACAATCACTCAAGACTTTCACTTTCACCGACCGGCGTGACAACTTCACAGAATGGAAAGACTGTAGACAACTCAAAGACGAACAGGAGGCAACGGAATAGAAAGGCGATTACTTCGATTCATAATAGTGGAAGCGACGGAGAGGATCCGTTGAGTTCCTTCCTCCAGGTGGATCCGACGAAGTTCTTGGAAGTGCGTGTCCTCTCCATTGCTTTTCAATTACTAGATTTCTCAAATTGTTTTTTTTTCTTCGCAACTTACAGGTATCCCTTCAAGAAGGTAAACTAGAAAGCAAAAGTATCCCAGATGACTCCCACAGACGAAAATACAAGTGCAATTTCTGTGAAAAGAAGTTTTGCTGGAGTACCGATTTAAAGAGACACACGCTTATCCATACGGGGGAACGACCTTTCCAATGTACAGAGTGTCCAGCAAATTTTAGTAAGTTCACAGCGGTTTATTTCACAAAAAAACTGCGTTCTTTTCTGCGGGGCCCAATTTGAGAGAGATACTTTTTTTTTTAATTCACATCATAATGTCTTTCTATAATTACAGCAAGGAAGTTCCTCATGCAGAAACATTTAAAGAAAGTACACCAAACTCCAAGTGGACAAATAATTAATCACAGAGCTCGTAAGCCAATCTCTGTGGGTGGATCCTCCTTTCTCCAACTGCCGCCTCCTAGTAATCCCACTGATGAGGACGAGAGTCAGAGTTTGGACGGGCTCGTTGCCAAGTGCAAGGCGCTTCCATTTCGTAAAATGGACTTCAAGGATGATGAGCCGGTAGTCCCAGATGACGACGAAGACTGTTTTGAAGATTACGAAATGGAAGAAGGTAGAAGTGATGAAAACGAGGAGGGACTGGACCTTCCTAGGAAATTTAAAACAAACGGATACAGTACTGACGGACGTCGAACGAATAACGTTACCTACTTGGACTTTTAGATTCCCTTTCCTTGACTCATTCGTCACTAAGGATTATCCACAAAATGTACCTTCACTTAACGTCCAGCATATTTTTGTAGTCATTCATGGAACGATGATGAGATGACTGAGGCAAGGGTGGGAAATGTACTAACTTTTCGTTTGTGAAAATCCTATGGTTATTTAGCAGCAGCAACATCCACCATAACGTGTCTTTCAGTATTTGAATGGAATCATGAACAACTTTGTACTCTTCCTTGCCTTTAATTTTAATGACTCTTGAATTACTGTATCATCTCAAAATGTAACATACCCTTTGACCCAGCAGTAAGCACCATTTATTTTTATGTATATTATATATTCTTCCCACTACTTTTTTCTGTACATGCGCACTTATTTCTCAAATCTTTGAAGCCGCAATGGTCAAAACGGACATAATTAGCGGTTTGAAACCAGGATTTATCGTAGGACCTGGACCTCATTTTTCTATGTCAAACTAAATCGTTGGCTACAAGGACCCCACGGCGGCGGCACTTTTCACTTGTAAGTCTGAACCTCCTGCTCATTATATGGAGTAGAGTAACTTGGGAAGTCGTTAATTTGAAATTAAAACTTTATTTTATACTTATCTCAATTTGGATGTGAATTTGGTTAGTTAATTTTGAATTCAAGTATACGGGAGTAGTGAGTCGAGTCAACTGGGGAGGAGGAATTTAGAGGACGCCTGTGGAAGAAACGGAGTTTGTATAGGAGAGTGTGGCGGCGGAGTATACGGGCATGAGTAGAGGATCGATCAGTGACGTGTCATCATCTTTTCCAATCTCTACGCACCAATTCCCTTGATCGTAGTAAGAGTCGATGATACGCGGAGGTGGAGAAAAATCCATTTCCCCAATGAGTCCTTCCAATTCTCCGCTAGTAAAAACATGGTAGAAACGATGGCGGACCCCAGATTCATTCATCCAAGGGACGAGCATGTCATTGAACCGGAAGTTTTCTTCGTGTACATGGATGGGAAGGAAGGAGTAGTCCTTTGGACCGCAATTCATCGCCATCTCTTCTGAGTCCTGCCCTGCCTTAAGCGCTTTCTGTCGAGCGTAGGCTGATTTCACGTCACGGAGCTTCTGGTCCTGGGCCCAGACGTAGATTAGAGCCCGCCCACCCGGGGTCAGAACACGGTAGATTTCTCCCAAGGCCTGGAGTCGCCGTTCCTAAAAGGATAACCAGCCAATGGAATAAGAATTAGTAAGCACGTTAAAGGATGTTGGGGATAAATGCGTACCTTCGTTGACAAATGGTGTAAAACCGCGATGCAGATAATGGCGTCGAAGGACTCATCCTTGAAGGGGATTTTAAGACAATTGGCCCGGACTCCATCCACTCCTTTATGGTTCTTGGCAATTTTGAGTAAAGCTTTGCTCATGTCCATTCCAACCTGGGGCGAAGTGAATCATGAGTAACAGTTAAGTAGTCCAAATCAACGATTGATGAGCCTTGTACCTGGTAAATGTAGTCTGTCAAGTTGAAGTATTTCCCATTCCCACAACCAACATCCAAAACTGCTTGTCCGTTTGTAATTTTGCTCAAGAAATCCTTAACTCGGGGCCAAGGAGTATGGCGAGTACTGCTAAAGTGTTCGGCAATTTCATCGTAGACCTGCATAGGAAAAAAAAATAAGTCTTTATAATAGCATAGTTGACTAAGATTCCCTTAATTGCACTTAGCACTAAACTGCTTCGTTTCTTGTGTAACCTTACCTTATGGACCAAATCTCTCTCAAGTTCAGGAGCGAGTTCCGCCGACAGTTGTCCTCTTTGAGAATCACACATATTTGGAAACCTGAAAAGAACGTGATAAGATTGTAATTTTAATTCATTCTAAAAAGAACATTATAAGATTTCAATGTCATTATGTTCGTCGCCTCGTCGTCGGTTACTTACCTGCAATTACAAATACCCGGAAAGTTTAAAAGTCGAAATGTCAGGGAAACGCGAACTCCGCGCGGAACGACTTCAATTCCCATTTTCGTCGCACCAGGATCCTCAACGACGTCATACCTCCGAGCCGCAATGGCATGTGTCCACAAGTACCTTAGAAGAGTAAAAAAAATTTAAACTTTAAAACTATACTCTATTGCGGCAGAATTATTTGCACCGAAGGGATACTTTACCGAGCGTCCTCCCTCATGACGAGGAGTGAGCGTTGAGGAAGGACGACCGAGCAAATTATGCCCGCGTGTCGGAAATCCATCACGACGGGAGAGCCCAGACTGAGAGATAGGATTGGTTGCTCAAAAGCGGAATGTGTATCAACGTGCGGAGGGATTCCTGTAAACGTGAAATGGAATTAGAGTTGATGGGCATGACAAGTGAGACAGATGGCTGTATTCCGTTCAATTCAGCTATACCACAGCAACTACGGAGCCGAGTTCTAGTTTCCGGTAACCATCTTTCATGGTGGTCTACATAGTTTCAAGCCCAAAGGCCAAGAACCCCGGTTTTGAACCCCGAAATTCTTTTGTTTGTTATTAGTATTGTGATTCGATTTACCTTGCCCAGGAATGTAGCAATTCATTGTAAGCTGCTCCGGCTTCCGGTGAATAATATTCCAGGACATCATTTTCGAAAACGTCTTTACCATATATTGTGGAATATCCGGCGCATTTGGGTTGTCCAGATCAACATCATTAGACTCGTATCGGAATTTATAGCCAAAATGTCGCACAAGCCGCTGCCTCAAATGCGTAGTCGGGGGTGCTAAGAAACAAAATTTGGAAATCTCAAACCGATACGTTTGAAGACTTCTGAAATAATTGGTAATGTATAACTTACGAATTAATTTTGTCACCGGGACCGAATCAATGTCCTCCTTCTCGTCTCTCAGGATATCATCTCCGTCGATGTGTGGAAACAACTCTTGTAGCATAAACTTCTCTTCGCTTTCGGTAATAAAGTCCGGGAGTAAAGTTAGTCCGTTGGGCCAAGGTGTCAGGAATGAATCCAGCACAAAATAATCCTCAGGGGGTGGCTCTAGTGAAATCATTCTGTTAGTTGACTAAAGAAATTCCCATTTCAAGTTACTTGACTTTTTAGTTATCAGAATACCTTTCTCTATATAATCAATGTACATTGGCTGCATTGGAAGGAACGGTTCTCCATTTCTATGTGCTTTAGCAGCAGTTGCTAAGAAACTGGTTTCAAATCGAGCTGCACAGAAAGGCTGTTTTGAATAGTAACGGATTTCCACTGGTGATGGTTGGAGGAAGTGACAGAGTGCAATCTTTGGTGTTCCCACACCTAGCCCAGCACCCCAGACAATCACCCACTGCATTGATAATAAACAACACATACAGCAGTTTACTTTCGAGACATTAAATCAATTTTAGAATTTCTTGTGTAGTCTGGTCTTGTGTAATTCAGCTGCAAGCAGCTGCTAGTTTCCTTCCAGTTATAATTACCCACCTCCGTTGCATCTGAACAGCGTTTAACATCCAAGAATCGCGCAACCAGGTTGAGTGACCGGTGCATTTTCTTAAACTCCTTCTTTGCCGTTCTCGTCATCTATAGAAATTAATGAATACATTTATTTGGAAGGATTGCGTTTGATTGATTGATTGATTTGTTTTATTTAAGTGTTAGCCTACAGACATGCGTGCATTTATGTTTAAGAATTACCGTTCTTCCTTGCAACCGATGATGTCGCAGCAGAATTCAATGCAGAGAATTTGGA
>Ga0194135_10000637_pt1 | contig 20583 bp, 10 predicted proteins | sample LitLau_LLRF_2013_FD_134024 | JGI IMG/M metagenome (GOLD analysis project Ga0194135, IMG submission 134024) | Freshwater sediment microbial communities in response to fracking from North America - Little Laurel Run_MetaG_LLRF_2013 (version 2) | ecosystem: Environmental > Aquatic > Freshwater >...
GATCAAATCAATCCTCATCATAAATCATTAATATCTGCTACAGAAAGAGGTACAGTTTACATAAGTACTGCCTTTTGAAGTCTTAAGGTTACATAATAATATGCAGATCGAGGTGTTAAGAGAGTGTACATGGTTTAAGGTGTATTTTGTTTAGTTTGTTTTCCTTTGAAGGAGCTTTTGGGCGTCGGTGTCGGTTGACGTCCAAGAGGTTCTTTGGTCTCTTTTTTCTTTGGAGGAGCTTTGGATAGGCGTCGGTTGATGGCTAAGAAGTTCTTGGGTTTGTTTTTTGCCCTTTCCTCAGCTAGCTTTCGTTTACATTCGTCTTCGACCCGTTTCCCATCAAGTGTCTTTCTTTCCATCACCTTCAACATGGACACAGAGTTCATCTTATCTGCAACCTTTTTAGTTTGTATCTCTTCCAGCTCTTTCCGGAGAACAGCTTCAGCCTCTTCAATAACTATGTCAGCTTCATTTAGACAGGTTTGTAGGATTTCGAGTTTGCTCATGAACTTCCTTCGTCGGTTTTTCAAGGTCACTGCATTTTTTCTCAGACTTGTCATTGTAATTCTGGTTTTATTTATACCCTTAAAGGTCTCAGCCTTGGTCTTTTTCAGAAGTTTCAGGTAAGATTTCATCTCAGCAACCTCAGGTTCCAGTCGTGCGTTTTCCTTCGAAGCCAAGTCGATTTCTGTTAGAAGGCGAATCCTTTCATTGCCGTTTCTGAGTTTCACTCTTTGCTCGTGCCGGAAGGCTGGCATCATTTCGTCTCCTTCACGCTGGATTCTGTCGATTGCAGCAGTAAGTCGGGCAATCTCAGCTTCTTCTTGAGCTATTAGCAAGTCGTAGCCTTCCATCTCCTGTTCAAATGTCATGCCATTTTGTTGGTAGAATGCTATTTTCTTCTTGAATTCGGCTTGCAACTGTTTAATATCTGGAAGAGTCTTCTTTTCTTTGACTTCCGGCGGCTTCGGCTTAGGTGTTCCAAATATTGGTCTCGGTGAAATCTCGGGAAACCGGGAATCGTAGAAAGAACCTTCGTCAAATATGCCCTTCTCGTCAGAGCTTGGTAGCGATTGAGTGAAAGGGCTTGGGGGACATTTCAATCGTCTGCAGCGTGGCTCTCGCGACACTTCAGTGTCAGTCAGTTCAGGCTCACTCTCTTCGTCGATTGTGCTCAGCTTAGAAGACCTGAACTCATATTCTTCGTCTGATTCAGGGGGGGTAAGTGGTCTAATATAAACGGGTAGTCGACTGTAGGAAGCCATGTGGGGGTTTTGTTCGAAGCAATAGGCGAAGGTTTAGGCTAGTAGTTCAGTTTAAAAATGCAGGAGGCTGAAATTTCTGAGGCTGTGATGAGGTTGATGGCGAACGCAGTAAAAATGGTCAAAAGCTTCATAGTCTCCATGGACATTGAGTCGCCATGGACATTTTTCAGTAGAAACGCGAGAAGAGCTTGAGCGCTCGAAAATCTCGGAGGAAGCTTGTCGTCGTCGAAAGAATTTCAGGTCCAGGCGATTCGCTGCAGACGCAGAAATTCGTTGCATCGACAAGTAAAACTTGGTCAGGACAAGTTCTTGAGCTAGTGAGCAGTGTAATTAGAGTAATATTGAGTAGTAGTCCGGTCGGCGGTTCACGAGACGAAAGTACCACTTGAAATTGTAATTTTTCCATTTTTTTAAAAGATTTCTCATGGTGTTTACAACAGCTTTGATTTTTTTCAGGAAACAAATCGGGAATTCCTACTACGCGTCGGCGTCATCCAATCTCTTCCAAAATGAATTTCCAGCTCATTCGAATCGCTGCCATTACCATCTGCGTGTTGATAATAACCGCGGATATCCGAGAGTACTTGATTCATCTGACAATGTCGGCTAACATGGGACTTCTGGCCTGGACAGGACGGCTTAAGGTGCAGGCAGCTGATAAGAACGGTCGTCAGCGAAATCCCCGAAGTGTTGATAAGAAGATACCGAACTATGCTCTACCGAGATCTGTGTATACCCCACCCGAACCTGCTCCTGCGGAAACTCCAGTGCCATCCCACACGCCAATTCCAACAGGACGGGATGGAAATCAAGTTCGCTCAAGTATCAATTCACCAGAAGATGCCAAAAATATCAATCACAGTCGAAAGGAAGCTGATGACAAAAATCCCCAGACCCTTTTCAATACCCTCACAGGTAAAAAGACATTACTCTTTGAAAAATCCTGCAAAGTTGAAACCTCATGAATTTAATATTACATTTTGTGAATCCTAGAGCACGAAAAGAAAGAATTGAGTGCCTTCAAAGTCCACTTGACGAAAGTCATGCAAGAGTGGTGTTTGCCAAAGCTTGTCTGTGAACTCCACGCAACAATCGGAGAAAGAACTCACTTGACAGAGGCCGAGAAGGGATTGCTGTCCATTATCAAGTGAGTATAGTGAAAGATTTCATTCAACCGAAGTCGAACAAATGTTGTAATAATTCTTTTGAATATTGCAATTTAGGGAGACCAGCTTGAATCCAATGGGAGAGATCATTTCACGGTACCATTTCGCTGCTCACATGGGACAACTTCTGGCAAATGTTGAAGGAAATGGTTGCCACAACTTGTACCCCAATTGCCCTCTGAGTGGAAGCAAGGTCTTGCAGATGGTGAAGAAGGTGAAGATTCGTTAGAATTTCTCGGAGACCTTTCTCACTCAATTTTCAGTCATTCCTAATCAACTCTCATTCTAAACAAACATTCTAATTCTCTGGATAGACAAAATTATTTTTCCAAATGTTAAACAGAATTTTTCAAGTAGGCGTGATTGCGTGAATCATCGCGAATATTCCTCAATAGCTTTTTATTTAAAGAACCTTTCTTAAAAATTATTGCAATCAATGACTCACCAAACTGTGATTTCGATAACAGTGTAGAGGAACAAAATAGGAAATGAAGTAGGCTGATGATTGTCCTAAATGTATAATGCCTGGAAAGCGGGTGTAAATACAATTTATATATTCTAACTCGTCACTACACCTCGATTATTAATTATTGTGTTTTTAAAAGACTGAGCTGGAATTGCATGAAACAATGAGCAAGCCAAACCACTTACTTGTAACGTACAGATAATTAGCCTAATATTAGGTTATTACTCATAGTTTTAAGATCCATCGGTCCTTCTTATTGTCTGTATTTCATGTACCCTCATGCAAAATATTTTAAAAGGTATATCACATGTTCATTTTAGTGTAGTAATTTGCAGAATTAGTCTTATCTTTTCTATTTGGGTGGTGCTTTAGTTTAAGTTATAAGGTTTAAGTCAACATAATTCTAAGTCATTAACATCTATTCCGCGTATGCGTACAAATAATACAGTAAGCTATATTTACAAGAGAAACTCGCGTAATAAAGAGAACTTTTAATAAAGCGTAGCAAGTTTGGACTTATTTATTCCTTGTATAAGTTTAATTACAATTGCACAAAAAATCATAGATGCCATTTAATCTAGTATAATATTGAATTAACATCTAAATAATCGATTTACTGGTTTATTCAAAATCTCCATTTAAGATCGAGTCTTCAAATGAACTTGGCAGTCAAAACTAATGTGTTAGAAATATCAATTACAGTAAACCTTCAATTTTAGGATAAGACTGTTATCCGTTTATTATTATAAACAAGTTAGGCTAGGCAAGTATAAGATATAAAAAAAAGTATAATGAGTTAATGTTAACTACCGACCGTTGTTTAACGAGAGGTGTATTATCATTGAAAGCTGACTATGTAATGCAGTAAAGCGAGGAATGTGCCAAAAGAGGAAGGTGAGACAAAAGCAGGAGATACTTCTGTACTTGAATGAGATGAATATAATATATACTTGTTCCAAAGTGAAGCTGTGAGAACAGGAATATTTGCCATTTACCTGCATACTTTCTGCAAAAGTCAATATCTTAATACCTACACGCATACCGACAGTTAGTAAACTAGTCTACTTAATACTTTTCTAGGTCAGTATGGGCACCTTACCTTTGAGCTTATTATATTTACCCAAGATCTGTATATATATGCATGTAAGACTGAACTCGCAGAAAGAACGACGACGGTCACTTCTTATTATTATAAGTTCATCTTCACCGTTTAATATCTGTTGAGCAGTTCATATTTAAAAGAAGAGGGAGGTGATTCTTTTTATAGGGACCATATACATATAAGGTGCACTTAGGTGCAAGATAGGGTCATCTCGTGAATTCATCGTGAGGTGCAGATGAACATCAAAAGGATTATTAAACTAAACCAAGATTTCTTCTCAACCATACTTATCGCTATTTCAATAACGCATCTTTTCTCTCAAGTACTTAAATAAGATCTTCATACCTCCTCTCGTTACTTTTAACAATGAGTTAGATAAATATCAAATTCTTAGGTTTGTTCATTTATTTACTTAAAATATATGACTTAATAATGGATAATATTGCTGGCATTCCTTCGCTCATCAGAACATTTGGATCTTTCATACATAAATCAGTTTTGTGTAGTCTTCAAAGTGGCTCTGAACTTGTGTGTGTGTGCGTGTTTGTCATCTTCATCAAGACTAATTAACAGAACCAAAATTTCTACGTGTATATTCTTAACATTTCATTCCTAATATTTCTGTCCTACTATCAAATTCAAGTCTTCAATTAAATATCAATTAATCATCAATCAAACAAAGACTAGACTATATAAGTGTAAGTATAGGTATATACAAGTGTACACAGTTATAAATCATTCAATCATTCTTGACATATATCTATCATAATAATATGTCGCAATTGGCATTCAACTTTTCACCCCAGCTAAAGGTAATCAAACTTTGACAAAGAAAAGCCATATCAAACTTATTCTCTACTGCCCACATTAGTTTTATACTTCTACTCGATTAAATAAGGAATATATAGAATAATAAAATGTAAGTTGATTGCTCGTGGAATTCGATTGAGACGAAGGCGAAGGGTTTCACAAAATGACGAAACTTGAACTTGATTCCTTAGCTGCTGCTGCTGCTGCTGCTGCACCCATAGCCATCATCCTTAGTATATTCTTTCGCATATGGAAATGCTGGCAGCGAAGATGAGGTACTTAATATCATTCATCGAAAAGAAATGATTATTACACACATTGTGAAAGTTATTTTGTCATGAGAAGATTATATGATGATGTATACGCGAGGACTTTCGTTTATCCCCAAGTTAGTCAAGTAAAGGACATTTCAGACACGATGATGATGATGATTCAACTTTTCATCCTCTGAACTTATCACCCAAGAATTTTTATTCAAAGATTTAATGTGAGTGTTTGTGTGTGAACAGAAGTGTCGTTGGTTCATCTTGAAGACCTTTTAAAAAAGCAGTGTTTGGTGGCTAAGAATAACCGTTTAATTAGTCTTGACGCGTGTAAAACTATGAAAGTTGGTATACTATGTGGGCTACTCATATTAACTTTGGATGTCTCATTGTTCTTGACGCCGGCAGAAAGCTTTACTGTTCCCATTTCAGTTTCCACTGGAATGGCAATCATTGTGGCTTTGGTTAAAATTAAGGCCATCATTGTAAAAGTTCTTCTTGGACTAAGAGCCATGGGTAAGACTAAGACAGAAGTCAATTAATTAAATTTGAAATGTAAAAGCTACTAAAGAACGAGCGGCACTTATTCATTTTTTGTGTACTATTTCAGGCATCGATGGCTTTGTTTGGCGAAGAAGAAGGCGAAGAGATACTTCAAGTGAAATATTAACCAGTCAGAATTATTCTAGTTCATTCCACCATGAATTTTTAAATACTTGGAATGACTTGCAATCAACTGTGGGGAAAGTTATCCAGTTCGATCTCGACGAGTGTGTCAAGGAAGCTCGGATTTCGAGCAGAGCAAAGACTTATCTACCGTGGGAAAAAGATGCTTTCCCAAATTATGTGGAAAACCTCAAGAGCCAGTCTACGTAATTTCATAGTTTAAACTTTAATTGCATAATGTTTCCAATCTGTTTTATAACTCGTACAAATATATTACAATATATTACAGGAAGAGCCTGCTGAAGGATGCAGTCTATTCCGCTTGGATTAGCAGAACCTTAGGTTCGATTACTGGGGATCCTGTTGCGTGCCAAGTAGTTCTAGAGTTATCAAAAAAGAATAGGAGTTCATCCTCCGAAGTTACAGAGACAGGGGACATTATTATGGAAGACGATGATAGTAATCATACAATCACACCCACTATAAACTATCTGATTGAAAATACATCAGGAGGTGATCAGCCCAGTTTTACATCATCAATTCCATTTATCACTACAGAAAATTCAGAAGAACGAACAATTACTTCACACAAAAATCATCCAGTAGAGTCATCACATTCACATTCTGTATTCAATATAAATTCAACAACAACGAGATGACATTTAACGCAAAAAGCCTACACAAGCTCGTGTCTGCTCGATTTACCATATTTAAAGCAAAAAAGAATGAAAAGACCAAGCTCCCTGCCATTATTGCCTTCTTAATTAGTGTGTTTTATTTTTAATGGTAATTATTATAAATTATTTTGACTGTATAAAACCTTGTGCATGATGATTAAACACGATTTTTACCTTTGAAAACTTAATTCCATTTAATCACGTGTAATATGTGTATCCACAAAAAACTAAAAACTTTAGGAAAGAGCATTATTAAATATTACTCTCATATTCACAAAACTTTCTACGCATAATAGCAATTAGTAATTAAAGTATTACGTTTCGCTGCAACCAAAAATTCCACTCCCAAATTGTACAATAACTGACTTCAATCTTTTGTACACAATTTAATGATCATCTTTACTTAAATTCTCATGTAATTATTTGCTTGCTCACACAAAGGCAGCCATATCATCATCATCATCTGGTTAATAAACTCTCTTTTTAATAATGCGTCGACGAGTGAAATCAACGCAGAAGCATGTGGTTGCTTTTTATAATCCTCAGATTAGCTTGAAAGAAAGATCATATAATAATGATGGACATGTAAAAACAATAGCAGAGAGGCCTTATGTATTACCTTACGGAATTTTGGCCTTGACATTCGTGCGTGGTGGAGTTCAAAGGCTCAAAAGAAACATTTCATTTACACGTGTACTCTTGTAAGTACACACACTTCGCTTTCGAATGATTATGAAAATTTGTAGAGTTTCTAATTGCTCGCTGCTACTTTGTGAAGCATAAAAATCACACACGGTGAATTTGATGTAAGACTGACGAGAGATAGAATATTTTCATTAGACATACATTATGGCATATAACTCACACACACGTACCTAATTATAAACTGCACTCGCAGTTTCTTCTGCAAAGCAAAACTCCCTTCGTAAGAACTTAATTTTACATTGATATTTTTATTTCCCTTGTGATCTCTGCTGAATCTGGCGAAGATCTACGAGGAGGACTCGCCGCGTATTGTTATTTGATAAAAATATATATATATGAAAGACATGAATAGTATAATAGTAAACCTTTCATAAGGCTTGTTCCACTTTTTCTACATTCGATTTCATTTCTGTTTTAGGTTCGTTTTACTTAAGAAAGTGTAGATCACAATTTTCATGAACAACCATTAATTGTCTTATCACATTTGCATCTCCTTGTTCATACAGACATCTTGAGCAGTTGTGATACAGAACGTGAGCATGTTGTATATTAGTCTTGTAGAAGTGTACAACTTACTAGTTAGTCTTCTTGGGAGATTTCTGAACTAAGTCTTAAGTAAGTTTCAAATTTACTCTAGTCTTTCCACGACTTCCTACCGTTCTTGTTCTTGTTCTAGTCCATGTTTATAGTTTGTAGTAGTAGTTGTGACGAGTAGCAAATCTATATTCATATCATACGAGAACAATTCAACTGTATCGTGATAAACCAATAATTCCCACGTGTAGGACTAATACTACTACCCAGTTCCAGTTATCGAAGTAAATATTAATGTCTGCTTAAAGGCACATAGTTTAATTTACAAAAGCATCTTTTGCTTAAGATGGTGGAGTTTCGAAAAAGTTGCAGGTATCTCGTGATACCCATCGTTATTCTTCTGCTACTTCAGAGTCATGAGACTTCGTCTACAATTATCATTCCGACTCTCATGATGGCCACGGCTGGTGGACTTCTCATGGGCAAAATGACACTTGGTGGTTTAATGATGATGATGATGGCAGGTAAGAACAATACAAGTCGCAAATGTTTCCCCTCCTTATGTTTCAAGTAGTACAAATTCAAGCAAAGAAACACGAATCTATTGAATTCACTTACTATACTGAACTATGTAGAAGGGCCAATATCTACTAAGTATTTAGATATTCTGACACCGCACAGATATGAAAGAAGGCGCAGTCATTTACAATTTCTAGACAGAATATTCAACACTGTTTGAGAACTTAAATATGAACTATTTTATCCTATTTTTAGTTATTCCAGTCCCGTACAACTCTTTTCCTTTTCAGTGCTTAAAATCTGTTTCGAATTGGCTAAACGCACGATCTTCTCTGCGAATGATCTAATGATAATGAATTCAGTAAAAATATTGAATTGTACTAATTGCAAGTCACTTTGATTCAGCTAATCAACAGCAGAACGGCCAGAGTTTTTTGAGAAATCTCGGAACAATTCCCCCTCCATCTGGAACCTACACTTCCACCACTGGCGGTGACTCCATTCCCGTATCTGAAAGTGGGGCTGATCCTTTCCAAGACCTGATTGTTCGTCGAAGATTTCTAAGATTGAAGCGAGACACTTCATCCAATAATTCTTCAAGTAGTGGGCCATCCAATATTTCTGGAACAAGTGAAGGAAACTCTACAGCAAGTCAAAAGGACAGAAGTGATAAAGTTCCACCTAAGCAGGATGAGATCAAGAGTGCTATCGATTCAGAGACTCAGTATCGCATAATGAGACAAGTGGCTGCCTCAGATCCACTCAGTTGTCTTCCCCAAGCACTGTGTGGGATCAGTGCCAGTCCTCCCACGAAACAAAGTGGATTCCTTAATGACTACACTTATCTGCTTAAACAAGTCTTAACGTAAGTCCTGAAACGTTTTTGAACACACACATATGTGGTCTTCTACATATCATATGATGACATTAATTAATTTTCATTCTTTCAGGCGAGATGAGGACGTAGATGATTTAGAGTGAGTGGTGGTGATAATTTGATATCTTATTAGACATCGAGAATAGATTGCAAAGAACCTGATTAAGTTTCTCTTTTATAGCAAAGAAGACGACAACATCAGCCTCGAAGAGTTTGAGAAAATCAAGTACAACCCCAAGTCTAAAAACAAGCTTGTCACTAAATCTGAAGATAAAGTAGTGAAACTCAAAACTAAAAACACGAAAAAGAAGACTTCAAGTAAAAGACCATCGTCGGACGACTCCTCAGAGGAAGATGAGCCGATGGATGACGAAGAACTCAACACGATGCTCATGAAAGAGCAATACGACATGGAACATTTGGCTAATGAAGAAATAGTCGACGAGGAGCCTGACTTCTTTCCTTATGCAGTTCGAGACTCTGCAAAACTTGGACCGTATTCAGAGGGGCCTCCTCAAAGACCGGATGATATTCCACATCCGTACGAGCAAGAACAAGAAGGATTTGAAGGAATCGCTCCAAGTGAGCTGAACCGAATGAGTGAGTCACAGTTGGACGCAGTCCTGGCTTCTTTAAATGGACCGGGTCCAGGGGGACGACCTTCAGGGGGAGGAGGCAGACCATCTGCAGCAGGAGGCTCCCTCTTATCTGGAATGATGCCTAAGATATCCATGGGGCTGAGTGCTTCGAAAGGAGATTCGTTTGGAGACGACCCATTCTTTTCTGGATTTAAACGAAGCATCAATTGGCAAGACGGAACAGACAAGGAAAGTAATAATGCAAAAGTTAGACTTCCAACTTCAGAAGAAGAGAAACTCTTTCAAAGTATGATCAAACGGAGAATTCAGCGGATGAATTACATCAACAGAAAACGAAAGGAATTAGCCAATGTACTTAGACTATAGAAATTATCTTGTACTTTTTAGTGGGATCTTTTTATGTCCACTTCTATTGCTAATAACATTTCAAATTATTCCTCTTAATAGATTACTGACCCAGTAGAACAATTCAGAATCGCAGCTGAATTCGGAGCAAAGGTGAAGAGTCCCAGGCAGTGCCGAGTTCTATTTAACAATTGTCCGTTCAATTACACCCAAGTTTTGGAAATGATTGCTGGCCTAAGGAAAGTTATTTTGGGACAGCCGCTGAAAGATCCAGAGACACCAAAAGACACAGTTGTAGCTTTGGTACTTTACACTTGCATTTAATATGACGACGCACATTACCATTATTACCAGTCTGGTTTCTCATTTAATTATTGTTTAATTATCTCAGAAACCAGTTGCACCTCCTGCTCCAACTGGAACGAAGAATATCATTAACGTGAACACGGGATCAGGATCAATGGGAGGAATCACGAGCATTCAACACGAACTTCCAAATGGAGAAAAAGTGGAAATTAACTTGAAAATGACTAAAACCGGTCTCCACTCTTCATCTTCAATGAAAACAAATAATAATAGACCGAGAACTAGGCGACCAACCTCAACCGCAGCTACCACAACTACCATGTCTCCAATTGTGGCTTTACTTCAGAATAAGATGAAGAAGAAAACGCCAGCCGTCAATGATGAAGATATTCTATTTGATGAAGATACGGAGTCGAATGATTCAACTGAGTTGGTCATGGATGAGAAGAAGAAGGAAGACGCTTTGAGTAGCTTGGAAAGTTTAAAAGCAACTATGCTTGCAATTCAAAAGATAAATGATGTCACTGTTAAACGAAAGAAGGAAGGAAAACCTGTGTCATATCCTGATGTACTGGCTGATCTCAAAACCACTGGAAGTAAAGTAAAGACAACCAAGTCTGAAGGGGGCTTGGGTGGATCATCATTGTCTCAGTCAACACAAGATGCAATTGCTGCAGCTGACAAACTCCTGACAGCTTCGGATATTCCAGAACCCGATCCTGAACTCATTAGCAAACTTCAAGCTCAAAATTTGAAGCCGAAAGCTTCCAAGAAGCCGTTGAACACCAAAGCTCAGCAAACAGCTAGTTCACTCCTTGCCTTGTCTTTGATAAAAGTAGAAGACGATGAATTTGAAGAGGATCTCCCAGCCATCAAGCCCGTGAAAGGAACTAGCATACGAGTAAATGGTAAGAAGACGAAGCCTCAATCCTCCGTAAGAACGAAGAGACCCGCTGCTGTTGTGGAAAGCGTTCCTTCAAAAAGCAATGAGCAACTTTCGCCTGATAATCAGGAGTTAAGCTCCCTTCTTGAGTCTATCAAAGAAAAGAAGAAACAAGAAGAAGAAGAAGAAAAGGTTCAAAAAGCATCTGGAGACAGCCAATCAGGTGAAGGAGGAGGTCCAGTCGACGAAGAACCTGAGGACGAAGAAGACGAAGATGATGACGAAGATTCTGAAGAAGAAGAAGACGATGATATCGAAAGTCCGAACTTTAACGACGACCAAGTAGTTATCCCTGGAGCAGAGTACAGCAGTAGAGTCCTCGAGAAGATTCCATCCAAACCTTCAACTTTCAAACTTACGAGAAGCAGCAGTGCCACCAGCGTTGAGCAGCGTCCAGTTGTAGAAGAAAGGGATATTATAACAGTTCCAGAGAAAACGGATGAGACTTCAGCAGGGACAATTATCGCCACACAGACATTCTCAAAACGAAAGGCGTCTACCAAGACCACCAACAGAAACTCTAGGAACTCTAGACGGAAGCCTAAGATCCTTTACCCGTATGACAGCGTAGAATTCCCCAGGCTTATTCCATTATGACTATCCAAGGACAAAGCTATGGCGTTGCGGCTCAATGTTGTTTAAGTTCCCGACACACATGCATGGAAGACATGTACAATTTTAACCTTATTTAATATTCATCATTCTCATTGTTAATTGTTATTTAATAAAACTCTATTACTCTAAAGAATAAGAATTTACAGTTGAAGTTAACTTTAAATTCTTTGTTGCATGCAAAACTGCTGTTTCCTGTCCTGGTCAGTTTTAGTAGTCTTAGATTGCAAATCAAAATGAAATCTAAAAAATTATAAATTATAAAAATTATAGTTTATTGATGGGAGGTCGAGGAAGACGCACAAAATTCTTTGTCTTGCAGAATGCTGCCGTGTGCGTTTCTATCCATACAAATTGTAATATGGACAAAGCTCAAGTGATTTCATACTATTCATAATTCATACGGCGTGGTTCAATAGTGTGGGTTGACTTTATATGAAAGGCATATATGGTACATGTGGGATAAATAATGTGGTTCTTATGTATTAGTTAGTGACTACACAGGATTTTCTTCTTGTTCAGTGTTGTTTAATAAATTCTTCAGAAAACAGTATTTAAAAGTATTTTACATGCAATAAACAAAGCTTATTATTACAAATGCATTACAATTGTAATCGTAGCAGAACCACTTTGTCCTCCTGAATGAACTATATAGACAGGAAAAAGTCAGGTGTCTGCTTCGTTTCAATTATAATTCAGTTTTACGAGAGGTTTATCGGTTCGGCTTACAATAATTATATAATTTAAAGTCTCACACGAATAACTGTAATTCATTTTGTGTTCGGAGATCTTTTCGGACGAGGTTATGGCGAGTTTAACAATTCGGAATGTAGCCAACGAGTGTCATTACGAGTAAATTAGCATTCCATTTGCATCCAAAACGAACTCTCGTTGTCTCGTTCTACTTACTGCGATCGAGTACGTGTAAACCTAACTAACTAAATTATCAGACTTAACTAGTTTATCTCCTGCGCACCTGACAATGAGTCAGATTACGATTATAGATATTAAAATATCCTTACACAGAATGCACCAAAGAAATAATTGTCTACTCTGCGTATCATGTGTAAGAAGAATATATATTTTTTTGAGATACTGACTATCGATCTACTGACCAACACTCTACTGTCCGAACCTTGAAATCCTTTTCTTCGACAAGAGGAGGCGAAAAGAATGTCGAACATTGTTCAGTTCGCCCGTTGTCCAAGGAATCGTCCAGCCATAACCCGTATTTGCCACTACACAAGTTTCAAAAGTCAATTTTGTCAGTTATGGACTCTTGTACACATTTCGAATTCATTCATGCATAATTGCATCAATAACTTACTTGTCACAACCAACACTGATGAAATTTTCCTTGGCTTGCATGAAAAAGAAATTACGAGCACTCCACTTGTACACTTCGAATTTAGGGTGAAATCTGTACAAAAACGTTTCCCCTAAATCACAAAAAACAATAAATAAAAATAAATAATCCAAAATTCTTTTTGGGTGAAATGAAACAACTCTTTTTAAAATATCTTACGGTCTCCGAAGAACTTTTCCTGAATTTCGAACCCGCAACTAAGATAAGCTCCGAAGACTCTGCTCTTCATGTCTTCAATTACAAGAAGAACTGGCTGGTCGACTCCTTTCATTTTCCTGTACATCGAATTCAGAGAGAATCCCGAGACAGTCGTGGAGTAAATTAACTTCCACGGGAATCCTATGCTTCTTGCAGGCAGGTAGCTCTCAAGAAAAGACGCTTCTGCTGCACAAAGAATGTCTGAACTACTGGCAAGTTCCAGTAGACTGAAGTCGTTTTCGGTGAGATTTCTTCGAAGTCTTAAAGGAGTGTTGTTCGTTTTCCTCTTCGTATCTTTTTCCTAATTTTAAGCCCAAATATTAAAAAAACACTATCAACACATTATCAAACTTGCAAGCAATGATTTGCATTTCTTATGGTAGTCACCTTTTTCAACCTGAAAGCCCAAAAACATTGGAGAAAATTTTCCCTCAAAGCTTTACTGTTTCTGATCTTCTCGACCTTTTTCTCCAGTTTACTTTTCTGTGATATCTCCATTGTGTGAGTTGAGGCTCTTACGAATGCTGGAACAGTTCTGCCTTGAGATCTCAGAATTCTTTTAAATTACGCATCGTGTCCATTTCTGACCATTATCGTCAGCAATTAAGGAGTAACCTCACGAGCTACTTACGTGTTTCTAATTATAATAATGGTTTCTTGTGGTATTAGCTATAGTCGGTGTATATGCCTAGTCGAGTCCATCTATTTTAACAGTATGATTTATTTGATTCTTTAATACCAAGGAAAGCCAAGTATCCAATTTTTCATTTCAATTTTAAAGTTTGCTGGGCACGCAAGCAGTTATTATAGTTTTCAGAAGTCGTTCGATTCTGCTTTGCACCGATTCAGCTTTTTGCGTCGAAAATTGTCTCATTCTGTAATGTATGTAATGGCTAAGCAAGGTTCACCGGTAAAAAAGAAGATTTAAAATAGATTGCCTGAGCTGTTAGCCTAAAAATACCGTATAAGTACATATAAATGAATCCTTTTGAAGTGTCGTCTGATCCAGTGAAACCACCATTGACAGTCTTTCATTGACTTTGGCAATGTTTCCGTCCACAAGTGTCCTCAAGATTTTATGACTTAAAAGATCACCACCATTTTTCTTCATGTTGCCTTTATCATTTAATTGTCTATTAGACAAAACCGCAATAAAACTATTAGTAATCGCAATCAAAAAATAATATCATTCATTTTATACGGATGCATTTCCTGATGTTATTCAGAAGGCATTATCAAAATGTTGCATACATGGTGCATAGGTAAACGCACACCATAACATGATATACCATATATGGCAAATCTGCTTTGTGCCTTCGTATCGTGCTTTGTCTGCCCTACTGATGGACCACAATCAACAATTCGACGAAGTCGAACAGTATAATGTGCATCCTCTGGATGCCCACGCCGTTACCCTTATTTTAGCATTTTAGGAAACACTATGTAGAGAGATCTGTGTACCCTTTGTGCCCCATATCACGATCAGTGAAATAAACGACTTCAAAAACAGATGATTCTCTTTGAAAAACAAGCGTGATCTGATTTTATATTCAAATACTAGAGCTGCGGTTTGTCAAAAAACATCTACGCACTAATTATTTTTACGACTCGAGTGAGGAGGTAAAAATACTTCCCTGATATCGCAGCCTAAGAACATTTCCCGATGAGAATCAATGACTTACTTGATGACACTGATATGCTATGGAAAGTTTTTTGCTTCGTGAATGCATCATTAAGTTCTGCGTAGATTTGTCAGTTACATAGCTATCCTCTATTAAGTTGCCCCATTGTTAAACGATTGAATCTTAATGCTTGCTGCATTGCTACATATACAGAAGCAGTTGCGTAGAAAATGAATGTTATAGTAGGACTGCGAATATTCAAGAATTTAGAAGGTAGGTAATGATATTTCCGGGATATGAACTACTTCCCGTGAACCTGTCCCATATACACTCTAGTTCCTTTGCACCGTTTGTGATTATCACTATATTCATAATTAATTCCAAATTTTCAATGCAAGGTTTCTTAGTTGCATCTGAAGTGCAACTTTTTACTACTTTCAAAAGCTGTCTTAATTAGAGTTGCATGCGAGTGTTTCCTACGTATAGGCAGAATGCATTTTTCTCCTTTTACTCCCAAAACATGCTGAGTTAGCTAAAGCAGGCTTTTCCACAGTCATGTACAGAAGTACATAATTTTTCTAAAATCGGAAGTACATCATATAAGGACTATCAGATTGCCAAAAAGACTATTTAGTGAATTCACAGTAGTCAAGATTTACTAGATTTAGCCTTTCGTTTTCATAGATTGGAGTTCAATAAAACATGCTACTAGCGAAAGTTCTCGCCTTTTTACGACCAAGTATTCATTTAATTTGTGATGTGAAAAGTAAAAGCAAACATTTTACTAAAAATTAAAGCTGCTCGTAGATAAATTAAGTTTCAAATCATATTAGTCGAAAGCACTGTTGTAGCAATCATTGTGATTTGACAAAGTTCAACTTGTTTGATTTGGGTTTGAACATGTGTCATAGTAGTCATTCATTCATCGGCTGATGTGCCAAAGCATAATTTGCTGAAAGACGCTTTTCACTTTTCAAGGTACCCCTGTGACTTGATTCCATCGAGCCTGTAATTTAGACCGATGAAACAAGAAGTGGACACATTTTTTCAGTCAATTAAACTTTTTTGGTTACATGCAACACGAATGAGAGACTTATTCTGATGATGCTTTGTAACCTTACATTTCATTTGGGCATTTAACATCCTTGCAAACATGAGAATTACCTTACGCATGCATACTAACTTTCATTTCAATTCAAACACAATAACGTTGTGTCTTCATCATATCACATTAAACTTACAAACCAAACCCACAACTTGTCATACATTTACCTAAGCTATTTTTTCTCATCACACACACTCTGTACAGGGTCAATGTTAGAATAAACCATTGTACGTGTAGGCAATACAAGCTTATAAGTACGCGAATGAGAAATGACTTTTTATTCCAATACTTAAGTTTCAGTTTCATACGAACAAAAGTGTGTAATGGGATGAAACGCCTCACTGACTCTGAAATCCAAAAACCAGTTTCAAATGAGACTAAAGGGTTTGATTTTGTATTCCTTAGTCAACATAACCCCTTGACTTAGTTTGCAACAATCTCAATCTCAATACAGTGTGTGTGTGTGAGCGTCTATTACTTCCTGAGGCAAATCCTCGACTAAAAGTTGATACTACAACTAAAACCAATTGTGTACCCATAAATGTGTGTGGATTCATCTTCAAATATCGTTTTCATTCTTGACTAGACAAAATAGTCATAAGGTCGTGAAGACGCCAGAGTTATTAGTCTTGAGTTTTGAAAACCACATCATTGTACTCACTGCAGCAAACCTTAGCCCTAATACTCGTTTACATATCATCATCATCATCGCAGACTTATCAGAGGTAGCAGGTTCATCATCCAACAACACACTTTTAGAGACTATCGAAATCACATCTTCATAGAATGTCGTACAACCATGTAGCACAAGTCATCGTGGGGCAGAGTGGTCTTTCACAAATCTATAGGGAATTAAGGAGATGAACAAGTTATCATCTATAGACAAAGACGAGGAATGCATTTCAGTTTCATCATAACGAAGGCTTACCCTTTCATTTAATCGTGAGATGAGGGTAGGGAGTGATGTGTTGCAGTGTCGATAGGAAAAGTCCCACTTTCAGTAAACAGGAATAAAAAAGGTCACCTGTTGTAAAACTCAGTAGATGTGTCTGGGATTCGAAGTACCAAACGTTTTTTTACTTGTGTTTTAAATGTCGTCGGGATGAGACTTCCTCTCTTATTAAGGAACTTCCAAAAAGTTCAGCGTCATCGTCGTCGTCGTCGTTTACCGTCGTCGTCGTGCCAAGTTTGGTGTGGTTGTTCATCTACAGCAGTGACTTATTCCCTTCTCATCGTCTTCACAGTTATTCTCAGCTTTAGTCCAAATGTAGGTGGTTTTGTGACCGACCCGATCAGTCGAGGGTCATCGTCATCGTTGCAGACTTACTATGGAAGCTCCATGATATCATCAGTCTTCTTGCCTCTAGTCATTTCCTTCTCAGGTATGGAGAATTAATACGCACGCGGTTGTTAATTAACTTATATCTGACAAGTAAGTCTGGTTCAAAGGAATTACTCATTAAAAATTATTGTTATGTAGTCATTATAAGTCCTCAATCGTCGTGGGCGAGAAATATCAAAAATGGGCAGGAACAACTCACGTCGTCGTCTCCACGATTCCTGCCTTCAATTCTGGGAGTCTCATTGTTTCAACAAGGAGTGTCCAAAGGGAATACAGAAACCAATCGCCAGTCTGGCAAGCGAAAGAAATCTTCTTCGAGGATTTCCAGACAGCTTAGCACTCTCGCTCCAGCGTTGCAGACGATGGGTTGTCTGCCAAAGTTCTTTTGTGGTATGAATTCTAAAGCTCCTTCAGAATCCACGAGTACTCTCAACGATTTGGCTTATCTCATTCGGTTTGCAATGGTGTAAGTAATAATGAGCATAGTGTCAAGCTACAGTCATAATAGTCACATGCAATTTAGTACAACCACCTTTCAATATCTATTTACTTTTGCAGTGATGACGATTCAGAGGAAAGTTCGGGAGAAAGCAACAACAGAGCCAAAGATGGAATGGGTTCTGATGAAAGTTCACGTGAAAAAAGTTCCCAAGAACGGAGACAAGACCAGCGTTTTGAATATCAAGCAGAAGAAGAGCTTATCATGGATAACCCCGAATACCTTTCATACATGTGGAAAGACATGAAGGAGAAGCTGAAGAACAAATTCAAAGATGGGAAAATGGACGATGAAGTTTTTGAGCAGATGATGGCCGACTTGGATGCCGAGGACAAAGGAGCATTTCAACTCCCAAGTCTTCTCTCTGGAATTGGGTCGATTGGATCTGGAATCAAAAGCTTAGTGAGATTTGGTCGGAGTGTTTCCTCGGCAGAACCTTCGCCAAGAAGACATAAACGAGCTTTTTGGGACGTAAGTAATTCATCACTCAAATTGGGATTTGTGAATGAAACACACAGAAATAAATTTAACTAATTGTTTGCCTTAATAGACGGAAGAATTCGATCAGCAAATGACTTTGGCTGCAAGAATCGGCAAGACTTCCAAAGATGACAATAAAAAGTGCACGACAACTTTCAACTTGTGTCCTTACACAATGGAGCAAATGAAAGACATGGTCTCCGGTAGAATTCCCGAGCCCAGCGGTTACGAGAACTTTTACGAAAATAGCAAAGGACCTCCCCGTCCGTCACAAAAAGAATCCTCAGAGGATAATCCCAAACCACTTCCACCAAAGCCTCAAAATCTCTCCAAGAAACCGAATAATCAATTGTCTCACGTGGTTTACAACTTTGACCCTAACAGCGCTTGGGGACGTCGACCACCTCCTCCAAAAAGACAGCGTCCTTCTCCAGAGCCAATAACCACCCCACCTGCACCCAATAAAAACAAACCCCGTCCCACACGACCAGAACCAGAAGACGATGAAGTAGCATATGACAACCACGCTCTCGACTACGCAGCTGAAGTCAAACTCGTCAAACTTTCTGAATTAATGAATCAACAAAAGACACAACAACCGATTAAAAAGAACAAGAAGAAACCTCCAAAAGCAAAAGAAGACACGGTCGACGACGAGTCATCAGAAGAAGAAGACGAGGACGACATTGTGAGCAATCCAATTCCAAAAAACTCCAAGAGGAAAAAGCCTCTTATTCCCATTGGAATTCCTCGTCCAAAGTACAAAGTAAAGGCCAGACCTTCACTTATCCCAACGAAGAAGAAAATCACACAAGGGAAAAAGCAGCCACCTCCAAAACGACGGAAACCTGATGACGAAGACGAGGAAGAAGAAGACGAAGAACCTTCCGATGAAGAAGAAGAAGACGAGGAGTCTTCTGGAGAAAACAGAACTCCTCCTCCAAAGTCAAACAAGAAGAAAGATGGAGGCAACTCGGAAGGAATGACGAGCGGAGAGTCTGGAGGAGGAAGTTCTGAAGAAGGAGGAGATGGAGGACGACGGAAGAATCGACCACCAGGCCCAGGACTACGAAGACCTTCAGGGAATAAAAAAGGATCTGACGAGTACGAATACTCACACGAAGTGACCCCAGGACCTCAAGCGTCGTTACGGCCCATCTCGTACTCTTACTTCAAGAACAAACCTCCTCCTACGTCACCACTTACTCCAGTGAGGGAAACCAGCAATGATGATAGCGAAGGAGGCGGGGACGATCCTCTGAGTGATAACAAGCCTCCTCCTCCAGTGCCTCCTCCTCAGAAACAAGGCTTCTTCAGTTCCCTCTGGGGAATTGTTAAGAAGAGACCGGATGAACAGCCACTCCCTTCGTTGAGACCTCCTCCTCAGTCGAAGGAGAAGGTGAAGGGGAGCAAAGAGGAGGAGAGAGACGAAGACGAGTCTCAATCTGAAGAAGACACTTCTCCGGGTGAACGTGAACGGCCGAACGAAGGACACCCGAGACCTCCACTTCCACCGAGGAACCCGCAGAACAATCGACCCCAGGGAAATGGTAATAATAATAACAGACCTCACCAGTATCAGAATCGTCCTTCGCAGCTGTCACAGTTTAATACGAGACCACCACCGCCAAATCGTAGACCTCGTCCCCCTCAAAATAGTCGACCACCTCCGCCTCAAAATAGTCGACCACCTCCCCCTCAAAATAATCGACCACCTCCTCCTCAAAATAGTCGACCACCTCCTCCACAAAATAGTCGTGCACCACCTCCCCCTCAAAATAGTCGACCACCTCCTCCTCAAAATAGTCGACCACCTCCTCCTCAAAATAGTCGACCACCTCCCCCACAAAATAGTCGACCACCTCCTCCTCAAAATAGTCGACCGCCTCCCCCACAAAACAGTCGACTGCCTTCCCCACAAAATAGTCGACCGCCTCCTCCAGATCATCGTGATCAATCCAACGGACCACCACCCCCATTCCCGAATGACCGACCCCCACACCACCATCAAAATAACTTCCCACGACCTGATGATAATGACGACGATCCTCACTTTCCAATGGAAATGTCTGGTAACTCAGAGAGCCATCGTCCTCCCCCCGGCCACCCAAACCAC
>Ga0194135_10000638_pt1 | contig 20572 bp, 22 predicted proteins | sample LitLau_LLRF_2013_FD_134024 | JGI IMG/M metagenome (GOLD analysis project Ga0194135, IMG submission 134024) | Freshwater sediment microbial communities in response to fracking from North America - Little Laurel Run_MetaG_LLRF_2013 (version 2) | ecosystem: Environmental > Aquatic > Freshwater >...
ATGTGGAATTAGGCATCTTAATATCGATTAAATGCTCATTGAATAGCTTTCTGTAGGCCAGGCTATGTTGTTTATTATCCTGTTTAGGATTCAATAGGGAGTCTATAGAATGATTTATTAACGTGTCATTTACTATAAATGGTTTTAATGAGGTATGTTCATTACTTTTTGTGGAGTAAATATCCTGGTTCAGTTTTTGATAAAACTGGTACGGATATATTGTTTGCGCAAACAATGGCCCTGTAGCAAATATGCTTAACAGGAGCAGGACAAACACTGGTTTATGAGGTAAATTAAAAATCATGGTATAAGTTTCTAAAGCTGCTTCTTAATCCAAAAGTTATCATGGCGGTTTTGGTATCTGACAAACTGTTTTTTTCTTGTCTGAGTAACCCTGAAACTTCTAAACGTAAATTATATTTGGGATTGAGTAAATATGCCACTTTACCTTCTGCGTAACGCATAGATGTAGCTAAACGCTGCCCACTTTGATCTATGCCATATCTTGCATAATTAAGCTGACCCTGGAAATCAAATTTATTGATTGAATAATTGATTATACTCAGCCATTCTCTAAAATCTGAACCTAACGGATGAGCCAGAGATTCGCTGAATTGACTATAATTAACAATCGGATGAGCGGAGTAAGTGTAAGTATTTGGTGTTGCAGTATTATATTCAACTAAATAATTTAGCCTGTTGACCTTAAATAGGTCTGAACCTCTGAAGCCTAATTGCCATGCATTTTTATTTTTGTTTGTCTGGGATGGTGCCTGATCAAAAACCAGCTGTCCGTAAACAGTAGTTTTTTTCAATATCTTGTACTTACCATTAAACCCAATTAAAGTGTGGTCTGGTGTAGTTCCTGATGGCCTTAGTGCAGAAGAAAACAGAATAGGATTGATATAGTTCAGGTCAAAGCCGTGCCCTTTACCCTGGTCATTTGCTTCCTCTGCAATTAAAGCATTAAAAAAACCTAAAGACGCATTTTTGTTAATGGTCCAGTCTACATAATGAAAAGCACCCCATTTTCGCCTGTTATTATAAAAAGAATTGAATTCAGTTGCATGCTGATCCTGCATATAGGACCACATAGCCATATACTGAACCTTTTTACCAAGATTTGCCCTTAACCTGAGCAAAGGGTAGGGAGCTGCAAAATCGGATAATAATACAGATCTGTACCCATCACCTATAAATGTTTTATCCTGACCCAGTTCGACAGTAATAGAATTATTTACCTTATAACCCATTAATGCAGTAACGTAAGACCAGTCGATTGCTTTGGTCGGACTTGGATCTTTACTATAGGACTGCCCTGGAATCATTCCGGTTCTCCCCGTATAATTAAGTTCATAATTGGAAAATTGGGCCTGGTTTTCAAATCCACTGGTATAGATGAAGAATTTCTGGCCAATTGTAATGCCTGCCTGATAGCCACGTGTATTCAGCCAGGTAGTTTTACTACCATTAAATTCTCTTCCCAGTTGAAAATCGGGTAAAAAATCTAAATAGAAGGTGTACTCCTTATTTTTAACATCGACTAAATGTTCATCAAACAGCTTTCTGTGAACCCAGCTTCTATGCACAGTGCTTGCCGGAGAGTTCATTAAAGAATCATACTGTGGTCTCATTACACTTGAGTCAGAAATCAGGTAAGGTTTAAGCGCAGTATGTGAATTGTCACCCGTTGAATATACATTTTTATTCAGCTTTTGATAAAACTGGTAAGAATAGGGTTGGTAAATTAATTGTGCATTACTCCGCTCAGGTTTAATTAATATAAATGCAAAGAGGAGGACAAAAGAGATTAACCCCTTATTTTTAGTAAGGTAATTGTCCTTCATAAATTTTCAGATTTAAGGAGATGTTTTAAAGGTTGATATTTCATTTTTCGTTATTGATCAAAGAATTCCAAAAGTAAAGAATAAACATTAAAGGCCAACTACTATAATACGAGAATTGGTTTTTTCGGATGTTGAATTTTTCTCTTATATCGATATTTAGGTATTTTAATTGTTCTTTTCAATTAGTATAACGCTGAAAAACAGAATTTAGTGACCAGTTAAACTGATCCGGTCCTGATATATTACGTTTTTTGGATAAAAAAGGCTTCTGTTTAGTAATAATGGCCCTTTTTGGGTGAAATATTTTTATGAATATTAAAAGGCAGCTTAGCATCTTCCAGATAATTCTGGGGATGTATTTATAATATAAAAGAAATTGCTGTTAATTTTGTACTGTGACTAAAATAAAAAGAATAACTCCTACCGACTTCAGAGGACAGTATATGGCTGAAATGTCACTGGATTTTGCAATTTTAAAGACACCAGTTCAGATACATGACATAGCCAGAACATCAGGCTTTATAAAAGTCCCCACACCATTACACAGACAGGATTTCAATTCGATTATTCACATTACCCGGGGAAATGCAAAACAGCAGGTTGATGCAGATCTGATGTCAGTTAAAGAAGACGAGATCCTATTTATCCGCCAGGGGAATGTTACCTCCTTAAAAGAGGTAAGCCCGGATGCTTCAGGTCATATTATTTTATTCGAAGATCAGACTATTAATCAGTTATTATCCAAACAGGAGCTGATCAGACTTTTTTCAGTAAATACGGTTATTCATTTATCCAGAACGACGAGTGAGTGGCTGACCCCGCTTTTTGAATTGCTGAGTATTGAGCTTTACAGTGAAGGCCCTAATCTGGGAATTTGTTACTCCCTTTTGCAGGCCGGGTTACAAAAAATACTGACTTCTAGTAAAGAGCTGAATAAAGGTGTAAACCGGAGTACCGAAGTCACCTTTAATTTTAAGGAGCTGGTTTACAAACACCATATAGCACAAAAAAAAATTGTATTTTATGCCGGTAAGTTATCTGTTTCCGAGAACTATCTGCATCGGTGTATTAAGAAAACCACTGGTATAAGTCCGAAAGAATGGATTAATAAAGTAAGTATTCTGCAAAGCCAGTTACTTTTGCAGGATCTGACCAGGAGTGTCTCAGAAATTGCTTTTGAACTCAATTACGGAGATCCCAGTTACTTCGGACGCCTCTTTAAAAAGGTAACCGGAATAACTCCTTCCGAATATCGGATTGCGTTTATGCAAGATTTGTCCGGGTAAAGGTAGGTTTTGTTTTAAAGCCTCTTTCGTTTTCATTCCATCTTTGTCTGATCAAATTCAAAGAAATGAAAACACAAACTATCATTAGAAATTATCATAAAACCAGGTCTGGAATAACCTATTCTTATGGCCTCACTCTGCATATTGTTAAGCTAAAGACCCGCTTGAGGAAATCTCCCTGTCCCGCTGATTCATTATCAGCGATTAAACGCTTCATTATTTTATTGTAAGTATAAAACTATGAATAATAAGTTGTCTATTCTTTTTGTCATCATCTTGCCGCTCTTTTTATCTAGTAAATGCCATAGTCAGATTATTCAGGATGTAGGTGGCGTTGCACTCACTGTTCATGATAAAAGTTACTTTAAAGATCTTCCTGCCGGAAGTTTATTATCGGAAAATAAATTTCAGCTGAACACTTATGATGCATGGTTACCAGTTCCCCCCTTCAGAATTGGCAGGACAACAGTTTTCAGTAATCTGAACTATCGTCTGATGGACTTCAGCTATGATCAGAAAACGGTAGCCGATCCAAACCGCCTGGAAAGAATTCAGGAAATCAAATCAGTAATTGTCGTCCGGCACCCCATTTCAAAAAGATGGTCTGTTTTAGGAATAATTATGCCTACAATAGCTTCTGACTTTAAACAATCCCTCTCCTTTGATGATGTGATTTTAGACGGGATATTGGGCGTATCTAAAAAATTCGGGAGTGAGTCGAACCTGGAGATCGGTTTAGGAGTTCATGCTTTATATTCTTTTGGAGATGTTTTAATTACTCCGGGAATATCAGTTGATTACAGAAGTTCTAATGATAACTGGTTAGCCCAGTTCTACTGGCCGAGACTGAATGTACTTTACAAGGTCGGGCCAGGTACAAGAGTTGGTTTAGCAGGCTCTATAGACTGGACCCGGTTTAACCTGAAGAATTATACAGGGTATAACGGAAGAGAGGTTGATTATGCACAGTTCTCGAGTATTCATGGCGGTTTACAGATACATCAGCGTATTGCAGGTAGTTTTTGGATCCAGGTACAGGGGGGAATGGGGCTCTTCAATAAATATGAATTATTCGATCCTAAAAACAAAACCGTAAATGATTTTCCGGTAAACAATATGGCTTATGGCAAATTGACGCTTAGCTATAGGATCGGCAGAAAATAAATAATTAAAATCCATTTAATAAACCAGCATTAAATCATGAAAACTTTTATTCTTATCATCCTGTCTCTTTGTTTATCAGTTATAACAAAGGCACAATCAGTAAAAATGACTATTGAGGTCAAAAAAGTTCAGCCTGGAAAAGGCACGGTCGTGGTAAATATATACGATAAAAAAGAGGGTTTTCTAAAAACGGCCTTCCTCAGTAAAACTCAGAATGCAGATCAGTCAACTCTGAAATTCATTATAGATTTACCTAAGAAGGGTACTTATGCGATTACCGTTTTCCAGGATCTGGACAACAATAAGAAACTCAATCAGGACTGGCTGGGAATCCCCGAAGAACCTGTTGGTTATGGTAATAACTTCAGACCATCCTCGAAGCCGAAATTTAATGAATGTTCGGTAATAGTTAATGAAGATACCAGTCAGGTGATCAGTCTTTTATAGGAACTGTTTTTAATGGAATAGTCCAGACTATGCCTCATTCTCCTGCTGTTCATGGAAATCTATCATTTTTATAAGTGTATTCAGCGTAATTTCGAAGTTTTTAGTACCCACAACTTTTTTGTATTCTGTATGAAGTTCTAAACCACTTTGCCTGATAGAATCAAATAATAATTTTCCCTGGGGGCTCAGGAAAATCATAATTGATCTGGCATCGGTTTCACCTTTTTCGGTATAGACCAAACCAAGGTTTTCCAGTTCTTTCACAGTTTTGCTTACACCTTGTTTGGTCACTTTAATTTTGCGGATCAGTTCATGATTGGAAATTCCATGGTCACCTATACTCATAAAATAGGGCAAATGGACAACGTTTAAATTTTCAGGTGTAATGCCTGTTAATCTGGATTCAGTCCACTTGTCCATCACCCGTTTCATCAGGTAAATTAATCTGAAAATGAGATCTTTTGTTTCTTCTTGCTGTTCCATGCTGTAAAAGTATGTTTTTAAACTCAATTTTTAATTGTCATTTAAATGTATTTTTTGACAATATTGTTAATAATTAAAGTAAACTAAGTTGACTAATATAGTCAACTTAGTTTACTTTTGTTGAAATTAATCAACATGGAAACAGAAGAAAAAAAACAATCTCCCGCTAAGGTGACGATGAAATTTGCAATTATAGGTATTCTAATGATTGTAGTTTGTTATTATTCTTTTACCAAAGTAAATCATGCACTGAATTATGAAGGGACGGACAATGCACAAATTGAAACCAACTCCGTACCAGTGCTTAGTCGTGTGCCTGGTTATATCAGAGAATTCACACTGATAGATTATCAACGCGTGAAAGCAGGGGATACCATTGCAATTATAGACGATAGTGAATATGTATTGGCTGTACAGCAGGCCGAAGCAGATTTGCTGGCTGCAAAAGCAGATCTCAGTAGTGCTGAATCTCAGATACCAACTATTGGTTCGAACAAAGAAGTGGCTTCGGCAGATATGAGTATTGAAGAAACCGGACTGCAAAAAGCGAAAAGGGACCTGGACAGGGATGGTGCTTTATTTAAAGAAGGATCGATCACCAGGCATCAGTTTGAGAACAGTCAGTCTGCTTATCAGACAGCACAGAAACAGTTGATTGCCAGCAAAAGAAAAGTGACCCAGGCCGGTACACAAACCAGTACTGCCGAAGCACAGATTGCTAAAGCAAAGGCGGCTATAGCAGCTAAAGAAACGGCTTTGTCCAGAGCCAGACTGGATCTTTCTTATACAAGGATTATTGCCCCTGTCAGTGGTAAAGTAGGGAAGACGAACCTGAAACAAAACCAGTACGTACAAGGGGGACAGCAACTTTTCAGCCTGGTTACCAATGATAAATACTGGATTGTAGCCAATTTCAAAGAAACGCAGATTGAACATATGAAAATTGGACAGCCTGTGGAAGTTAGGGTAGACGGTTATCCTGATCATAAGATTACCGGAAAAGTATCTGGTTTCAGTGATGCGACAGGAGCAAGGTTCTCTTTACTGCCTCCAGATAACTCTACAGGAAACTTTGTTAAAGTGACACAAAGAGTTCCGGTAAGGATAGAATTAGATAACCCGGCTGCACTCAACGGAATTCTGAAAGCGGGTTTGAGTGTAGAGGCTGATGTAAGAGTAGATTAAATTATCAAAATGTCTGATAACACAAATAAACTGATTAAGATCATTATTGTCATCACGACCATTTCGGCAGCGATAATGGAACTGATAGATACTTCAATTGTGAATGTCGCGCTGAGTAATATCAGTGGTACACTGGGAGCAACCTTAGAAGATGCTTCCTGGGTAGTTACTGCTTACGCGATAGCCAATGTGATCATCATTCCAATGACTGGGTTTCTCAGTCGCTATTTTGGAAGAAAAAACTATTATCTCTGTTCTATTATTCTTTTTACGATCGCTTCCTATATGTGCGGAAGCTCTACGTCATTGTGGATGCTTGTTTTATGGAGGTTTATACAAGGGATTGGTGGAGGGGCTTTGCTTTCGGTATCGCAGGGAATCCTCTTCGAACAATTTAAACCTGAAGAAAAAGGAATTGCAGGCGGAATCTTTGGAATGGGTATCGTTATCGGCCCAACCATCGGTCCTGTTTTAGGGGGGTATATTGTAGATAATTATCATTGGGCACTGATTTTTAATATCAATGTTCCGATAGGTATAATCGCTGCTTTAATGACCTGGAAATTTATAGACCGGAAACCGGAGGAATATAATATTGATAAAAAATCCATATCGATTGATTACCTGGGTATCCTGTCTTTAATGGTCGGTATAGGTGCATTGCAGTACGTACTGGAAAAGGGGCAGTCTGATGATTGGTTCCAGTCACAATCTATCCGTTATCTGACTATGGCAGCGGTTGCGGGGATTGCTTTCTTCATCTGGTGGGAACTCTATACTAAAAATCCGGTTATCAATTTAAGAGTATTGAAGAGCCGGAATCTGATCGGAAGTAATGTCCTGACCTTTGTCTGTGGTTTTGGCCTTTTCGGATCGGTTTATCTGTTTCCGGTTATGGTTCAGCGGGTAATGGGTTATACACCAACTGAGACAGGTATATCGATGGCACCTGGAGCACTGATCACGATTTTCGCGATGCCTTTGATCGGGGCTGGTCTGGGTAAAGGGGTCAAGCCGATGTACTTTGTAGTCGCAGGATTTATCCTTTTTATTCTTTTCGGATATCTTTCTTCGCTGGCAACAGCCGAATCCGACAAATGGTGGTTTACACTACCGCAGGTATGCAGGGGGCTGGGGACAGGTTGTTTAACAATTCCACTGCTTAGCCAGGCCGTGGTTGGTCTGAAACCCGCAGATATGCCTTACGGGATTTCCCTGAACAACATGTTCCGTCAGCTGGGCGGTGCATTTGGGATTGCGATTATGAATAGTTATGCGACCAATCGTTTTGCAACACACCGCTCGGATCTGGTATCCAATCTTCAGGGAAATAATCCCATGTTTACTGAACGCCTCAATGGTATCGCACATACGCTGACTGCAAAGGGGATTAATCCGCTTGCGGCTAAACAAGCGGCCTATGGGGTTCTGGATAACACAATTTCCAGCCAGGCACAAATGCAGGCTTACCTGGATGGATTCTTCTTAATCGCCGTCTTTTTCGTCTGTGCCATACCATTTATGCTGCTTCTTAAAAATGAGGCAATGGATGCTAAAACCAGAGAAGAGGTCGCAGCAGCAGCACATTAATTACTCAAAAAAAATATCATGAAACGTTTATTCAGTACCCTTATTATACTTTCTTTCTCAACTGCAATTTATGCACAGCAGGAGGTAGGAAGTCTGTCTGCACTTATCAATCAATCTTTTAGCTACTTTCCGCAGTTTAAAGAACTGGGACAAGCTATAGACGTAGAGCAACAGCGCATCATTCTGGCTAAAGCTCTGGCACTGCCTTCTTTTCAGGCTACAGGAAGTTACAACTATATTAATCCGGTATCAGAGATCAGTATCCCGATGGGAGCCGAAACCAGGACTTTCGCTATGACACCCAATAACAATTATAAGACTTCGCTGAACGGAAGTTATACACTCTGGGATTTTGGAGTGGTGAAAGCAGGGGTAGACCGTGCAAAAGCTTCATTACAATATGCTAAAGATAATATGGATTATAATAAAAATCAGATGGCAGCCCAGGTATCCGGAATTTACTATCAGATTGCGTATCTTAAATCTTCTATTGAGATCCAGAACAGTGTGATCAGTTTCCTGGAAAGCAACCGTAAAGACACTGAAATTAAGTACAAACACGGTGACGCTTTAAAGTATGATGTACTTTCCATTCAGTCAAGTATTGATCAGGAAAATAACCGGAAAATTGATTTGCAGAATACTTTAAACAAGCAATATATTCTGATGGAATATACCACCGGTGCAAAGATCAGTAAGGATCCTGCCGATTTTGTTTTCCCGGTTCAGGGACTAGAGGAAGGGGTAGATAAATCACTCGAAAATGCGATCAATTATAACCCCGAATTCAAATTGTTAAAAGATAAAATCGGACAGGCCGAGGCTGACCTGTCGGTTAGTAAAACAGGAGGGAAGCCATCAGTCAGATTAAGTGCCGGTACTGGTTATGCTAATGGTTATCCAAATGATCTTAACCAGTTTGTCTATAATTATACAGCGGGTGTAACTTTGAACATCCCGATTTATGAAGGTGGCAAAGCCAGAAAACAAGTCAGGTTATCTCAAAGTCAGCTTAAACAGACCCAGTTGGCATCAGAAAGTCTGAACAATACTTACCGTAGTAATATCCAGCAGGTGCTGACAGATATCAAAAGTAACCGGTCGAGTATGGTGAATGCAGACAGGCAGATTAACGAGGCGAAAGAAGCACAGAAACTGGCGCAAAGCAGGTATAGAAATGGGACTGGTACTAATCTGGAGCTGACTAATGCAAGTACCAATGTGCAAAGAGCAGAACTAACAAAATTGCAGTATGCTTATCAGCTCTGTGTTGCGCAGGTTGAAATGGCAAGATTAACAGGAATCAAATACTGGTAAACAATTAAATAACCGACCATGAGAGTTTTTATTTTCGTTTCCAATATCAATACCCAAGCAGATATTCACAAGTTAAAAAGACAATTTGATCAGCGCAGGGATATTGCTGACTGGTCTGTCGATCTGACGGATGAAGAAAAAGTTTTACGTGTAGTGACTGGTACGTTGGAACGACCTGAAGTTATAGCCCTGGTCAGGTCGTGTGGATATGACTGCCATAAAATGGATTGGTGAATTGTTGCAAAAAATCAGGAAATATTTGTACTATCGTATAAAAATTACTTTATGAAACGTATCTATGTGGTTTCCATCATTTCGGCATCCTTATTTGTCTATGCATGCAAACCAAGCAACAACAACAACATTCAAACCGGAAAAGATAGCACAACGGCTGCGGTTAGTTCATCTGCACCAGCTGCAACTGCAACAAGCAGCGAACAACCCAGTACAGATCTTTCCAGATTGGAAGAATTAAAAAAGCTGAAACCTTACACGGAACAAGAAGCGAAAAAACTACTTCCGGAGGAACTGGATGGACTTAAATTAGCTGATCTGACTGCGAATGACGTGTTCGGCCAGGCGGTAAGTGGTGACTATGCCAAGGCCAAAGAAGCTCCTTACAAAGTATCCGTTACGGATTGTGCCGGAGAAAAAGGTGCCGGTAAGTATATGATGTTTTACATCGGTCCGATGGCAGCTGAAGACAGTAAACCAGCCAAAGGAGCTGAAAATGTCGTTACCCAGAAGAAAGTAGATTTTGAAGGTCAGAAAGCAATCAGCCGTCATGATCCTGTGAACAACATCAACTCTCTTGTTTTTGTGAAAAAGGGAAGATTGTTTGTAGAGATGTCGGCTCCAGCGGGAACTACCCTCGAACAATTACTTGCAATAGCTGGTAAACTCAGCGCAAAATTATAATCATTAGCCGGTGCCTGTCTATCAGGCACCGGCTTTGAATTCTATCCCGGGAGCTCTACTCCTAAGGCATCGTAAAGATTTCTTTCTCCTTTTGATGTGATGACTAAAGCTCTTGAATTCTGCGTACGACGCATCCAGTCTTCCTGAAACATTTTATCCAACATCGCCCGTCCCAGAGATCCGGCAAGATGAAACCGTCTTTCACTCCAGTCGAGGCAAGGCCTGGCAAATGGTCTTTTTAGTTTCAACAAAGTGTCCGTGTCGATACCAAAACCAGTAAAAAAAGACTGTCCTTTAGCAGTTAATTCATAGTGCTGATCTTTTGCTGAAAGATACTCCAGTTTTAATATCCTGTCGGTAATTGCTACGCCGGCTTTACCGGCAATATGATCATAACATGTCCTGCAATTTTTTACAGGAACATTTTTAGAATCAGACAGGCAAGATTCTTTACGTACGGGAACCAGGTTAGCCAGCGCTTCGATAGCATAAGCAACTTCATCATTGGCATAGCTAAAATAACGATGTCTGCCCTGGGCAATGACTTTTAAAAGTCCTGCCTGTACCAGCTTACCCAAATGCATACTGGCACTTTGCGGGGAGACCTCGCCGAACAGAGATAATTCTGTTGCCGTGTATGCCTTACCGTCCATTAATATCCATAACATTTTAATACGGGCTGGTTCACCTATCAATGTTGCTATGTTCTCTAATTGTCCGATTTCCATAACCAAATATACCTGGTTTATAAAAGAGATAGTTCATTTTAAAATGAACTATCTCTTTAAATTAGTATAGAGATTTGCAGTATAATTAATTCAGCTATGCACTTCAGTAACACAACTCCTTTTTTAACCATTCAACCTAAAATTTTATATTTCGGCACTCCTGTCGCATTAATTACTACCATTGATGAAAAGGGCATATCAAATATCGGCCCTATATCATCCGCCTGGGCCCTGGGCTATAACCTGCTCCTGGGACTGGGTTGTGAAAGTAAAACTTATCACAATCTGATCCTGAATAAAGAATGCGTTGTTAACCTTCCATCTGCAGCTTTGTTTGAGAAAATTGAAAAAATTGCAGACTTAACAGGATTAAATCCTGTGCCGGAAAATAAAAGTAAACAGTATCGGTATGAACCGGATAAATTCCTGGCAGGTGATTTTAAAATGATGTCTGCAGAAAAGGTTCTTCCACAGGCTATTGCGGATTGTCCATTGCAATTGGAAGCGGTTCTTCAACACCATTATATTATGGAATCGGGAACAGATGGCGCCCCTTTAATTGCCGCGGTACAGGTTAAAGTGATAAATGTAAGAGCTCATGAGCATCTGGTTATCAATCAGAATTATATCGACCCCGCTTTATGGTCTCCACTGATTTATAATTTTCGTCATTACTATGCACTGGGAGAAAAAATGGGAAAAAATTTCAGAGCTGAGATTTAAATAATAACTTACGGTAAACTAGCCATTTTGTTAATTATAAATTCAAATCATGAAAAATCTGATCCTGTTACTCTGTTTTTTTTCCATGCCTTTTATGCTGCGGGCTAATTCTGATCGCCCTGCAAAACCACGTATTCTTGTATTTTCAAAGACAGGAGGCTTCAGGCACAGTTCTATTGCCGTTGGAAAAGCAGCGATCATCAAACTAGGCTCAGAAAATGCCTTTGATGTTGATACAACAGAAAATGCAGCGTATTTTAATCAGGATTCTCTGAAGAAATATGCAGCTGTAGTTTTTCTGCAAACCACAGGTAATATATTGGATGCAAATCAAAAGGCAAGTTTCGAAAAATACATCCAGGCCGGTGGAGGATTTGTAGGGGTACATGCAGCTACGGATACAGAATACGACTGGCCATGGTACGGAGGTCTGGTAGGAGCGTATTTTGTTAGTCATCCTAATCAGCAGGTAGCGATATTAAATGTGGTAGACCGTACACATATTTCTACGAAACACCTTCCGGCAGTTTGGAAGCGCAAAGATGAATGGTATAATTTCAAGAACCTGAATAAAGATATAAAAGTATTAATCACTATCGACGAAAAATCTTATAAAGGTGGTATTAACGGGGATTTTCATCCAATGGCCTGGTATCATAACTATGATGGCGGGCGTTCGTGGTATACCGAATTAGGACATACAGAGGAGTCTTATACAGATGAAAACTATTTGAAACATTTGTTAGGGGGGATTCTGTATGCAACTGGCAGTTAAAGGAAAGTCGGTTTTACAATACAACTAACCCCGGTTAAAAGTGTTAGTTGTATTGTAAAACCGGCTTAGCATGTTGAACTACAACCGCTGGTGGTTAATGTAGAGCCCGAGGCACATGTGGCAGTTGAGGGAGCCTGCACACAAGCACTGCAGATTGTTGTACCGGTTATACAACACCGCCTGCAGGCACAGGTTCCGCCAGCAGGTGGCCCAGGGGGAGTTACGCCACCACCACCTTTGATGTTTTTCAGTTCGGAGCGGCTGAAAATTTGTCTGGAATTGAAACTGTATTTTTTCATGACATAAAAATTTATTTGTTAATACCCTATCGAACCAAGCATGATAGTATACGCTGTGATGTACTTCAATTTACAAAATGTAAATTGGTAGAGATTATGTCAAACTACCCATAATCATTATTTATAAAGATTTTTTAAGTGTCTGTTTTCGGGTGAAAGCATTAATATGATGCCTTCATCTGATCGATATTCAGAATTCTTCCAGTGGATTAGAAATTCTTTTTCTTTTAGTTTTAAGAGATCTTTCGCAGGGTCAGCTATGAAATAAATCTTATCTTTTATCTCATAGAGAACGACAAAATGACTATGATCCCAATGTAATATTACAGGAAGATCAATCTGATGGAGGAACCCTAAACTGCCTTTTAGACCTAGTGCATTAAAGCCAATTCTTTCAGCGGCTTTAATGATCTCCAATAATGAAATCCCTTTGCGGCAGATTATGCCAAAATTCTTGATTTGACTGGGGGTAAAAGCTTTACCATAAAACTCAGCAATCATTTTTAAACAGGTCGGGCCACAATCTTTTTCGTAAGACTGATGATAGTATGGAAATGATTTCAATTGATAAAAGGTTTAAGATCTTCCAATTCATATGGTTCAGGCAATTTATATCCATTCAGAAGGATTGTTGGGGTAAAGCTTATTTCAAGCAACTCATACCATTTCATTTGCTTGGCACATGCAGCTTTTATGTTATCCGGAATAGCAGCCGGGTATCGCTTTGCCCAGTCTTCATAACTCTGGTTACTTTGACTGAACCAATCATTCATAGCCAGGATAACTATATTTTTGTCCTCCAGCAAACTCAATCCCATGAGGTGACGAGCCATATTTGTGTAGGGATCATTTTCTTTATTCTCATTTATGAACAATAGTTTTACTTGCAGCTCATCGTTTTGTTGTACCCATTTATCCAGGAAATGATGTGCTTCTTTGCATGCACTGCAGAAAGGGCTGCTGATGACAGTAACGACAATTTTAGCTTTGGGGTTACCCATTATAACTGGCATAAGCTCGTTATTCACTTCATAAAATGGCTGGTTTTTTAAAGCCGTTAAAAACAGGTTGCTGTTATATTTAAACATTTTCAATTGTTTTTGTAATGAATTAACAGCTAGTGATTTCAGGAGTACAGGTTTTAACAAGCCCCAGACCGCTGCAGGGGTGACAAAACAAAGAAATAATAAGATCGTCAGGTTGAGGTTAAATACCAAAGGAGGTAGTTTTATGGTGTTGAAAATGATAAATTCGAAAATTAAACATCCCTGAACTGTACAACATAATATGCACCATTTTTTCTTCCTGTACTGATATACCAGCGAATATAAAGTATAGGGTAAGGCGGAGATATTTAGCCAAAACAATATCGGAGAAGTCAGTGGTGAAATCAGCAGGGCCAGGAAAGAGCCGGTAAAATAAAAGAACCCTATTTCGCTCCAGCTAAGCCATGAGGTGATTTTTGCTGCATCCGAGTTAAGGATGGTTTCACAACCATTTTTCTTACCCGTTCCGCATATTTTTTTTAATAATGGATGACTGGCATTGATACTTTGTATCAGCAATAATGTAGTGATGCAAACCCCGGTAAATTTAATGATATCCATGAGCAGGTTAGCCCAGAAGAATTCATAGGAACTGAATAATAAATAGAACAGACTCAGTAGTATAAGTGTATAAACAGGTAAGCTAATTCTTTTTAAAATGTATTGAATCTGGTTTTGATGATAATTTTGTTCTCCGCTATTTTTGTCGGGTTGAGCAGACAAAATGATACCGTTCCATAATTTCAGGAACTCATGCTCTGGAATAACCCGGTTTCCCCCCTGACCATCGTAAATGCTGGCTTTTGCTTCTTTAATTGTATTGACCAGGACAAAACTACCATCGTCCGCCGGAAAATGAGCAATGAACGGAAAGGTAAGTTCCGTTATCTCCTCCTCTTCTTTCTCCATTTGATAAATCTGATGTTTAATGTTTAAGTCAGTCAGACAATCACTGATAGCCAGCATACTTGGATACTCAGGATGTGCCTCCAGATTGACTTTAAGTGTATTCAGGTTTACATGGACTTTTAGTTTTTGAAGTAGCTGATGGGTTACGGCAACGATATTGCTTATTTCAGGCTTGAAAATATTCATCATAATCAATTAAAAGGGGTTCTTTTCATTAATGAATTTACAAAATACAGTCAGTAGGAAAAGGGACATATGCCCCATAAACAGATCTCAAGGATTTTGGTACTCCAGTCTGGATTTAGCTTATTTATTGTCTGTAAATTGATTTAAAATGAATTGACAAGACTTATGGAATTAATTAGGAGACAGCGTAAAAAGATAGAAAAGATGATACTTGAGATAGAGAAATCCAGTCCGCAAACTATAAGAAATAGTTCTGAATATATCCTGCATTGATATCAGATTTATCTGGATGGATTGGTGCACTAATTGTCAGGACTATCTTGCATGAGTTAAATATTGACGAGCATTTTCTGTTTAAATGGAGACCGGAAAATAAATACATTCAATATCTGATCCTGAGCTATTGGATTAACAGATACCGATCAATACTATGTTATTGAGGCAAATTTCACTGGATTTCATCTGGAATACGCACGTGGGTTTCAAACAAGCGGATATGTTGAGGATAATGCTTTCGGTCCGGTAGTATGTGTATATATCCTTTTCTAAGAGAATTTATGTTTTATGTAGATGCACTCGATAAAGAAAATTGTATTATTTCTACGGCAAAGATACAGGAGAAGCCGGTGTACATTATCCTGTATCCAGATGACGATATAAACTCAATGATAAAGAGGTTGATGGGGTATTTTCAAGTGGTAAAGTTTGCTTTTACTTAAATAATTCATTCTGAAAAAAAACGGGAATTAAATAGGAGTATGTGTTGTGTTTATATACTTCATCATTGATAGTAGCCAGGATAGTAGGATGATCGTAGTACTTAACTCTGTATGATTTGGGAAGTTGATGCTGTCTAAATAGTCCGGACAAAATTGGACTGTAAAAATTAAACTGAATGAGATGAAAAATTTAAAACGCCTCAGCAGAGCTGAGTTAAAAAAAGTAAGAGGAACTGGTAGTCCCTGTATCCAGGAGTTTGATTCAGGCTGCAGCTTGAGTAATGATCCCGGCCTTCTTTGTTGTAGTGGGCTTAAATGTGAATTGAACGCTACGAATAGTGGGACTATATGTGTGAAGGCATAAAACAGTTTCTTTATAAGGCATGGGGTTATATTCCTGTGCCTTATGAAGATTTTAAAAATCAGTGATGAAGAAATATTTCTTTTTTATAATCTTATGTTTTAACGTTTTGAGTTGTTATGGCCAAAACTCCAGGTTTACACTTGAAGGTGAGTTCTTAGTCAATCCGGTAAAGAAAGTTTATATTGCATATCCCGGTGCCAGAGATAGTGCATTAATTACTAATTCCAGGTTTTCAATTTCTGGTCATATTAATCATCCTGTTCTGGCTTTTATTTCATCAGATCCTTCTTTTAAAAGTGGTAATAATATAAGTGAGTTTTTTTTAGAAGCCAATACTGTAATTTTGAAGATCGGGGACGGTAATAACCTTAACCTGCATTTCGTTTCTGGTTCAAAAACAGAGGAACAAAAAAAAATATTTGATCGGAATAAGGATCTTATTAATGCACACCGGAGCCTTCTGGTGGAGAAGATTTATGTCCAGGAGCAACAATTAAAAGAATATCAAGGAGGTTCCGAAAAACTGAATGAAATTCAAACCAGAATTGATAGCCTTAATCAACTTATCAAGGATCTTGCTGTTGAGTTAAAGAGAAAACAGATTCGTTTCTTTGATGAGTACCCTACTTCTTATGTTACGCTTTATCAACTGAGTAATTACAGAATAGTATCGCAAGATAGTTTACAGTTATATTTTGATAGAATGACTAGTATGATGAAGAATAGTGTCTATGGTCAGGAACTTCAGAAAAAGCTCGCTGTGGATAAAATTGTGATTGGGTCTGTAGCTCATGATTTTAAGACTGTGGATGTTAATGGTAAAGAATTGAGCTTATCTGATTATAAAAATAAAAAATATGTTTTACTTGATTTCTGGGCCAGCTGGTGTATTCCTTGTCGGGATAATCACCCTGAACTATTGAAATTATATACAAAATATAAGGATAAGGGGTTGGAAATAATTGGAATTGCTGATGATGTCGGGAGAGAAAATGCCTGGAGACTGGCGATAGCTCAGGATAAAATTGGGAGTTGGGAACATATTTTAAGAGGTACCGCAAGAGACGCAAAAAAAGGGTTGATAAAAGATGATATAACTCGTTTATATAACGTCCATGAGTATCCCACCAGGATATTAATAGATAAAGAGGGCAAAATAATTTCTATTATAAACTGGGAAAATCGCGGTAAGCTAAGTTCCATCCTGGCTACAATATTGTGGTAGAATTAATTCACATCGATTTGAAACATCAGGGTCTATCTGCGATCGGACTGATATCCGGTTTATACTTCCATCTTCTATGACTCCAGAGCCAGTAAGCAGGTTCATTATTGATAATCTCTTCGAGCATACGGGTGTGCATTTCTGTGATTTCAAACTCTGCTGTTTCGGCAGGATTTAAACAAAGCGGAATACAGTCAACTGTATAATAACCTCGTTTAACATAATTGATCCTGAAATAAAATATGGGCTGGTTTGTCTTCTTTGCTATTTTCTCTATGCCCAATTGTACAGAAGTCTGCTGATGCATAAAAGTCGTCCAGTAATGTGAATCGCCTTTTGATGGCGCCTGATCATTTCCGAAACTAAAGATGCTTGGTTTGCCTTTACTTTCCTGTAAAGCTCTCAGAGTCTGGCGCATCGCAATGAGTCTATTCCCAAATCTGCTGCGGACTTTTTTGAACCACTTATCAAATATGTGATTGCTTAATGGTTTGTAAATAGGGTAGTGGTCTGCCTGGAAATTTAAACCGATCCCTAAAGTTCCCCATTCCCAGTTACCGTAATGTGCTGAACAGATCAGGATACTTTCTCCTCTGTCTAAATAGGCCTGAACCTGTTCTTTATTGCTGAAAATAAAGCGTTTTTCAATTTCCTCTCTCGAGATGCTGTTCATCTTTATAATTTCGAAAATCAAAGAAGAAAGATACTTATAAAAGCGTTTCTCGATAACTTTGATTTCTTCAATTGTTTTATGGGGTAGTGCATTGATCAGGTTCTCTCTGACAACTTCTCGGCGGTAGCCAAAAATATGGTATAGTAATACATATATGCCATCTGCAAAAACATATAAAAATGATAATGGAAATAGGGATAATATGCACAAAAAATATACTCCCAGATGAGAAATTATTTTCTTAATCATAGTAAACTAAGTTGACCTTACAAAAGTAAAAATGAGCCAAAAAAAATATGCCACACAAATGTTATAATTAATTTTTGTGATAATTCATATAGTAAAGCATCTGGCTGGCTACACTTATCCTGGTCGGGTACTGGTCGGGTTGTAATGCAGTTGTAGTCGGGACTGAACCAACTTCTGCCTGATCCAGGTCCATAGCAAGTCCATGCATTTTAACTAGTTAAAATGCATGGACTTGCTATGCTAAAAGAATAGGACGGTTATAGTTGTATCTGGCAGCTGACTTCAATCTGATTAGAACGGCATTGCTGTCTGATCTGAATACTGCCCGGTCAAAACCGGACAAATGCGGCCATATGCGGACAAATGCGGCCAGAGGAATTGAAACAGTGTTTTCGTTGAACTGGATGAGTTACATTGCTTTGAAAAATCAGATATTATGGCAATTTTTCAAGGTAAATTTTTAAAAGGAACCCTTGGTGGCTTTGTTTTTAAAGCATACAAGGGCAAACAGATCGTAAGTTCCAGGCCTGCTCCCGGAACAGTAAAACAAACACCGGCATCTAAAAGGGCCTCAGGAACTTTTGGGATGACCAGTAAGCTCAATAGACATATCAGAGGTATGTTTCAGACTGAGGTTAATGACCTTGTCGATGCAAAATATACTTCGAGGCTAACTGCAGAGTTAAGTGCCTCAGTTAATCCATGCAGAGATCCTGTGACTTATCTTTTTCAGTTTGAAAAGGAGAGTTTCAGTAACCTGAGGGGATTTGAGTTTAATGTGGTTTCGCCTGTGAAAAAGGCTTTGAATGTATTACCAAAAGTTATTCTTGCAAATGAGATGATCAAGGTCACATTTCCCAAATTGAAATCCAGGTTAAACTTGCTTTTTCCTAAACGGGCAACGCATTGTGATTTAATTTTATGTTTAGGGTTAATCCGGCTCAGGGATGGCAAGAGAATTATGGTACCTGAACGGCAAAGGCTGCAGATTAAAAAAGACTGGAAAATAGCCCTGGCGGGAGATTATCATGCCGAGATCGAGAAAGATATAGATGTTTATTGCGTAGCCTCCAGGTGGGATTTTCCGGCAGCCACCTTACAAAGACGAAGACAAGAAGGCAAAATCAGTACCTGGTATACCTGCTGTACTGAACCTTATCCTAATGGTTTTACTTTCTCTTCACCTGCTGAAGGAGTTTGGATGGGTTGGTACACCGCAAATAAAAACCTGGACGGTTATTTAAGATGGGCTTATAACAGCTGGACAAAAGACCCATTGACTGACAGTCGTTTTACTACCTGGCCAGCTGGCGATACCTATCAGGTGTATCCTGGCCCGCTAAGTTCTGTCAGATTTGAGAAACTGATTGAAGGTGCCCAGGATTTTGAAAAGATAAAACAACTGAAGATATACTATACAAAGAATAATCTTACAAAGGAACTAAATGAACTGAATAAGGCTCTGGAGATCTTTGAGATCAAATCATTGGCAAATACTACCGCTGATGAAATGATGAGAAAGGTAAAACCACTGCTGAACAGGTAAATGGTAAAGATTGGACATTTTACTTACAGGACTGTAATCCTGTAAGTTAATGCCTCCTTTTCCAGAAATCTGAATCTTTCCAACGCATTTCCTCGCGGTAATATGTCCTTTTATGTCTGGAGTAATGTTCCCAGATCCGATCGAGTTGGTGCGTATAGCTAATTTGGATTTTTTTTAAGTTATCAGCATTTAAGGTGCCCCTTGTATCAGATTCCATAATCAGTTCTGAAAGCTGGACAGCACCAGCCATAGCATTAAACATGCCTTGTGACGATAAGGGGTCGAAACTCATTGCAGCATCACCAAGGGCCATCCATTGTGGTCCGGTGACCTGGTTGAGACGCGTTGAGTTGGCTGCTACAATTTGATGAAAGTCAATTATACCCTGATTTCTTTGAATGAGATGTGCCATTTCCCGATTAGTTTGTGCGAAGCTGATAAACTGATCAGCATTTTTTAAAGTTCTCCGGTCTATTAGGTCGGGATCAGTTTGAAAAGCAAGGACTCTCTTGTTATGAGGTAAAGGGGCGCTGTACCACCATCCGGATTCACTTGCGGAAATAGTACTCATTTGATTGGCTTCCTGATTGGGCAGTGTAGCCCAGCAGCTAATTAATTTATCGTATTGCCGGCGCCCGATACCTATTTTTCTTGCAAAATGTGACTGTCTGCCACTTGCGTCAATTATAAATTTCGCCCTGAATTGGTAATGCGGATTATCTGATACCTTATTATTTGATGTGGCCGTAATACACCAGCGATGATCTTCCATATGAGCGCTTTGTAATTTAGCTGGCCAAAAACAGTTTATACCACGTTTTCCGGCGGTTTCACGCAAATAAATTTCAAAGGCCTGGCGATCCAGATGCCAGCCAAATCCATCTGGATTTCGC
>Ga0194135_10000639_pt1 | contig 20572 bp, 15 predicted proteins | sample LitLau_LLRF_2013_FD_134024 | JGI IMG/M metagenome (GOLD analysis project Ga0194135, IMG submission 134024) | Freshwater sediment microbial communities in response to fracking from North America - Little Laurel Run_MetaG_LLRF_2013 (version 2) | ecosystem: Environmental > Aquatic > Freshwater >...
CTTTGAGACATTTGAGACTGAACAAAGGCGACTGAATAAAAACGACAGATGGAATGGACGGCCTCTCGTGGAATCTCTCCCATTCCCCCACACTAGTGAGTCTCCACTGGAGGTAATATATTATCCAGGGGCGGGGATGTGACCCTACGCGTTGTCCTCCCCGTGGTACAAGGTTGAGCTTTATTCATGACCTTATGACCTGCAGTGGGCGGCATAAATGCCCATAAAACTGAGGAGTGTCTATACAGGTCGAGTACGACCCTGACCAAAGTGCCGAGAGTTGCTGGTAGACGGAAGGAAGAGTCAGATGGGCCTCGTCTAGTGTTGTGTTGGCTGTCACTTCTTATTTTTCTTTATAATTGTTAATTGTGTGTGTCTCGTCTCTTGTTTGTGTTTAATATTACTTATCGTCGTCGTCGTCGTCGTCGTCGTCGTATTAATATTCGGCATTGGTCCTCGTCGTGTATTAGTACTTAAATACTAATAGGAGCATAATAACCTAAACCTAACATCATCAGTGTTGTGTTGGTTGGTGGTGGTAGACCTGTGGTGGTTGAGTCAACCAGTTATGATGATGATGATGATGAATTATTAGTCACTCTCAGAAATAAACTCACTTGGACACATCAAATCAACAGATTAAGTAAAGAGTTTTCCTCTCTCGCTCTCTTTCCGGCAAACGGTGAATAGTGAACAGCAAAAAATAAAGAAGGGAGGAAGGAAGACGGGCCAGAGAGAGTTTTTTATCTTTCGTTTTCTAGTGTGACGTGACGGGTTTTGACGTGACGGAGGAATGGCGTCGGATTTGGATGAATCGATTCCTAATAGTGAGAAGGTGGGTGTGGATAGTGTGGAATTGTTTATGGAATTATATGTGGCGGCTTATGACTTTTTATATTTCGGTTATTATTTTCAGGTTAGAATTGTGTCAGATTTCATTCTGCATTCGCCGCCTGGGGAATTCAATGAAGTTTTTAATGGTATGGAGAAACAATTTAAGTGTGTGATGACAGTTTAGGAGGGCGAGGGTGGGATAATAAGTTTTATGATCTTTTGTTTGGGTTATTTTAGATGTCAGAACTTTGTTGAGCAATGACACCTTGCTCAAGGAAGGTGCTTCCGGGTAAGCGATCTTGGAGCATTAAAAATTACGAGATATGTGGTAGTTGGTGAACCAACTGTCCAGATTTTCCTCCTAAACTCGGATCTGTGGACAGTTGGTGGGAACTGTATCTAACGATTGAAGCTATTTGAGAATTAGCTGGTAACATTAAAAGATATACACTTTCACCCGAAGCTTGCTCCGCCTCCACTTTCTCCAGGACATGACCTCCCAATGTATCAAATAGTGCCAAAATTGGCACGAGGCATGTCAAAAATGAAGAGCGAACCGGAAAGAGAAAGGTGGTTGGTTAGCTGAGTGAAAGAGGAGGAGAAAGCAGCGCGGGTCAGGGGTGAACAGGCTCCTCCTCCTCTGCAGCTCAGCTGCAGAGCTGAGGCTCAAACGATACATACAGTTCCCACCAACGGTCCTTGGAACAGAGAGACAACAGACCGTTGGTTCACCAACTAGATATGTGGAGTGTTGCTATTAAAAGAAGAGTAATTAATTGTTGGGTATTGGTTGTGTTTTTATAGTGCATTTGCCCAATATAATAAGGACCAGTTGACACCATGCCGAGTTCAGGGGACGGATTTACCGGTGGTTATCTCAGAACATAATGATTTAGGAAACGGTCGATTTTACGACCCTCGCACAAAACAGTCGTTCAAATATGATCATTTGAAGAAAGAGGCTTCTGACTTTCAGGTGGGGGTTGTGTTTGTATTAGAGAGATATTTAAGCTATGGAGCCTAAAACTGACATTTCAAATCATTGATTTGTGTAGTCTCTAGATGCGGACAAGAAAAGTGAGCCTTGGAGGTTTTCATTAGAATCTGAGTTCGGAAATTATGTGACGCAGCACTATCCGCATGGAGCGTTTTCTGTTTTTTCTAAAACGGTTAATGGGATTGTGACTCTAGTTGCATGCATTGAGGACCATCAGTTTCAACCGAAAAATTTTTGGTAGGGATAAATATTAGTCTAATGTTGTGTAATATCAGGATGTTTTTATCACTAATTAAAGATTTTGGGCTGTTTATTTGTAGGAATGGTCGATGGCGTTCCCAATGGACAGTCAGCTTTGACCCAACTGCAACCAGTGAAAGTGTAGAGCTGAAAGGAGTTGTTAAAGTTCAAGTACATTACTATGAAGACGGCAATGTTCAGCTTGTCAGTTCGAAGGATGTCAAGCAGAGTATTCTAATTACGGTATTAGATTGATCTGATCTTATGATAGGATAGTAGTATTGATCAGTGCAAAAATAAATTATTTAATTTGGTTTTGTTGGATTTGATGTTTAGAATGAGTCCGATTTTGCATCGGAGTTCACGAAGCTAGTGGAAACTGCCGAAAGCGAGTATCACAATGCTCTCAGTAAGTTTAGATTTTCTTTTTGCTCAGCAAGATGCTATGTACTTCGAATGAAAAGTTTTTTGTTTTTGTTTCAGGTGAAAACTATCAAACTATGTCGGACACAACTTTCAAAGCCTTAAGACGTCAACTTCCTGTCACTAGAATGAAGATTGATTGGAATAAGATAGTATCCTATACCATAGGAAAAGAGTTACGAGCCCAGTGATGATCATCCTACAATTCCAGTTATGTTCCGGAAGATATATCGCCAATCATCGGATGGATTTTTTGCAATAGTGATAAGTGAAATAAGCTAGGATAAAGTGTATTGTTGTCTGGTTTGCACTAGTTTGCAGGCATTATCAGCGGACGATCTTCTATTCTGTATGTCTCGCGAGATCTTGTACACGGTTGGTGTAGATTACTTAATAATACATTATATTTGAACTGTTAGTTCACTTTCTTCAAATAGAATACAGAAGTGCGTTCGCAGTATAATTGCTGGAACTACTGCATACTACTACCATTACTGCTTAATTGAGTGTAATGCCTCTCCTTTGCTTGGTTATGTTACAAGAATAAACTTACTTTGCTGTATTACTTTGTAGGAGAGACACGATACTCTAGTATTATTGTAAGAAATAGTTCAGTCACTTTTTGTATCAATTGAGTAGAATTGTGTGTTTCCGCCTAATTAATTAATGACGAGTAAAAAGTTTGTTCTCTTGGCAATTTGTAAGAATGTTCAAGTTTGGCACCCCTTGTGTCTCAGTATTGTGTTGAAGTCAGTTTTTCTACAAGAATAATGACATTTTTACGAACTAAAGTTTCGCCAAGTCGAGAGGATGAGATTGAAGATTCAATTTTTATAATGCTCAATTTTTACATTGGCTGTTTCTATGATGAGCATGTTACATGTTCTACTCGGCTTGAACATCTAATCAACTTACTTAGTTTGCAAGTACACAGACGATAATAAATTAGTTTAGTGTGTAAGTTGATGCCACAAACGTATCCAATATTTACACTACACTGTTTAGTGTACTTAAATCCTTCCAATCAAAAGAAAGGTTGCCAATTTCTCGTGCTTCCCGAGAGTGAAGGATTTTGTACTTCAACTCTCGGAGTGAAACTTGAGTTTAATAGTAGAAGAGCCCCTTTCATTTGTTCTTGAAAGGGATTTACGGATAGTTGGCTAATTGGCACGAGCTCAAAAAACTTTGCAATGCAATGGGTAAGGCCATTGTGATCCCTGTAATAATTTATACCAGAACAAGATTCGTTTCAAACGCATTCCTATCCTACTCTTTTGTTCCTTGTCATGTTAAGTCCAGGGAAAATCTCTCCAAGCTACAACACAATACTACACACATATACTCAGAAACCAATTTTATGCCAACTTATTTCCGAAACGCGAAACTATATTATGTGAAATATTCAACGGGAATCAGAGATATCTACTAACTCATCGCTTCTAAATTATTCAGCTCATTTTCTTGCATGTAATTCATTGTTGTTTTCAAAAGGAGTAAACGAAACAAGAACCAATAAATTTCTTGTTATGTGAACATCCAAAGATGTTACTTGACTTTAAGGGGAATATTAAATGTAATTATTGTGGAATATTTCACATTTGATTATCATCCATACAATTTCGTTTCATTCTGTTTCAATCTCATCAAATTTCATATTCCAACTCCTTTTATTTTAAGATCGTCACTCATCAGCAGAACCAACAATAAAAGCAGGAGAGCCTAAACAATAATGTAATAGTTGTAAATGGCCTAATAGCAATAATGAACTGAATTACCAGCATAAATACGAGGAATCGGAAAGAAAGAGATTATTAATGCGTCGGTCTACTTTTCTCCACGATGATGTGAACTACAAGGAAGTTATCAACGGAATTCCATGATTGTGTGAGAAAGTCATAAAATATTTAAAGCATTTTGGAAGGTGGGCGACACGGAACATTTGAAGAATGAGAGTGTGATCTTACATGTTGGTTTTTGTGTGGATGAAATGTTGCATAATTGGAGAGGCGGCTTTGAGTAGAGGACAGGGTACGAGGAGCAACTCTCACACCCACAAGTCCTCAATTATCTTCATTTTTTAATGACTGCGAGATGAGTCGTCCAGTAGTGCAGTAACCGTCGTAATGGAGAGGATGGGAGTACATCTAAAGTGGTTTTGGAGAGAAAGAAAGGTAGAAAAGAATGGAAACTGACTCAATTAATAGTTGAGGTGGATTGGATGAATGTGGATAGGTGTAGTTGAGGGTGGCTCTCGTCGGGATGAAGAAAGGTAATAATAATAAGTCGGATGATCTAAGCCAACTAATCTAGGAGGTGTTAGTAAGAAGTAAAAGGGATATACATGAGGGAAGAAGTAATCACCCACGGAGCTCTCTCTCTCTTTTACATCTCGGGTGATTTAGAGTCAAGGAAAGATATGTCTGTATATATAGAATAACATCAGCAGCATTGTCGGTCTCGCAACATATCCACAGAGACTATTAGAGAGAGAGATGATGACTATTCAGTGAATTATAGTGAATCTCTCTCTCCAACAACAACAAATCAGATGAACTTTAGTTGAGAAAGGATGGACGGAATATACAAGAGTAATTATAATTTAATGGCAACTTTTATTATTATACCCCAATGAAGCCGCAAAACTTATTTCGTTATGGTAAATCAACCGTATTTCGATCTAATGACTGTAAGAAATTCTTCCAAGTCTTTGCAGGGGGAACTTTTCCCAATATTAAGAAAAAGTTTGCCTCAATTAAGGAGGGAATTTGGCCCAGAGTGAAACTCCCGTTATGTCTTTTATTCTTAGTTATGTGTATTGCTTTGTATACGCTTGTCACAGCTTAATTCGTCAAGACACATGTAGTAAACATACAAACCTAGAGAAGCAGAGGAAGGTTCGTTCGTGGGGCAAGGAAACTTCCAAATATTATTACGAAATGTAGGAGAAAAATGCTTCCCATGTCAAATCATCATTTTTATCGCATCAATCCTGTCAGATGCTCCGATAGGGTGCCATTGGCTGCATGTAGGGAGCACTTGGTGTTTGTTTAGAGAGAGAGGAAACAAAAGGATATTGATTTGACCGAAGATGAAGAAAAAGGTAAATGAAGAAAAAATGTATTCGTGGAGAGCGTTCTTATCATTAAGAATGGAAGAAGAAGGTTGGTGGTGGTGGTGGTGGGAGAACTTTACTGACTGAATGAGATGCAATTTGGGAGATGATAGGAATTCGAGAATTCTTGTGAAGAACAAAGAATTTTGCTGTGCATGTTTTGTCTGGGGGCTGTTAAAAAAAGGTTCAGATGAAGAATTTTAACTTCAGTTGGGTGGAACACTTATTAGCTGGTTTCCGTTGTGTTCGTTGTTCCTCCGAGCCAGAGTTTTTTGTGTCTCAGCTATTACTGGGATTATTATTGTAGAGGAACGAGTCACCAGACTTGCATACCTTCCTTCTTTCTGCTGTATGACTCAATCTTCGTCTCTCTAATAGACACTTAACTATTATTAGGCATTTATGAATCCCCTGTCGGCTACTGTAATTGTCACGTAAATGGTAAACCTGAATTTCTTTATGTTCGTCTGCGGTTTATACTTAAAGTATTGACAGGAAGTGAGATTCATGAGCATTATTTTGTTCGTATGCTCCCCTCGTCCAATTAGCGGAAAATTGTTTATTAGGATTAATGGAGAGAGACTTTATTCGGCTAGAAGAAGTAAAGACGAGACGGCAAAGAGCAGGTTTTTTGCCGACCAGTTTGCAAGGAGTGAATTCTTCTTTTGGTGTGAAGATTCGATGAGCAAATTCGCATATTTATGTAATTGCTGACAGGAGGACTTTGTGAATGGCAGTAGAGTGTGGAGGTGCCAATGAGTTGAGGAACAAACTTTTCTGAGATGGGGGCGAGCCAAAAAGTAAAAAGTGTGAGATCTTTGCGTTTGACTGGGCCTTCTTCTCAGGGTGGAATGAGATTTATAGGATTATCATTATGGGAATAGGGTCGTTCTGATGTCTTCTCTGGAGGTGCTGCTTTGGCCAAGCAAAGCCGCAGCCAAGTTCTTCATTAATAAGAGAGGACCGGAGAATAATATCTCGGTGGTCGTACTTACTTAGCAGCCCTGGTGGTGCTAATGACTCACCGTGTATATCGAAGGATGTGAAGCCCATTTCCTGAACGTGATGAAATTTGCCTTTTCCTCTTATTTCACCAATTCCTATGATTCATCTCTCGTGTCTTCCTTCACTCGAAACATCAGAGGGTGCGAATCATATACAACAGCAATAAATGTGAATCCGCTCTCGCTCCCTTCACAGCAGAGATGTTCTTCAGATCAAATCATAATAATCTCACCACGAGAATGGTGTGTGTACAGTGTGATGATGAGAGAGAGATGATCACACGACGTGTACTCTGTGCTGTGGTGTTGGTGTGAGCAATAATAATAACTTGATTTCCTCTCAAAAATAGGAAGAATGTTGTGTGCTACCATTAAGGAAAAAGCATTTCGGGGAATCATGTGTAGCATTCGGTGATGAGATGGTTTGTGTAATAAGTTGCGTAAATGACTGTCCCTCACGTCTTTCTCTCGCGACTAATTCCCCGAAGTTGTCCCCCAAACTTGAAAAATGCTAGTCTCAGGCGTACGAATGATTGCAAAAGAAGAGCAAAATCATGTGGATTGATGGGGACCTTGTGTGAGACCCTTTTGTAGTAGAACACACGAAGCATATGTGATGAAATGCATGTATATAAATTGTCATAAGGGAAGGAAAGAGCGTGAGTGGGACTTGAGAGAAATAGTTTTTATGACATCTACTTTTTGTGTTAAGTCTGTCCTCGCACGGTTGTGTGTGTCTGCGATGTCGATGTGTGACTTTGGTCGGTCGAGTTGACACATTCTGTCCACTTCTTGTCCGAGAGAACACGCACACAATAAAATAATATTTGGCATCTCATCATGTGAAGAATCCTAGTCGTGTGTAGAAGAAGTAATAGTAGGGCACCACATATGGCTACACAGCAGATTTTCCGTATACACGACGAGAGAAATGTAATAGAGGACAAGATGATGATGTGTCTTTGAGATGAAAGGTCTTCTCTCGTATCTTCGATTGACACTGGTGGACAACTGAAAAGACGCTGCGGACGCGAGTCCAAATAAATCCCCAGTATGTGGCAAGGAGAGATGAAAGAAAAGAAATAAAATTGATCCTTCAAAAATCATAACTTCATTATTTGGGAAATGGCTGTTGTGGTAAATCCACTGGATTTCGTGTATTTTATTATGGTTATGATTATTGCGTAGACATATATTCTTTGTGAACTGTTATTTAGCAGTTCGTGTTTGAGGGATCCACTCAATACATAAAGCTCATGGGAAGAGTGCGTTTTATACTGCGTGTGTATCCAAATTCCAGGCCCAAGAAAAACCCAAAACTCCAGCAGATAGATACACATCATCTTCTAAAGACTCGCAGTCAACCTCGAACTACAAAAGAGATAAGCCTATATAGACTAGATGTGTTGTCTTCTAATAAACTAGAAAGCAAATATAAAGAACAACACACTCTAGATCCGCTGAATCATTCTTACTAGAAATGATATTGAAGTTCAATGTAGGACTGGGCAATGAGGATATTACGCTTCGTTTGAGTGAAGGTACGGGTACGGGAACATAAAATGTATTTATACAGGAAGCAGGGACGAAAACAACGCGTGGTGTTGTTTTACGTTGAGGATATTCGGAGAGCTAGAATAATATTAGGAGAGAATGTTGATATTTGGGTGAAGGAAAGGATATGTATGTAGGAACCGATTAAGGATTACTACTTTGGTAGTGTGACCACGTACGAATCTCATACATAAGTTTGGGCTCTGTATAACCAAAAACTACATCATGTTTCATAATCCCCATCCTGTCGCCTGTAACAAATAAGGACTTAATAGCTTAATGCATAATGGGGTATCATAACACTAATAATAATAATGCGATTTGTTGTAAATGCTCCCAAGCTCCAGCGTCAGCAATCACCGATATGACTTCATCTTTACAATTTGGCTTTATTGGGACTGCAACATGCGAATCATTACTTTATGAGATTAGTAGGGAAATAGTAACAATGTCATTATTTCATTAGTTCACTTTTGTAAAAGACACGTTCGCTATTTTCCTTAGCTGTTTAAATGATACGAGTCTTATTGCGGATTCATGTATCGAAACTTAAAAGGATATTGAATTTCTGCCCCTGGATTTTGTTAAGTTATTTTGCTATTTCATTGCGCTAAAATTCCACACTCGATCGCGAATTAAGTGGAGTAATTCGTGTACATGCATTCTACCATTGCGTAATTACTTTATTTGTGACAAACGGTAGAACAGTGTGTGGACTTCGGAATGAAAGAAATTCTAAAACAGAGCTCAGTAGTTTTAAGTTGTACCAGAACTACCACACTCTTCTATAGTATTTATAATCTATATAGGCTATACTGAGTTTAAAAGGTCAGTTTCACTTTAGCCTTGCGTATGAGCTTACTCGATCTCGTTCTCTGCCTTTCATCTTCGTCCATTTCTCAATTAAGAGTTTTAAAACAATCTGCTTGAAAAACTTTGCCAAAACCCCGTCTCTCTGATTGCTTTAACTTTCTCTATAGTTCTAGTTCACAGTTTTAGCCCAGGTAACTAGGGCTTATAGCTCGATATAGCTCCGTGTGTATATTGTGTGTCTGTTACTATTGACTTATTTCCTAATACCTGCGGATCTATCAATTACATTTATTTAAAATTTTGAAGCCTTGTAGGAAAAGCGATTGAAAAAACAAAAACATTGATTGCACATTAAAAATTATTTCTGGTGACCCGAAGCAATCGTCAGTATGGGTCAAAATGGCACTTTTTAAAGCTTTTCTGTAATAACTCCGATACTATGAGCAGTCTCCATCTAAGTTTTTGACATGCAGTGGCAGTGATGCAGTACAAATCAATATTTGAAATATTTATGTCTGTACACCAAGTCCAAAAAACGTGCCATCATGTGGTCTTCAATATCAAGCCTGAATGCTATAAAGTCCAACCCTATTTGAAAGCGATAGGAACGATTCTTGTCAACAGTAATTGTCAATGAATTCTTTGTGGTGTGTGTGTACTTGGGGCACAGTGAGTCAGACTTACAAACTTGTTAGAGCGACAGACTTGTTAGAACGCAAGCTAAAACTGTAGGACCTACATGGCCAATTACATTGTGACTCACAATTCAGTAGCAAAAATGTTCAATTTGAGGTCTTAGACAGTTGCATCATTTCGACATCATATGAGTCACTTTTAAACTGGATTTCAATTAGGTAGTTTCACAATTAAGAAAATGATGCTCATATCTTAATGAAAAAAGAATGGAATGTCCGTAATGCCTTAAATCCTGATCTTACAAGTATTTTCCTTCACTAACCCCGCTTTCAGGTATTCACAGATTCAGTCATCACGGTCATTACGACTTTACTGACATGTTTGCACTTTGCACGCATGTAAACGATCCACATAACGACTGCCAATGTGATATGGTGATATCCAATATTGAATCTCTTAGCTCTGTGTGTGAGTAAGACTACCTGACGACGACAGCCACGATATTAGCGTCTGTCAATAATAAGCCTCCCTTTGGAGTATTAAGGCCAACTTGTGTGAGTGATTATCGATTAAACTAGTGATTTCAACATCAACATCTCTTAAGGAATTATTTGATTGTTACATTAACAGTACACACCAGTACACAAATAAATATGAGACATTACACAAGCATCAACACAGTTTACAATGGACTATGAGTAAACACAAACATCCTGAGGGATGAATAACAATGAGATGCAATAAGTCATTCAGTATATATACAAATACGTAGATCTTTCAAATGGCAATGGAAGGCAGAATATGTATAATCTGAATCTGAAAGTGTAAAGATTAATTGAAGATTGAAATGTCGCGAAGAGTAATTACTTAAAATGGAATCGCATTCTGTTTGTTAAATTCACTGGTTGACTCATGCATACGCAAGTTGCATTAATACATTATATGTAAGCTGGGACGCGGAGATTCTCACACAGTTGTAGACTGATAATCAGACAGATGCATTAGGTTTATTAAATCTTAGAGATTTGTTTTTTACTAACAGAGTGAGCTTATGCTTAAGACTTAAGTACAAGGATGGAAGAAGAGAGGGTGGCAGAGCGTGGAGCCTCTGTAATCTGTATGTATATGAAATGTCACCCCATATATGACTACTAAGAATGTATAAAGATCCCATTCATTCGCTTTTTAATATTGCAAAGGATGAATATGGTTTTGTCTCTGATCCAAGAATTGTGGTGTGTGACAAGGAGCAACAATTACGCCAATTTACTAAGTGATTTACAAGGAGCGACATGCGTTATAATGTGAAGCTGGTTGGCTGTTGTATGTGTTGTAGATGATTAGAACGATGATAAAGAGACTTTGTGTGAATGTGTGTCGTATATTACTCATTCCGTCACAGTCTCTCTTCAATCTTCCTAATTATTCTTACGCTTTCCATTTAACTCGAATATTAGGAGAAAATCGATGCTTTAACAAGCCTACAGTAATTTGACGCACGTTAATTTTTTTCTCTCCATAAATGTCCGTATGATGGAATACCACCACACATTTTGGACATTGGATTATTACAATAGTTTAAGAATGTAAATGGAGTTATGCAATGAATATGTGATTAGAATGAGTAGTAAGGGTTAATATTTTATGGAGGTGGTGGTGCGGTGCATGTGAGATGCATCTTTCTCTCTCTCTTTTGCTACGTTACAATAATTCTAATGAAGGGCTTACTGACTCTGATGATGATGCTGGGATTGCTCAAGCAAGGCGGAAAGGGAATGATTCTGCAAGTAGCGTGACATACAAGATGGTGACAGAGATAGATAGCATTAAAGTAGCAAATTAATTTATCTTTAGATGTATGTTGAGTCAGGTGGAGGTCTTTGGCTATTACTGATGCTCCTTATACATTCATTAATTAATAAACCTCAGGACCAACAAACAAACAGCTTTGCCTTATAGTTTCCGTCTGCCGCAATTTGGTTTAGGGTTGCTGGTCTCCTGTCTGTCCGTCTGATTGAGTTTGTGAACTCATCTCAGCTTAGCCCCTGAAGTATTTGGAAGTCACTCTCAAGAGCTCGCATTCATGATATATATATACTTATAATATCTACATATGTGTATAAAATGTATATATTCTTCGAATGAACTGGTAATTATTATTCAGAGTAGATAGAGATATCCATACATTGTAAGAATAAATTAATCCTTGATTTTGATTGCTTCCTTATATCACGTCTCTCCCTTTATCTTCTGACACATCTTACACTCTTTGTACACTATGATCAGTTCTATAATAATAAAAGGTAAGACAGTAGCATGAGAGATTTAGAATATCAGTCTATTCATTCCTCGAGAGAGTGGAACTAACGCACATATTTCTTTTTTACTTGGCAGAGCGAGTTATTATGCCATGAGGCTGATAAATTGGTTACAATTCACCATTATTGCTTCTATCAGAATCATAATTTCTCTTTGAGAAAAACTAAAACAAGGACATTGAATAAATAAGAATCGTGTGCTAACTGTATAGATCTCCGTTAATGTCTTTCTAGTAGCTAGAGGACATTGAGATTGAGTGTTTAAATCTATTGGTTTAAAGTCGCTGAATAATGAAAATAGAATGAATATAGTTCGTTGGTCCCCTTCAAGAACTAAAGGAAAGAGATTCTTAGAGAGACTCGAGATTAGAAGTATAACTCAATTTTGCTACAAAGTCAACAATAACCTTCGACAGGTAAAATGGTCATTGTTGTCATCTGGCTGTTTTTCACAGCGTGTTCTGCGAGATTTATTAGACTTTCAGTTCGTACAACTCTCTAATCGAGTCTCTTTAAGTTCTCTGCTCGATCTTGACGGTATGTTCACTTTAATGTGGAATGAATGCCAAATGAAAAGTTCCTCTGCGTATATATCCACGTACACACACATACTTGTGTGTACACTTCTTATGCATGTGCTGCTGACTCCTGCTAGCAGATAATTATTTCGGATTCGTTGACTTCTCCTTTGACTCAGATATTTGAATATCCTAAAAGAGATAAAGAGACAAAAAGCCCAATGGGTGCGAGTAAGTCGACTCAACAGGCTTTATTATAAGCTCACAAACTCTTGGCGAAGTTAAACCAGGAGCTAAACGGGAAAATGTTGAGATCGTAGGTGGTATGCACGACATGTTTGACTTGGTAGAACACAGCATTAAGATTAGGTAGTCGTGTAATGAGAATCAACGTGGATAATTTAGTTCAGAGAGAAGAATGTTTGTTTCAAGATCAAAAGTTGAATGTTGAGGTGAGCAATGGAGCAATAAAATGCTTCATTCCAATGAAACACGATGATGATGATCATCATCATCTTAGAAGAAAGGGTGTGTGTGTGTGGTTGTGTTATTTATTTTCATTACACGGGAAACAGAAGAGGAACTGTTTCATTGAAGCACTCTCTGCTATTTCTCAGAGTTGGAAAAAGAAGAGTATTTTACAAAAAAAGAATCCTTTTAAACGCTTTTCTCTTTCTGCTCACGGTACAAAGCTTTAGATTACATTGTCTAATATATCTCGTCGTTCTTTTCCATTACTGTCGGAGACTACCCTGTATGTACTTATGTGTGTGTGTAAAGTTGCTGTTGCATAGGGAAATATGTGTATCAGCGAGGAGATGGGGAAGAAATAAAGTCAGAGTTGAAAGGAGACATTATGGAAGGGTATTTTGTGAAGAATGCAAAAGGGGCAATTGCAAAGAGATGATGTTAAGTGTGAGCTAATGACATTTTACGATACCTGTAATCTAATGTAATGCAATTTGAGTGACTGAGTAAGTGCTACGTGCACAAGTATTTATGGTCCTCACTTACGTCCCATTATTATTGTTATTACTCTGGATTGGGGGCATTGCTGCATTTCTCTAGGAAACATAGGGATGGATGACTTTTTCAACTGAAAAAGGACAGACAACGAAGAAACCTCCATGAGGAACTACTTCCAAACTTGCACACTGGATGTAAACTCGCTAGAATTACCTTCTTAATAGAGATTACGACTTGAGCTCGTTCTTTATTTCGTCTTAATGTACAAAGTCTACTTCTGAAAAGTATACTATAAACTACTAATGTGTAACTCCTCTCACACATACCCTTCTTTTTTACAATCTTAATCTTGAACTCAGCATTATTACTTGAAGGAGCTTCTTCTGAGCAAGCACTTTCCATTGCTTCTCCAAAGAGAGAGAAAAGATACGAAAGTGGAAAGAAAAGCTTTTTGTACTTGACGACGACGACGACGACGACGACGACGACGAGTGCAAACCGTGTACAATAGAATTCCATTTTCTTCATATCTGAATCTCAGCTGAAAAATTTAAATTGTTTCATCTCTTCTTTCTGTTCCTTTGTGCAATTATCCCACAAAATGATTGTCGTCTTCTTTTTCTTTGCTTATATTTGGTTCGTGTATCACTTGGGGAGAAAAGTACTCTAATCATTTATTTCCTTAATATCTTAGAGATGACAGAACTATGCCATGAATACCAAAACTTATTCACTGAGGCAATACTGTAACTACAGTTTCTCTATCGGAACAAACTTTGAACTGCTTTCTTTTGTTGAAACACACAAGTGCTTCTTCCAAATGGGACTTTTACACGAGTAAATTGCTTTACTCCTGTCTTCTCTTATATAACACGACTGCGAGACATGCACTCTGCATATTATTATTATTATTATGTACTCTCTACTCTATAATGGCTCCTCATCTTCCTCGCTGCTGCTGTTTCTTCTGTTTCAAACACTTTCCAATATGATTATTATTATTCGGTACATGAAAATCTACAGCGATAAAAAACTCCATTCTTTTCTTAAGCGAAATTAATCTAGGATGGAATGGAAACCTAAATCTGCCTAAAATTGATTGGATATTGTGTAAAATAAACGATCAATTTTCTTCAGATGACGAAGAGTTCAAAGTGTGGTTGTTTTTTTGGGGAATTCTTTACTTAACAAAGTCTTAGATAACTCTGACTATGAGAGAGAGGGGTATACAGAAAAATTAAGTAAACAAGTCCGACGCCAAAATAATCTTTTGTTGTTTTTAAATGTGATGAATGATGGTGCTATTTTCAATCTGTGTTTTTTGTAAAACACGGATGATAAAGTTTAGTTGAGGGAATAATGGGAAGGAAGGAGGACCGATGATGAAAATGATGATGATGATAGAAGAACATAAATATGTTATTTGGATTCATTAGAGATGAGAGGAGTAGTGTAGTAGATGAGTAATAAAAAATATGAAAGAAGAACGCGTTCCTTGGACCCGACCTGACTGAAGAGAGAGAAGAGTATTTTAGAAGAATAAAAAAGACGTACAATAAGACAATAGCATCTCTCCTTTGGGTTTCAAGTAAAATGGATTTTTTCTCAGAGTAAAATGACGACGGATGAGCGATTGAGAATAAAAGGTAGAGAGTGTTCCACAACAGCGATTAGTTTAAGTCGTTTCATATTGTATGTGGGTACTCCACTATTAAAAATTATATCATATCGGAAAATTAACTTCATTTCTCAAAGGGAGTGAAGGATTTTCTTTGAAAGGATTTCTAAAATGCCGTGCTGCATAAATATTTTTCTCTCATTTGCTCCACACCAAAAGATATTCTTCTTCGCCCGTCTCCTTTCTGTTTCTTTCTGTGTATAAAATGCATAATATGTGTGTATATTATGTGAGCTGCTCTCGGAGAGTTGGATGCACACACAGCACTCGAGCTTTTGTACTAATCCCATCTAAGTTAGTGTTAATACCCTGCTTCCCTGTGTTGGGGGTAAGAGATTAGAGTACAAATCGTGAAGAAAGAGTTTATAAGAATAAGACTCTCTACAGAATGAACCGTCGTAATCTCTCTCTCTCTCTCTCTCTCTCTCTCAGATCAGATGAATCAAATCCAAACGAACTGACAAAGTTAGTCCCACTGCGACTACCTCGCCCTAAAAACCTCAGCGATACATAATATATACGTCCTACGTGTACACATCTCCAATGCCCTGTACCATATTATATGTACAGCTCTCTCAGTTGTTCACATATTTCGTGTCTTCGTCAGTCAATACAAATGAATGCATTTAAGAGTGGTAGTTATTAGAAGTCAGCTTAAACTCTTAAGTATGCGTTCAGAATTGATCTGCTGGTCACTGTTGTGGAGATATAGCTCTATCATCACGATTGTCAAAATAGTAAGGCTGAATTCGAAACCGCTGAAAATAAGTCTATATATACCTTTAAGGAGGGGGTTGGACCTCTTCAGGTTAAATGTGCTGAAGAGAGCCACCCCCATGTTGTACACTGTCTGTGAGTATATATCACCCCTTGAAGGTTTTAATGGAATGTGTTGCTTGCCACATTTATTCTACCGGTAAACTTCGTCTTATTGAGAGTTTGCCTGCTAAGGAATTCCTTTTTAGATTGTTGTCTGTATGGTACGTTTACAATGGAACTATGAACTATTCATCTATCGTGATGAGAAGGTATGTATATGTGTATGCTCTTTCGAAAATTGGGTGAACTGATGAAATCCAAGATTCGGAGATTATCTTTCTAAATCTCCAAGCTGTGCTGTGGAAAGAAATCATAAATAATTGATTAGCAGTTTTGATTATATAGCAATGAACGTTTGTTACATGCGTTTGTTTGTTGCAGGAGGGTATATAAGATACAAGACGACCAGAGAGCTTTATTAGATTTATATTTTTAATCTAAAGAAAGATGAGAGAGTGTGACTGATGATACAAGATGACAATTATTAGTAGACATGGAATGAAAGTGCATTCCGAACATAATAATACTTGCTCAGCGTACATAATCCGTTTACATCAGAGTTGAGTGAACATTAGATCTGGATACAATATGTATTTGTCTAGTGAAGGACGAGGTTTTTCACTGGCGTATTTTTTAAATCTAGCAACATGGTAAGCGGAATTCAGATGGTGTGCTTTTCTGTGTGATAATTATTGTATCCCCGAACGAAATAAACTTGGATTTCATGCGTCGACTATGCAGTGAATGCAGCTTTCATCCCTCAAGCTGTATTCATTGTTGCAACCCCCTCATCACGAAAGAGTAAGTTCCATACACTCCATCATTATCATTTGGAAGTTGGAGGACTACAGAACGAGAGGTTTGAATAAAAGTCTGTTGGCTGAATGCACGAACAATGTATGCCATAGTCAAGATTCCCTGACTGTGAGAGATCTTATTTTCTCTGGCATCTTGTCTATGTAACTTTTATATATGCATTCGGACGGATGCATTATTACAGGAGGAACGTTCACAAAACAGGGTTCTTTTTCCTCACCAACTTGTCTGTAAAATGTGAAGGAGTCTCATCCACTATAAGCCAAACCACCCCTGCTGCTCCTGCTGAACCGACCAAATATCATCCCTCAACTTTCATTCTTGGGAGTTGTAAATGATTTTCTCTCTCACGTTATATATTGACAATATATGAGCACTGTGAGGAGATTGCAAAGAGACCAACTGGCCTGGTAGGCTAAACTGAACCCCACAATGGTAAAGATGGATTGTATAGTTTTGTACGATGGATAGCATGGGAGAATAAGAGGCTGAGCGTTAAGTAAAAAACAGTTCATGTTGTTTAGTGACATAAGAGTAGAGCTCTCTCCGTTGTAAAAACCAGCCTGGTCTCTTCTATAATATTGTCTACAGCTTGTCGTTCCCTCAGCAGTATTGGCTGGCTATAGAAATATACATTCTTATTATTAAGGAGTCTTATGTACATTCTCATGACTTTGGGTTCCTCTTAAGGTATCTCTCTGTCGTCGTCGTCTTCTTGAATACCTTTTACCCTACCTTTCAATTCCAACCCACTAGAGTTGGCCAAACCACCATTAGTACAGTCGAAAACCACCACTACCAATCCACCACTAATGTACAATGTGCGATAAGAATAAAGGGTAGAAATGGAGTGTGGTAGAGCCAGCAGTAGTGTGTAATAATATAATTTTGTGATCTCAGTTTCTACTACCAGCCATTTCAACATACTTTCCTTAGATTACCGAAAGAACCAACTTTGTATGGATTGCTGTTTTAATATTTCTCCGTCTGTCTCTGGCAGTTTCTGGTCCAACGTCTTACAAGGAGTTACTATATACTACTGTGGTGTGTGTGTCTGTGTACCATAAAGATGTAGGACCCAATATTACACTCGAATAGCGATAACTGATTTCCAAGACATTATTCCTATTATTGTTCTTCGTTTCAAAGACTCACAAAGTCTTTTAATTGCGAGATTTTACTGAGCATTGTCTTCTTCGCTCGAAGACTCCTCGCGATCTCCTTGACTCTTCCAGGATCAAGTGTGTGTGTGTGTGTTCATTGCTTCATCAACCAGAAGAAGCGAGAGCAAAACTTCTCACAAGTTTCGCAAAAACTCTAAGGAATTCTTCTGTACACAGAGTTGTTCCAAAGAATGGAGTCTTCTAAGCTCAGCAAATGTCAAAGGCACTTCTGAGAAAGTTTATGTATACTCCAGTTTGAGACACACCACCAAAGAAACACCATCGGCTAAGTTCCTAAATACCATAAGTGAAGTGCAAAGTGGTGTCATCAATTTGTTATTTTTCTGTTGCATTAATTAGCACTCCTTGTTGTGCGAAGGAGTTCATGCATAAGATTATACATTTCACGTTCGTTGGAATGAAACTCCCAAGTTGCGTCTTTCCAACAGAAGAAATCGCTTAATTAATTAGTACGCCTTGAACTTCCCTGCTCGTTTCTTCGATTCATATGAATTTCCGAAAGTGGTTTTAAGCAGCAACTTGTAGTTTTTTAAGTGAATAAATGTAACCAGCAGTGATTACAAGAATATCTTATTACAGTGTTATGCATTTTTTCGTGTAATTGTAATCACTAATTGCAAACGCATGGAATATTTGTATGTGTCATTGATACTTATTCATTTGGAGTGGCGCAAAAGTAATAAATTGTAAGATGATCCGCATCGATATTCAATAGAAGTTGAAAAGTATTCAATACGTATTCTTATTACAAGAGTGACCGTGAATTGTAAGTGAGTTATAGTGGAGAGATCTAATTTGATGTGATTTAAAAGTTTCGGACGAGCCAAAATATGTGGATTACTTTGATACTGTGTGTACGTGTAGGAGCGAATAATGTTGACGGTAAGAATTTCATGTGTATTGTTAGTTAAGAGAGAAACTAAAAAGTTTAATGATGCAAATAGAAAACAATGATGGTATAAACCGGGTTGGCTGCTATACAGAAATACGTAATGTATATAAATGTATTGGCTTGGTAGGATGCAAGTTTTGATGCGAGAGGTCGTAAATAAGAAATACATGCATCGTTATTATGTTAATGATGGAGATGAAGAATGATGCGAATTTGTCCGATGTTGCAGGCGAGTTCGTGTTCACTATAAAAGTCAGAGAGAGCAAAGCTTAAAAAGCTTTAGGCTGCATTACAACAACTATTGAATTATATATTATCCTCGCCAATGTCTTCTCTCTCTATCTCTCGTAGTAATTCTCTACTCATTATACTTCCAAAGGTTACAAGCACTACACACTCACTTTGGGATTTTATATTATGCCATGACTTCCTGAGATTCAAAGTGAATTTTTATGACTCCTTTCTTCCCAGATACAATCTCCGTAATAGTGTGTTCCTCAGTATAAGCTTCAATCCAAATTTAAATAGGGTAATAATAATGACTAAAACGAGAAATATCTAAGATACTTTATGATTTAATAAGGACAGTTAGTTTGAAGTTGGAAGACAGATACCGTGTGGGCAACAAATATGATTTAGTACCAGAGCAGAATCTTGTGTGAATATATTTCCTCACGCGATAATGACATGCTAAGGACATTCCGTTTTTAGACACACACAAGAAAGTATTTAATTGGTAAAAGGATCCTTCAGAATGTGACAACAATATGATTGGAATCAAAACATCCTAGTCAGTATGAAGAGGAATTTTTTGTAGGTGTATTTGAAAATGAAGTGGTACATTGGATATATAGTATATAAGATAGCTGAGGATTGTCTGTAACATTTAAAAGGGCAGTGTAACCACAATAGGTTATGGCGTACAGTGAGTTTGTTGGTCAAATATGTTTGATCGAGTCCAAGATGGTTAGGAGAGAATAAGCGATGCAGCAAGCAAAAGCAAGCTGGGAGGAAATCTTTCTCACTATTAGGCAGACGAAGGAAGATAGCTTGCGAGTTTCTTGTCTTTAAGATGTGCATCCCAACAGGTATGAGAGAGAGGATAGAGAAGGAAGGTATATAAAAGCAAGGTACGAATAATAAGAACTAAATAACAAAAGGTTCTCTTCTCTGAGGGTTGCTGGCTTTTATAAGAAAGGTTTTTTCGTTTACGAAGAACCTCGTCCTCCATTTTAGCTCTTCCTTACTGCTCCTTATACATGCCCATGGGGGTTTACAACCATTTTACATTCCCAGAGTCACAAAATTTGTACAAATTTCGTAAATTTCATCAAACCATTTGGTGACTGCTGAACACAACAATGGTGTTATAGAAGATGGAATTGTGTTATTCGTGTTGGACGAGCAGCAGTTGACTATAATGAATGATTTTTCATGAATCCTGTGCATATACGAGTTAAATTACTCTCTGTAGATTTGTTCTCAAAACAAAATACGTGAAGATGCTCTCAGCTGTACAATAATGCGTATGTGTACAAATAATGAAAAACAACTCTCTGCCTACTGACAGAGAAGAGATTAATGCAAGTGAAATTGTATTCTTTCGAGACTCTGTAAAAGTATCTAAAATGTGTATTAAGTTTGTGTATGCTGCGTTTTTTTCCTTAGAATCCTTTTGTTTAGATTTTTCTTCAGAAAGCAAATCCAACAACTCGGTTCCACTCGGTGAGTTTGTAAATTATATCTGGAATGATAAGAATAAAACTAA